>Ga0307978_1003222_pt1 | contig 11162 bp, 10 predicted proteins | sample OrgLakmetage1056_FD_203151 | JGI IMG/M metagenome (GOLD analysis project Ga0307978, IMG submission 203151) | Saline water microbial communities from Organic Lake, Antarctica - #1056 | ecosystem: Environmental > Aquatic > Non-marine Saline and Alkaline > Saline | place: Antarctica: Organic Lake...
GGACAAGCGTCCCTTACGCGAGGCGGCGTATATGCCAGTCTGTTTGACGACGGCTTCCAAGACTGTCACGGACTGAAAGCTTGCGTCGGCCAATTTCAAAGCAAAAGGAAGTTTCTGCGTGTGTGTGGGGGGGACAATAAAAGAAAGAAAGTGAGTCTACGGCATTCAAATTGTATAGATATTGCTTAAAGTTAACAATTTTACGTACCACACCGGGCTTGTTGTTGTTCTCGGACGCTGGCAAGGGAGCCATGCGCGTTCCTTTGCCTGCCGTATGATAAAGAGCCGCCGACACCTTGCCAGATTGCAATTCCGCCTGCAAATCAACTCCAAACTTGGACATGCACAAAGCGTGTGCCTTTTGGAAGGCGTAGAGAGTACCCAGGCCGTTACCAGCGCCACTGCCGCCCCAGTCTTCTGCGACTGCCAATACCATGGGATAGTGTCCCGACGTCTTTGTTTGGGCGCAAATGCCCGTTCCCAAGCGATCCATCCAGTAAGCGGCTTGGTGGTCGTCCGTGGTACAGACAATGGTCACGTCGTAAATGTTTTCGGGCGTGTGCATAGCTTGCACAGCGGCTGTGAGAGCAGCGGTAGTTGTCGTCATGGTATGGTAGTGCTTGTGCTGCTGATAGTGCTTGTGCTGCTGGTTGGAAGACAGAATGACTTTTTCACAATGTTGTGGCATGAAGTATCGACAGATGCAAAGTGCGAAATGGACCGATCGAAAGTTTCAACGCACTGCCGCCGTAGACTATACTACTGTACTGTGCTATACGAAGGCGACGACGACACGATTTTACCAATCCAAACCCTCTTTCCAGTCAGTCGAGTCAATAAATTATTTAATGGGCCATTCACATTCACGAGGACTGCGATGCCAGACCGTCTACTTAATCCCGTTAGTGACCAAGATCTATGCCTTTCAGTCAGTAGTCTATCATAGTGATGAAGTGATGAATGATGATGAATGACGAGAATCGACCCGAGTTTCAGTGCAGTATTTACTGTACGACAGTAGGTCACAGGAAATCTTCATTTCAGCAGTCCGACCCGTCGTCCCTATTATCCTGTACTATGATCGTACCCGGGTATCTGTTTCGGTCCAAGGTTTCACCCAAGCCTACAGTATGAGTTGTACCTAGGCCCTTCCTTCAAATTCATTCACACGTCAATACAATCCATTGGAACCATGGTACTGTACTATTGCTGATCACGTGTGTACCAGGTACGGTACCATATTAGATGAGCGGCTTGCGAAATTCCAGACTGACATGTTTGTCTCACGGATTCGATAAATCAACTCGGGCGCGAGACCATGTTGTTGGATCCAAGATAGCGGAACGCAGTTGTGTTGAAGGAGATATATCGTCCATGTCCACCACTACGACGGCGTTGGCGGAGCTATCGGCGTCTTTCGAATCGAATCTCACTCAATGGGAGTGGTCTTTGGTCTTTGGGTTACGGATGCACCTTTTCAAGATGAAGAGACGCGCGCCTTTATCGTCAAGATTCACGGTAGGGTTAGAGCAAGCCTTGGCGTCGCCGTGGGAGTCCGTGGGTACACACTCCTCTACGTTGTGGCTGTGACTTGTCCTATATTAAAATGGAAAGTACCAAGTTAACCCCAACCCAAAGACTCCCACGGCGACCAGCGTTTGTGGGAACTGTAAACCACCACAGCTCACAATCATTGTTCGAGCGTCAAAAAAGGTAAGAACTGCTCTAGAGCAATCAGTGTAGTCTTGTGTTCTTGTAGACTATCGAGATCATGAGCGCAACAACTGCGAATATATGCACGGCTCTCGCGGTTGTTGGACACTTCTTGTTGTCTCTGGAGCGGCTCGTCGTGGGAAAAGGTTCGCGCGGATGGATTGTTCTTGATCCTTTTGCACTAACACATTCTTCTCTTCTTTGTACAGATTAACAATATCCAGCTTCTTTTCTATCATGCATCTGTCCACGGCAGCCATTCTTCTCCTTGGGGGACTCTCGCAGGTCTATTCCCATGGAACCGAGGTTCGGCATTGTCTCACCCCAGAAGGCAAACTCCGAATCTTTGTGGAACATTGGCACGGTGATGTTCTTCATGGTTACGGTTTCTCTTCGGGGGACGTTCGTAATGCGGGAACGATGACTATGAGTCAGAATCATCTTCCTGGATCACCGACTAGTACACTCTCCCCGGATGGTCAGGTCGCGAACCGGCAGCCTGGATCCCTCCCCGGTTGTATTGGCGCAGATGTCCTTGACAAGAGTTGTGGTTCTACCTCTCGCTGGAGCTACAACAACTGGGTTTGGTATGACTTCCCTACCACTTGCAACGCCGCCGTGGATTATACCTTCCTCTCTGGTAACACAAATGTTTTGAGAACCGGTTGTGGTGGTAACCTCTATCCACTTAGTATTAAGGCAACCTTTGCTGACACGGCACCCCCTTCTATCAAGATCGACGGGGATACCTGCCAAGGTCACACTGTTGCTGCTCAAACGTACGATCCCTGCGCTGACAAGGGCATGGCCACATGGGTAACTTTGGTACAAGACGACTGCGACTCCAGCCCTTCTCTGGTATCGTCGACCCATAACAGTGGTGACGAGTTTGCTCTCGGGGACACGTCTGTCACCGTTCAGTATGAGGACAACCAGAACCAGGTTGCCATCTGCAGCTTCACAGTCACGATGACAACAGGCGATAGCATGTGCGCGGCTTTACCCAGTGCTGGACCCAGCTCCTCCCCAAGTGTCTGGCCGAGTGCGACGTCCTCTGTCTCGCCAAGTGCGTTGCCGAGTAGCGTAGTGAGCACCTTACCCAGTGCTGGCCCTTCCCCTGTCCCAAGCGCCTCGCCCAGTGCTGGACCCAGCGCCTCCCCAAGTGTCTGGCCGAGTGTGACGCCCTCTGTCCTGCCAAGTGTGTTGCCGAGTAGCGTACCGAGCACCTTACCCAGTGCTGGCCCTTCCGCTGTCCCAAGCGCCTCGCCAAGTGCTGAACCCAGCGCCTCTTCAAGTGTCTGGCCGAGTGTGACGCCCTCTGTCTCGCCAAGTGCGTTTCCAAGCAGTGTACCCAGCGTCTCCCCAAGTGCCTCCCCCAGTGTGAAACCCTCTGTCTCGCCAGGTGCGTTTCCGAGTAGCGTACCGAGCACCTTACCCAGTGGTGGACCTTCTGATGCCCCGAGTACTGGACCGTCCGCATCCCCGAGTGCTTCGCCAAGTGCTGGACCCAGCGCCTCTCCAAGTTTCTCGCCGAGTGCGACGCCCTCTATCTCGCCTAGTGAAAGACCGTCGGCGTCCCCGAGTGCTTCTCCTAGCGCTTCCCAATCCCCGAGTGCTGGGCCGTCAGCTTTCCCCAGCGCGTATCCTAGCGATGGTCCCAGTGTGTCACCTAGTGCCTCTCCGAGTGCCACCCTGGTTGATCGTGTGAACCTCGGCACAGCTGTCGAATTCGCCATCTTGTCGAAATCGGGCGTAACAACCACGCCTGGTTCTGTTGTGACGGGCAACATGGGAACGAGCCCCATTGCCGTGACTGCGATCACAGGCTTTGGGCTGGCTCTGGACTCCTCGGGCATGTACTCGACAACCTCGGGATCCTCGGAGGTGAATGACGGTAGAGTGTACGGCGCCTCCCATGCAGTCCCCATCCCTGGCGACCTGACCATCGCGGCCGGTGACATGGGGACCGCGTTCACGGATGCTGCCGGTCGTGTCAACCCTTCCTATGTGGAGCTCGGCGCTGGTGACATCAATGGTCTAACGCTCGAGCCTGCTCTATTCAAGTGGAGTACCAATGTCGGATTCACAGACAAAGTGACCTTCGACGGCAATGCGGATAGTGTCTGGATTCTGCAGATCGCAGGAAACCTCTACGTGGGATCCGGCGCGGAAGTCTTCCTAGCAGGGGGAGCCAGGGCGGAGAACATCTTCTGGCAGGTATCTGGGTTAGTTGATGTTGGTACCACTGCCCATCTCGAGGGTATCTTTCTCGTCAAGACGATGATGGCCTTCAAGACCGGAAGCAGCCTGCATGGGGCCGCGCTGGCACAGACAGCTGTAACGCTCCAGTCTACCAAGATTGTCAAGAGATCTACTTTTACTGATACACCAGAGACCCCCAACGGCCGGGTCCGTTACCTACGTTAGTAAAGATGGAGGGATTCCTCTTTGCTCTATGTGTCCAAGACAAAAAAACAAACGAAAACAAAAACAAAAAATAGTGATAGCCGATCCTCCATCAAGCGTGAAGATAGTCAATTCGCACAGCCCAAGACACTCGCTTGATAAAGTAACCAGTGTTGCATCGGAAACTCTTCTTTCTGTATCTTTAGTATTGAATAGCTCGACGGTACGTTCGTGTCTAGTGTACTTGCAGGAGAGCGTCCAGTCGTTGGCGTCCTGTACGGTATGGTAGATAGGCTAGCATCTAGATATCGCCTTGCCTCGCAGCCAGCAAGGTCACCGTAACCTGCTTCCGGTCTTGGGCAAGCAACAAGCGTTTTTCCGCAGCAGTACTGTTACAATAGCTACTCTGTCGTCAACTGCAGTATAACTCTAGTATGCATCATGTCTACACTCCTACTCCTTAACTAGACCAGCTGTGCACTGTCGGTATGAAGTTTATGCTCTGTCGGCATGAAGTTTAGAGCGAATAGTTTAGAGTCTAGAGGTATGCGTCGTCGGTTGTTGACTAAGACCCCGATTTACTCTTCCCTGTTGAAACGACAATCTCCGTGCACAAACCGACCGTGTCTATGAGAAAACAGCGATGGTCGAACAGTTACCTTGCGTAGTTTTATCACGTAGTAAACTAGATTTTATCAAGATTACGAGCATCGTCCACTTCGCTCGTAAACGATCATACTTCACTTTCTCTCCGTTTCGTATTCGTGGTTCACAGCTCACTGATAAGGTTCGGGATGTATATTTTATCCAACATTCCCGCCAAGGGACGAAAGACGAAAACGCCATACTTGTACACAAAAATGATCACAGCGCCATGATGGGTGCAGCAAATGCAAGCGGCTCTCAGGGCGTGATTGATCTCGCTGATGACACTACTGACGAGGAGGACCGTGAATCTTCCAAGCCTGCAAGCCGTGCTCCAAAGCGTCAGCGACCCAATGAAGGAGACCAAGCGCAGGTCCGAGCGGCGCCCATCAAGCTCTTTTGTACACTCAGCGATCAAGCCGAGCGTCGGATGCACCCCAACGACAAAAATCACTGGAGTCGGACGCAGTGCTTGACGCTTCGAGAAATGCTGGGCTTTGACGATGAGAGTTCTAAGAGTGCCATTGAATGGCTAATTATTGGTAACTTTATCATTAATTTTGATTTTTTGCTCGACGAAATCCCCGAGCTCCTTTCCGTTCCCCAAACGACCGTCCTCTACGGCGTGGCAGAAACACCCGTACAGCCGTGGCAATCGGCAGCTGGCTTTCCCTTGGAGTGCGTACGGTTAGATCCGTCGGAATCGCCGGGAACGCGCACTAATCCGACCAAGCAACGGATCCCATACGGGTGTCATCATTCAAAGTTTTTCCTGGTGGGCTTTTCGAATTCGACCGTCCGAGTCATTATACACACGGCCAATCTTCGGTATACAGATATCCATTGTAAAGCGCAAGCTGCGTACATTCAAGACTTTCCAATGAAGCTGCAACAACGGCAACAGCAGCTATCCCATAGCGGCGAGACTTCTTCCAAGAACGAGTTTGAAGAGACCCTCGTGGCTTATCTCGACACGTACAGACTCGCTGCATTACCACAGCGGATTCGACAGTACGACTATTCGACAGCTGCCGTCGTCTTGCTCCCTTCTACACCGGGATATCACCAACTGACTGCACCACAGGCGTTGGGGCACCGCAAGCTTCGTCAGGCTGTGGTCGAGCATACGGCAGAACCGCCGCCGTCGTTGACCAAAGTGCGCCCTATTATTTGCCAGTTTTCTTCGATTGGATCCTTGACGCTAAAATATCTGCACGAGCTGCAAATATCCATGGATACTGGACTAGCAAGAGTGACAAAGCAAGCTGTGAGCTGTGCTCCACTCCGACTCCAGTTCGTGTACCCGACAGTGCAGGAGATTCGAAAGTCTATCGAGGGTTATCGGGGAGGCAGCTCGGTACCGGGACGTACCAATAACGTGGGCAAGCCCTTTTTGCAGCCTCTCTTTCGCAAGTGGTCTAGCAGTAGCACAACTCCTGACAATAGCGATCCTCTGGCCAAGGGCCGCAATGTTCCGCACATCAAGACGTACTATCAGTTGCATCACGAGGGAGAGTCGGTAGACTGGTTTGTGGTTGCCTCGCACAACATGTCCAAGGCGGCCTGGGGCGAAGTACAAAATTCGCAAAAATACGGAGATCGTCGACTCTTTATTCGATCCTGGGAATTGGGAGTCTTTGTGTCGCCCCAACTCGTCGAAGGCGAACGACTGGTTCCGTGGTCCTTGCAGCGACAATACCGAGCTGGTGATGTAACCATTCCCTTACCGTACAGCCTCTATCCAAGACCCTACCAAGCTAGTGACCGTCCTTGGGCTGTGGATGCCATCTACAGTGAGCCCGATATATTTGGGGAATACAGCGTAAACTAGTAAGAGTGTGTTGTGTTATAGATGTGTGATATAGAATGTGTGCAAAACCAAACAGTTTTCAGACGAGCTGCTCTCATATAGTCAGCGCGGATACAGTACCCTCTACTCTCATCGAGCAAAAGATCTAACGATAGAAGCACCTCTTACTCCACAATTTCGTAAGCTTCCTCTGTACCACCAGCAGCTTGCTTCTTGGCAATCTGCGTCTTGCGAAAGTTGGCTCGCAGTTCTGCCTCGTGGTTGTGCTGCACCTTTCTCTTATCCTCGTACTGTTTTTTCTGAAGGTCTCGAGTCGCCTGGTAGTCTTCGGCCGCATCGTAATCGTTTCCACCAAAGGCAAGACCAACACCACAGCAGTGAAAGAGATTGGAAATATCACTCGTTTCGTATTGCTTTTGTGCTTTGCGTCCGCGGTTTCTGTTTCGGATAGCCGAAGTGGTCATGCCTTGACCTTCCATTGTCGACATGACCTTGTTTCGTCGATAAGCTGCTTGTACCTTAATGGCGGCAGCAGTTTCCTGTGTGGTTAGCCATCATGATAAAAAATAGCAAAAAAGTGGGTGAGTACCGGAAGTGGGTGAGTACCGGATAGGAGGCCCAAAGAACTCCGTTGGAGTGAATGCTATCGCCTAAGAGACCCTCCTGTATCGATGTCAACATTGATCGCTAAAACCACACAAAGGATCACAGTTGCGCAAATATAGCCTACAGACACGAGGATCAGGATGAAAACTTTCGTCGGAGAGGGCGTTCCTGTTTTGGCTTCTGGCGAAAACTGCCTCCACCACCACCACCATGGGGGATCAGTCACCAAGCTCTCCTCACTGTCTCCCGTTACCCTTCCAGCAACACGATCCAATAAACCAAGACCACACAATAGGAAAACAGGACAACAAGAGCTTCAACTTACGATATCAATCCAATCAAAACGAGGCGGGCCTCCAAATGCAGCTTCCTGAGCGGTAGGAGGCTGTTCCAAAGTGACCGTTTCGCGTACGGGTAAGTTGCTCTTGAGTTTACTCTGGCTCTCTCTGAATTGAGTTTCCTTGGCACGAGCCTTGGGAGAAATAGAAGTACTTTCGGACGATTGAGCAGTCAACGGAACAGGAGCGTCCGTGCGGGCCGTGGGGTAAGATTCCATCAGGGGAGGCGACGGTGTCTGGTCTCTCTTATCCTGACTACTGGGGTTTTGCGACTTTCGGACCTTGCGGAAGCGACTGATCAGACTCTTTTTGTTCTCGGGCCGGTCGTATTTGTTCACGGTTGCTTGTTCTTGACGTTCTGTCTCCATGGTAAGTTGGGTTTAAGGGTGAAACTTTCGTTGTTTGTTGGTTTTGGAAGGAGATGTGTTTTGCGATTGTGAGAACGAGGCAGGTTAGGTAGACTATCGCTGCGAGTCCGTTGAGCCGTATTGCGATGGAGGCAGGGGTGCAGGTAGGCGTGCTTTTTTCATTTTTCAGCCTTTTAAAAAATAAAAGAGAGTAAATTTTGAAAGCTGGATGCTGGACTCTGTCATCATTGGTCATAAATGGTACTATGACTGTCAAGAGTCATAAAGGTGGCCGAAGTAGTATTGCGCGTTGATAATTGTTCCCCATGAACCAGTACGTAGAAAAGACATTACAGTAGGACCACGTTGAAGATGAGATATCTTTGATAACCGATGATATTTAGCACTATATCTTTGATAAGCGGTCATTACTGAAATTCAAGAAGCGGATGGAGACGAAAAGAGTCCATCGCGGCCGGACCACATACAGTACGTAGACTAGTAGGCACCTACGGTATGGGACGACCTGGTACGATACCGTGAACCTCCTGGGCATAAATATTTTTTTGGTCCTCCAATCAGAGGCATCAGAGGCAATCGGATTCCACACGAAGTCATCGATCTCTCTATCGATCTCCAAAACCATTTCTGTAATGACCAGCATCGCATCTGTCAAAGTCATTGCGTACTTAATGCGATCGAACAAACCAACCCGTAGAAAGATGATGCGACTTTGCCGGCTTCTGTTCGTTTCGTTTGTTCTTTCGTTCTTTCGTTCTTTCTCCTCGGTCCGCCAGCCGGCCTTGGAATAATACCATCCATTCGATACCGCGAGCATTCGCAAATACGAAGAGGCCAAAAGAAAAGGAAAAGTGGTGTCCAACCGGCATTTGCACGGCACTCGTGGTACTGAATTCTACGCCCGAGTCTTACTCGATTTCGACCTTCGGTAATTGCCATATAACAACCGAGCCATTTGCATTGATAGAAGTAACAAACAACTCTCCTTTCCTCACTCAAGTACCAGGTACCAAGCTAATCAGCCGTGTCAGGAATATAACCGACGCCATCCTCAAGACTTTACTCGTATCCTCAACAGCAAGATGTCGGAAACACAAGCTCCTTCAGTCGTCGCTGTGGACACCCAAGAAAAGGCCGTAGAGCCTGAGGTTGTCCCCGTCGTCCCTGTCCCCGTCCCCGTTCCTGAAACCACGCAAGACCCCAAGCGCAAGCGCGACGAAGAAACGGAGGCAGAGGTCGATGCGGAAACTTCCACCGAGGCCAAGAAACCCAAGACGGAAGAAGAGATTGCGGACGAAGAGGCTGCTGCTGTCACGGCAGCTGCTGTCAAAGCCGCCGCAAGCGATGACCCGGGCCCTGCCCCTGTGCTTGCTAGTAAGGTTGGAACCACAGTCTTTGGAGACAGCGACGTCCTCAGTGGACGTGGGGGCGGAACTAACGTCCACCCTGGAAACAGGAACTTTCGTGATCTCATTAACGTTCACCGTCGTGCATACCTCAAGGCGCGCAAGAACGACAAGCCGGCTATTTCCCGTGCGATTGTGCGTTCGGTCCGCGAGGCCAACGGAGCCTTTTTGAAAAAGGACGAAAAGTCGGGACTCTGGTTCGAGATTGGCGACGATGCCGCTCGTGAAAAGACCAGTCAGGCCTTGCGTCAGCGAGCTCCAGAGATGCGCAAGCTTCTCTTTGATACCGAGCGCGAAGAAGCCCGTTACGTTGCCGAAGAACATTTAAGACAGCAGCGCATGCTCATGGGAATGGGTGGTGCCATGCCGAACATGCCTCCGGGCATGCAGATGTCTCCCAATGGCATGTTCCCCAACCCTGCCTTGATGGTAATGGCCAGCAAGAATGGTATGAACGGTATGAACATGCCCAACATGCCTCAAGGAGGACTACAGGGTCAGGACAATCCTTACTCGCAAATGTTTTCGACTGCCATGATGCAGAACGGAATGAACCGCTTCACTCCCAATGCTTAATCGTGTGCGCAAGAGACAGATCGGTGGGCGTTCACGTGTTGCTTTGCCTTGTTGGAAGAGAGAGAGAGAGGAAGGTTTATCATTTTCTGGAGGAAGCGGAAGGAGGGTGTAAAACTAAGTCTAGCGATTATTTTATATATTATATTCAAACGAAGAGTCCATAGTTAGCTTGTAGTGTTGTCTGACGGCTATCCAAGTGGCAGCAAAGGTCTCTATAGAGCTACTGTGTCACCATCGAACCAAGGGGCTATCGTACGACGTAGAGCTAGCGAGACCGGAAGCGAAGGGGTACCGTTAGATTTCGAGTTGCAAATAAAATCCGCCCGCGATCTCACCGGTTCTCCTGCGGTGTTTCGGTTTTCGGTTTTTCTCGATCGATTTGATTTTTAATTCTTGCGATTGATCGTTTCTCCGCCCGCCGCCAGATCTCGATTGTTTCTCCGCCTGCGAACCGCATGACCTGGGCAAAGAACAAGAGGTGTCAGTGTTGCCAGTTTTCAAGTAGGAGGAAGCAAACCTTTTGGGTGCCGTGGTTTTGACGAGGAAGACTCGCATGCAACGGACAGCAGCGCAGCAACCCTTAGATCTGGCATCGCTGGTTTTAGCGCGTTGAAGTTACCACCGATTCGGGATTCAAGCTACAGTACAATCAGCAACAATTTAGCCAATGGAATTAGCGAAACCCGCGTAGACAAAGTGAATGGTTCTCGTTGTTCTTTGGCGCGAGTTGACACGACGATATACGATACGATAGAATTTAACGAACCATGGCGATCGTGCTTCTGGAAACTAACCCCAATCAACGGCCGTTTCACTCAGCGGGCGATTGGTCCCAGCAGATTGTTTCTCATTCTTACATCTACAGTAGCTAGCTCGGTCACGAAGCTTAGCAGTCCCTCATGCTACCGTAGCTAGACCAGCTAGCGTCTTCAAAGAGGTCACTAGTCGCGTTACTGTTGTGGAAACCGCCGCAGATCGCTCTGCCTTCCACAGATCTTCTCTAGCAAGTCAAGCTTTTCGCTCTTATCTTATCTTGCTATCGATGCATTGTCCGCGACTCAACATCGATGCATTGTCCACGACTCAACAAGAACTACTAGTAGCGGCTAAGTAATGCTAACTACTAGTCTACTAGTAGTAGTAGTCTACTACTAGCTAGATCCTACTTGTGTAGAGTCTTTGTTGAAACAATAATGCATTCTAATTATAAAGGACTAAAATGGCAAAAGCCAATGTGCAAGGCTCGTCTTTGCTAGAGAATGCCGCATGGTTGATGAGGCGTCTTGAGATGAAG
>Ga0307978_1003226_pt1 | contig 11157 bp, 9 predicted proteins | sample OrgLakmetage1056_FD_203151 | JGI IMG/M metagenome (GOLD analysis project Ga0307978, IMG submission 203151) | Saline water microbial communities from Organic Lake, Antarctica - #1056 | ecosystem: Environmental > Aquatic > Non-marine Saline and Alkaline > Saline | place: Antarctica: Organic Lake...
CTTCATCATCATACTGCCGCTACAGTAGTAGACACAGAATGAGTAGCTTTGCCCCACCTCCGCCTCCCATGATTGGAGGCCTTGCTCCACCAGCGCTAACACCGCCAACAGCAGTAGCAGTAGCACTACCACCACCACCACCAGCTGCTGCTGCCATGATGCGAGCGCCGCCTCCGAATACCGTCTTGCTGACCAACGTGCCGTCGTTCTTGCACTCGGTCCGCTCCTTGCGAGAATGGATTCATTCGTCTGGTGGGAATGCCAGAACTATCCTCTTTCTGCCGGCCGTGGCGGATCCCAACAACGATAGTAGTACTAGTACTAGTACCACTACTGCTACTGCTAACGTTGGAGCAGCAACAACCCCAGAAGGAAGAGGAGAACCGATTACCGCCCTTGTGACGCTCTCGCATGCGGACGGGGCGGCCAAATTCGTTGCGGCCTTGGCCCACGTTCAAAGTAAGCTCAGTACAACTGCTGCTGCTGCTGCTGCAACTAGTCGTACGGATGCTCCGAAAGACGAGGAGGCGGCAACCACGATCGAGGCACATCTCGTGCCCAATCTGGCCGAGGTGCCGCTACCACCCATTACCATGGATCCAGAAACGGTGGAAATTCTCAGTAACAACCTGTTGGACGCCTGGCAAAACAAAAAGACTGCCAACAGTGCCGTTGCCGCTGCCAATGGACAGGATGCGACTACATCTACAGATACTCTAGCAACAAAAACAAAAACAACAGCCGACACTGCTGCTACAAAAGGTACAGACGCGGTCAATGCCTCGGACGACGACGAAGAGGAGGTGGATCCTCTCACGACACCCGCCGTCTTGGCAGCGGTCCGCAACTTTCGCCGGCAGTTGGAGACGCAGCAAGGCTCCAAAAGTACGCGCCGCAAGGAATTGGTGAACGAAAAGCTGGCGACCATGCTTCCAGTGGTGCGTCAGCGGCTGCAAGAGGAAGCGACGCGACCTCCACCACCACTAGCTACCACTTTACCACCTCCACCAGCTACTGTAGCAGCACCAACTGTAACGGACAGTGCGCGCCGTGGTGTTTCCAATTTGCCCGCCTGGATGACCAAGCAACCAGCCGACGCCAGTGGTGGTGTTGCAGCAACAGCAACTCAAGAACCACCTTCCAAACGCGCCAAGGTCGAAACGATCCCCTCCTTGCAAGTTGGCAACACGGACCAAGCCTTTCCTGCCGTGCCGGCCGTGACGTCCGACACGTTGCGGCAGTTTATTGCCTCGCAGTGTCAAGAATACTTGGGACAAGAAGAAGCCACGCTGATTGATTTCATCCACCAGCACGTGTTGCAACAAAAGGCGGTATCGACACTGTTGCCCGAGCTGCAAGAAGTCGTGGAAGACGATGCCGCCGCCTTTTGCCAAGCAGTCTGGACCAAGACGCACGAGTTGGCGGCAACGGCAACTGCTGAATCACAGTAAGTAGACTACCCAAGGTAAGTAGGAGTATAAGCCATTGGTTCCACAAATACGGGCAAAGGAAAGAGCTGAATATAATGCTAGCTAGCTAGCTACTGATGGCCTTGAAGAAAGGCTCTAGAGCGGAAGACAGATTGTGTTCAGCTACTGGACTATTGACTGCGATTCGATGCAAGTCTCTGTATTGCACCAAACACTCTAATAGTAGACGTTATCAGCAAAAAGAAACTGGTATCAGCTTTACAAACAGTTACACCAGAGACTACCACGCTACTGTACTTGGCTGTACTTCAGTTGTAACATGTAAATGCAGTTGTTATTGTAAACACACAAACACACACATTCAACGACTTTGAGCGGATCGATAGCAATTAATTCACCGCCACTTTTGAGAATACTGCTCGTGGGCTTGGGAAGACCAAGTCCGTCGCATCATTGGGTAGAGAGAGAGACAAGAAAGAAACAGGCAATGATAGTTTATGAGCGCTGGCCCTTGCCGCCCTTGCTACCTTTGCTTCCTCCTTTGCCGCCCTTGTCATTGATGAAGTTTTGATGGCCTTTGCCACCCTTGCTACTTTTGCTTCCTTTGCTACCTTTGCTGCCTTTGCTGCCTTTGCCACCCTTGCTACTTTTGCTACCTTTGCTGCCTTTGCTGCCTTTGCTTCCCTTCCCTTTTCCTTTACCCTTGCCTTTTCCTTTACCCTTGCCTTTTCCTTTACCTTTTCCTTTACCCTTACCAATGGGTGCGCAGCCACAAGCACGGCTGAAAAACTGCAATGCACTACAGGCGTTGGGAGACACTTCTCCATTGTCAGCAGCAGCCTGAGCCTCGGCACAGGTGACCAAGTTAGTATCATGAATGACGAGGCCATTCGGCTTGGTAATCACACGACCGGGACCGCAAATATCGCAGTCTGGTTGGATGCCGCATCCACAGGTTGTAGAGGCGGTGCCTTGGACAATCGAGCAGGTATCGGGCTCCAAGAGACCAGCATCGCCAGCTGCCTGTGCTTCTTGACAAGTAAGGATGCCACCGTCAATATTCAGCAACGCGTTCGGGTTACCAATCACCTCGCCGAAGCAAATGTCGCAAACCGGCGCAATAATGTTGGCAGTGGGTACAAAGGAAGGTACCGACGATGGAAACACGATAATATTTGCAGTCGGTACGAGAGATGGCACTCCGCTGGGAGCCAGGCTCACAGTGGGATCGAGAGACGGCACTCCGCTTGGAGCTGGACTCACAGTAGGCTCGAGGGATGGTACTCCACTTGGTATCTGCGACGGAGGGGCCGTGGGATTAACGGAGGGAACCTCACTTGGTAACTGCGACGGAGAGGCCGTGGGAGAAATAATGATCTGAGCGATTGGAGATGCAGTCGGAGTGCTACTACCTCCGAACAGACAATCGCAAGCGTCGTTCGAGGATTGCAGGACGTCACAGGCGCCTTCCGCAATCTCGCCAGCGTCACCGAGGGCCTGAGCTTGACCACACGTAATTATGGAGGTATCATGAATGAGGATGCCGTTGGGGTTTCCAATTATACCTCCAGGTCCGCAAATGTTACAAGTGTTGGTCACGCCGCAACCACAGGGGCTTGCAGCGGCGCCTTGAACAGAGCTACACTCATTTGAAGCAATGAGGCCAGCAATTCCAGCGGCCTGTGCTTCTTCACAAGTAAGCATGGCGCCATTAATCATAATAATACCGTTGGGATTTCCAACCGCAGAACCGCTGCAAATGTCACAGACGACCGGCGACTGAGAACCTCCCTGCAAAGATGAAAAGCCAGACAATTGCGCAAAGAGAGTGAGACATCAATCATTCATGTAGTCAGTCTATTTCACTCTAATCCGAAACTCACTTTGCCCTTGCCTTTGCCCTTGCCTTTGCCCTTGCCTTTGCCCTTGCCTTTGCCCTTGCCTTTGCCTTTACCCTTTCCGTTGCTGCCTTTGCTGCTTTTGCTTCCTTTGCTGCCTTTGCTGCTTTTGCTTCCGTTGCTGCCTTTGCTGCCTTTACTGCCTCTGCTGCCTTTGCTGCTGTTTCTTCCTTTTCCTTCGCCCTGCAAAATCGATGAAACCGAGTGGAGTTTGAGAGGGTCTGAAAGAGATATGATTCGTTGATAACATAACATGGTTTTCAGTTGCTGGTACTGGACTCACCTTCCCTTTTCCACCAAAATAATAAAGACCACCGTCGTCGTAGCTGTATCCCTTGCCTTTTGAGCCTTTGGAACTCATCATGCCCTTCAAGGTTCTCATCTTTGAGGTCGTTTTAATCTCTTCCTCCTTCTCCTCCTCGTCAACGTCTGCTCCATAGCTTTCCATCAAGTGTCGGTTGTCAAACATGTTATTCTCTCGTTCTGACAAACACGCAGGATCATACAATGGAATCACTTTAATGCCGTCCATGATAATATAGCCATCGGGGCTTAGTATGAACTGTTCGAGCTCACGGTTCTTGACGCGTTCGTTGGTCTCCTGGCCTGCTTGCAGTCGAGGATGCAAATAAAGGTTCTCGTCTGGTGCTTCGCAACGACAATCACAGTCGTCAAAGTCAACGGCCTTGACAGAGAAGGCAGCCAAAAGAAGAGAGGATAGGAAAAGCGCTCGTATGGATATCATGATGCAATGAATTTGAAGGTGTCAGCTAAAGGAATGAATGATAGGGGATGGGAAGGAACGCTTCTTCGATTTTGAAAACGGTCCCTTGGTTGTTTCTCGATTCACTCATTGGTACTCGTGAGCGAGGCTTTTAAGCCTCATTTTTTGTTGGGGCTTGCCTTTTGGAGCAAGGTCTCTCTACACGTTCCAACTCAACCATACAATTTTCCAGAGTGAGTCATGTCCGTCCTTGGTCTTGGTCTTCGATTGGTCTTGGCTACGATTACATAGTCTACTGTAACAGTATCACGTATGACGTATGACGTAGGCTACCAATTCGAAGAATCCGGAGTCGGAAGAGAACAATTTTCCCTGATAAACAACAACTGACGAATACCGAAACGGAAGCAGTCATGTCACAAGTCACAACGGGTGGACGATACGGATACGAGGAGCCGTGGAACTGGCAACTGCATTGTGAAGGATGGAAGCGCGCCAAGGGTGATACGGTCGGTGTTGAATACAGACGCGTCTAGAGCTACTACAAAGGCGAGTGACGGGCAAGACTTGCGAGCAAACCAACACATGAGTGGAGGCAAGAAAGGCGAACGATGTCTAACATCCTCATATTCCAAGAGGAAGCACAAGCAGGAAGATGGAGAAGACATCTACAGCTGCGATAAGAACAGTCCTATTATCGGACGAACTCCGCGAGGATCTAAACATGCGACACAGCTGCTAAAGACCACTGGACTGTTGATCGAGCAGGTACACGACATTCCAGATTACGAGACCCAAAGGAAAGCAAATCTCTCAGTTTTTCGGAAGAACTCCATGCAATTCAGCAGCGAAAGGGTTGACAAAAAGATCCAGCGGTTTGCAGCTAGTCAGGGCAAAGTGAGAGTACCCACGGCTGCAAAGAGGGCAACTGGGATTGATGTTACCGGTACATCAAGTGGTATGCTAAAGATCTCTGACTTAAAAGCAAACTTGCACCGACATGCTCTCACTGAAGAGTTAACGCTACGCGGTGCCCCTGCATCACGCAATATGAATACGATGAAGGCGGCATTGAAGGAACACCCTGAGACAAGAGAGAAGAAATACTTTGAGCCTCGTACAGAGCTACTCAAAGCTCTCTTGGCCGACGGGCCGCGGGTGCAACAAGAGGTAGAATAGATGTCCACGATAATATTTTGTTATGGTTTCGCCCAACCCAAAGTCTCCTCGTGACCCACGACGACCAATATCAATGGGCCCATGGGGTACTGAATACAGTCACCTAGCTATGCTCAACAACACAAGTGTTTTGCAATGTTATTGGCATGCTTAGTTCGTCGAGTAGATACACCAAAAGGTAGTTGAGACGCTCAAATCCCTGACGTGACTCTTATTTCTTCCGGGTTTGTTCTACCTAGAAATCAATTTCTAATTTGTACCGAGCTGCTGGTGGTAGAGTATATCGGTGCGGTACCGTACTGGTACTGGCGGGAGTTGAGAGCGATGAGCGGTGAGCGGTGAGCAATGCACAATGCACGATGCACGATGCACAATGCACAATGCACGATGCACGATGCACGATGCACAATGCACGATGCACGATGCACGATGCAAGATGCAAGATGCAAGATGCAAGATGCACGATGCACGATGCACGATGCACGATGCACAATGCACGATGCACGATGCGATGTAGATGTACTGACGGCATCTGTTGCAGCTATGATCTTTCGTCGACGCTCACTCTACTCTCGATGACAACGTGACTCGGGACACCAAAACAGCGAACGAACGCAAGATAGCACCATGGCGGAGTCATAAGCGTCAACCGAAACAACGTTTGCCGAAGAGGACTTATTCGTCCGCAACAATCGAAGAATGAGAGGATTGTACATCACTCGGCCAAACGGAAGATGATTGCGAAGCCGGCCACGCAGGCGAGAGGTGTTTGCAAGCGATTCGTCAGAATCAACGTGGATGGCGTTTTATAACTTAATCTTCGGAGGGAATCAAGTAGGTTGAGATGGTAGTCTCGGCAATAAGCTTGAAGAATCTATCGTATGCCGGAAGATCCTTCTCATCACGATGACGTTTAGTAATGGTCTTCGCAGTGCTTCATGACGTCTCGGTCGAACCTTCGTTACCAGCGGCTGAAGTAACAGTCGGCATGCGATCTAGTCCTCAGCAGTTGGAGTCTTGCGATGCATATTCATTGAACCTTTACCTTTTGGTGATGCGGTAGATTCTCGACAGAAAGTAGAGCGAATCGGCATCTTCAGCTGAGGGCTTTCAAGCTCAATGAGATCAATGTCGTGCCTGGCTGCCACATCCGAGAGGATAGGGAATTCGAAAACGTATAGCCGTTCATTTGTAATAGCAAGCGCAGAACACGTGCTTTTTTATGGCGTTGGCCGGAATCGTGGGTCCGAGCCGCCTTCTCTCTGCCTCTTTCTCGATTCTTCGGTTGGCTAATGCGCTACGGGGAAACAGCAGTTTCAAAATCATCCGTCCGTCTGGGGCATACCAATATGACTGATGCGGCTAAGCTATCTTTTGTAAGCGCTCTTGGCAAATCGGTCCCACGCAGTTGAACCTTCGTTCGGTTATGATCAACGACGAGAACTGGAAGGTCATGTGCGAGTCTCTGGCGAACAACCCTGCGCTAGAGCATCTCAACGTCACGAATACTGTTCAGAGCACGTGGCATCGAACCCAGTATCTCGTGGATCTATTGAAAGTAAATCACGTCCTGGCAAAGATTGATATAGGCGTAACCGATCCTCAGATCATGAGGGCGGGGGTCCGCCCTCGGCTTGCGATAAAGAAGCAGAATCGTTGCCGTGAGAGAGACTGGGGACACGTTACGTGCGCCATTGTTGGGTCGAGCATTGTATGCGGTCTACGAGAACAACACGCTGCTATACATGCATCTCAAGGGCAACGTTGATCTGTTGGATGTGCACGCACAACCTCAAGGTGGAAAGGCCATCCTTCTGGCTAAGAGTTTCGAGGCGGAGTCGATTCAGGGTCTCGCGAAGTAAGTTCTCGCTCTCTCTGTGAAGCGAACTCCTGAATATGCATCCATACCGGACCAAGCGATAGGCACGCACGAATTCATGTCGTAGCTCCTCTAGCCGGCTAGCCAATACAAGCGCCAGACCGCAAGGACCAACCCGGTTCACCAAGGCGACACCACAACCAATGCATAAAAAGTAAACTTATAGCGTTTATTTTATGAAACAAAAACAAACACATTCAAACGCTATATCCATGAGCCAATTGAAACGATAACAATCGAATTCAACGCTCTTTTTCTCTATCTAGATGGCAACTCTTAATCTTTGCCTGGCAGTATCGTTGTGCAAGGGTAAGCCGCAACAGAGACTTTTTGCTTTTGAGCAATCTCTGGAACAATGGCCTAGGAGCGCATGCCTTTCTTACCCATGCCCTTCCCTCCTTTGCCTCCTTTTCCACTCTTTTTACTACCGCTCTTGCCGCCTCCCTTTCCTCCTTTACTAGACTTACTACCACTCTTGCCGCCTCCCTTTCCTCCTTTGCTGGACTTAGTCATCTTGGAAGATCCGTAGTTTACCTGTACATACGATAGATTGATTGATTCGCGAGGAGAGAAAAGGTGAGAGGCGATGCAACACAAACAACAGATACCATCGTAACTAGTTCAACTCACCTTGTGATTTGGATAGGAGACATAACCCTTTCCTTTGCCCTTCCCTTTGCCCTTCCCTTTGCCCTTCCCTTTGCCCTTCCCTTTGCCCTTCCCTTTGCCCTTCCCTTTGCCCTTTCCTTTGCCCTTTCCTTGGAAGAAGCCTTTTCCACCCTTGCCTTGGATGAGGCCCTTACCACCCTTGCCTTGGATGAGGCCCTTCCCACCCTTGCCAATGGGCGCGCAGCCGCAAGCACGGCTGGAAAACTGCAATGCACTACAGACGTTGGGAGACACTTCTCCATTGTCAGCAGCAGCCTGAGCCTCGGCACAGGTGACCACGTTTTTATCATGAATGACGAGGCCGTTCGGCTTGGTAATCACACGACCGGGACCGCAAATATCGCAGTCTGGTTGGATGCCGCATCCACAGGTTGCAGAGGCGGTGCCTTGGACAATCGAGCAGGTATCGGGCTCCAAGAGACCAGCATCGCCAGCTGCCTGTGCTTCTTGACAAGTAAGGATGCCACCGTCAATATTCAGCAACGCGTTCGGGTTACCAATCACCTCGCCGAAGCAAATGTCGCAAACCGGCGCAATAATGTTGGCAGTGGGTACAAAGGACGGCACCGACGATGGAAACACGATAATATTTGCGGTCGGTACGAGAGACGGCACTCCGCTGGGAGCCAGGCTCACAGTGGGCTCGAGAGACGGCATTCCACTGGGAGCTAGACTCACAGTGGGCTCGAGGGACGGCACTTCACTGGGAGCCGAACTCACAGTAGGCTCGAGAGACGGCGCTACACTGGGAGCTTGACTCATAGTGGGCTCGAGAGACGGCGCTACACTGGGAGCCGAACTCACAGTGGGCTCGAGAGACGGCACTCCGCTGGGCTCGAAGGATGGTACTCCACTGGGAGCTGGACTCACAGTGGGAGCGAGAGACGGCACTCCACTGGGAGCCGGACTCGCAGTGGGCTCGAGGGATGGTACTCCACTGGGTGCCGAACTCACAGTAGGCACGAGAGACGGTAATCCACTGGGAGCCAGACTCACAGTGGGCTCAAGAGATGGCGCTACACTGGGAGCCGAACTCACAGTGGGCACGAGGGATAGTACTCTACTTGGTATCTGCGACGGAGGGGCCGTGGGATTAGCGGAGGGAACCTCACTTGGTAACTGCGACGGAGAGGCCGTGGGAGAAATAATGATCTGAGCGATTGGAGATGCAGTCGGAGTGCTACTACCTCCGAACAGACAATCGCAAGCGTCGTTCGAGGATTGCAGGACGTCACAGGCGCCTTCCGCAATCTCGCCAGCGTCACCGAGGGCCTGAGCTTGACCACACGTAATTATGGAGGTATCATGAATGAGGATGCCGTTGGGGTTTCCAATTATACCTCCAGGTCCGCAAATGTTACAAGTGTTGGTCACGCCGCAACCACAGGGGCTTGCAGCGGCACTTTGAACCTTGCTACATTCGTTGGAAGCAATGAGGCCAGCAATTCCAGCGGCCTGTGCTTCTTCACAAGTAAGCATGGCGCCATTAATCATAATAATACCGTTGGGATTTCCAACCGCAGAACCGCTGCAAATGTCACAGACGACCGGTTCTGGAGACGGAGTTGGTCGCGAAGGGCAGGGGAACGTTGGCGACGGAGAAATGCCTCCCTGTACAGATGAAAAATTGGACGAAAACACAGTGAGAAATAATCATGAAAAAGAGTTGGAAGCCCACTGTTCACTCGCATCCGAAACTCACCTTCCCTTTGCCTTTGCCCTTTCCTTTGCCCTTTCCTTTGCCCTTTCCTTTGCCCTTTCCTTTGCCCTTTCCCTTGCCTTTGCCCTTGCCTTTACCCTGTGACGCGGACAAGATAAGTTCATAGATGAGATAGAATCCGAGACGTCGTTACAATACTTGGTACTTGGTACGCGAAGGAAGGAAGGATTGAAGAAATGAATAAATCGAATGAGATTTTGAAACTTACCTTTCCGTCGTAGTAGTAGATTCCACCGTCGTTGTAGTTGTATACTTTGCCGCCTTTGGAGCTTTTGGAACTCATGCCACCCTTGCCACCCTTGCCGCCCTTGCCGCCCTTGCCGCCCTTGCCGCCCTTGCCGCCCTTGCCACCCTTGCCACCCTTGCCCATCAAGTTTCTCAACTTGTCGGGAAGTTGGTCCTTTTGGTTCTCTCTCATTTCTTGCAGCTCGTGTTCGAGCTCGTCTATGAAGTCGTCGCTGTCGTCTTCTTCCTCCTCGTCCTCATTATCATCATTGTCGTTGTCTTCCTCTTCATCATCGTCGTCGCCGTCGTCTCCCTCGTCGTAGTCAGCCTCTTGGTCCTGCTCCTCTTGCAAGTTTCGGTTACCAAACATGCTACCACGAGATTTCGAACGTGACACCACCGAAACCGAACACTCGTCACTGTTGGAGGGAAGCACTGTCACACCATTCACGATGTAATATCCATTGGATCCAACGTAAAAAGACGAGTATTGGAGTTCACGATGGTGTTGATCGACCTCTACTGCAGTAGTCTCGTGCAGTGATTCTTTTTCGGCCAGTCGTCGCCGATAAAGGTTCTCGTGTTCTGATTCGCATCGACACTGACCAGAGAAGTAACCAAGTTGACGACGGCTCTCTTCATTGTCATCGGCGGCGGCGGCCAGTTGGTTAGTGTTGGCTTGGACCGAGACGGCCAAGAGGAAGAGCGAAAGCGTTCGCATGATCATGGTCTAGTACTTGTACCTGTTGTTGCTGTATTCGAGTTGTACGGTCAGAATGAAACTTGAACTGTAGAAATGAGAGTCTGAATGGAGAGCTGTTTGGTCGCCAAACGAATGAGAGTTCCGGTCCCCATGAGGATTGTGTCACTGATGGGGCATGTATGTTTGGTCTTGTGGGAAGAAACGTGGAGCAGGCCGATGAAGGGCGTCTGAAAATGTGCTGCCAAATAGAGGCCCAAGCGTGAACGAAACCAGCCTGGAGGGCCTTTGTTAAAATGACGAGAGTCTCAAAGGGAGCATTACTTAGATGATGGGTTCTCTTTCTAAAGTATAAGTACCCTATCCCGAGTCCCTAACATTGTTATGCTTGCGCGGAGATCGACCTGGGACTGGAGGAAGTCAGAAAAGCTAAATTATTAGATAGGCGAGAGGTCTAAGAAAATTAATCGCAAGCCCCAGAGTCAGAACTTCCGGGTTCTTTTCTCTTTCCCTCATTCTTTTCGAACGTCGATCGTCATGGTCCGGTCCTTTCGACGGATGTCGTATGTCCGTCGTAGATACAGTAAGACGATTCGAGTCAGTCGAATCCAACGGATCCTCCGTTTCGCGCTTTTTTTAACTTTTGGGTCATCTCGAGCTCCAGACGATGACGAGAGCCGCTCGGTCTCGGTGGGGTGCGGTGCGGCCTTATTTCATATCCAAAGTCCATAGT
>Ga0307978_1003228_pt1 | contig 11152 bp, 9 predicted proteins | sample OrgLakmetage1056_FD_203151 | JGI IMG/M metagenome (GOLD analysis project Ga0307978, IMG submission 203151) | Saline water microbial communities from Organic Lake, Antarctica - #1056 | ecosystem: Environmental > Aquatic > Non-marine Saline and Alkaline > Saline | place: Antarctica: Organic Lake...
ATTTAAATTCGGGGAAGGCTGCTTTCCTTCTATAACATAGTTGCTCAACTGCTCAACATTCTTTCTCAGCCTGATAACTTCTAATTCCGGCCCTATGAGGCCTGCGTAAATAAGTAATAGGCAAACATGCCCTTGTGGCGAGGACGAATTCCTTTGGTTATGAAGGAATGATTGGCTATTGTGGATTGTGGATGACTAGTGTCCAAAAAGCATCCGGAGGAGCGTGCCACTTTGGACCGCTACCATCACTTCCATGGTCACTCGGGCATGTGCGCCTAATTAGCTTCTTAGGTCAAGTTTGCGCTGCTTTGCTTTTCTTCTCTACCTGTTAGTATTCTAATTCCGGTCCTTCGGGGCCTGTCTCAAAAAGCATCCGGATAATACGTACCTAGATGTAGTTGAGCTGAAGAGAACAACTGTGTCAACCTCCAGAAAAGGGAGCCATCTCCAGGTGTTATAGAAAAAGAATCTCCCATCCCAGAGCAATTGCATGACCAATCTACTGTACGTAGTGCGGTACAGCAAGTGTACGAATTAAAGGTTGAATAAGGAGGTACTACGGGAAGATAGGAGAGTCCCTTAGCATTTAGTATACTCGAGCTGCAGACGACTTTCATAGGAAGGCTGGTACTGGCTTCGTCATTGCTACTGTAGATGCTCAAATGTAACTTCGGTATTGAGCACCTCAAGGTGTATACCCAAGCTCAATCCCGATCTTCAGTAGAGTCGACCTAGCAACGAAATCCGATATCGAAGAGCTCTAGAAACATTTCGGAGTTCCCTCTGCACTCAGCACTCAAATGCTAACCGCTAGATCATAAATCAAGTTTAAGTACTATCGAGACACTTATTCTGGTCTAAATGTCTACTTCGGCGATGATAGAAGGCAAGACATATAATCTCCCTCTTCGTTGCTAAAACGACATCAAATGAGTGCGCAACGCGCAACCTCGTGAACAATACTAGTAGTAGTCTAACTGATTTCCCCTTTCACCTATCAAGCTTCCAATCTGTAGTTGTGATTGCAAAATTATCGCTTGTGTGCTATGATATACTATGCGCTATACGATTCTCAAGCACGCACGTGGTAGCAACAATTCTAAGCTTCGCGTCCGAGGCCGGGCGGGCACTAACCAAGAAAACCCACAGGGCTACTGTTTTATTCTTCAGCCCAATCACTATTTCATGGATCTTTCGGCGAACACAAGTGGGTTAAACTCGGAAAACCCGCGGTTTCTTGGTTAATCCATTGTGGCACGCCGATTTCGAAGCGTCTACACGTCATGAAGAAGGTAAATTGCTCCTGCACCGTTCGACTCGCAATCCTCAGCTATCTGCGATGATTGGCAAGTAACACGAAAACATGCAATTTATCAATGTAGCAGCCACACTGGACTCCCTGCATATAAGGTATTTCCTTTCTGCAACCTTTCTGCATAGGCACTACTCGGAAATCCATCGGATATGGATAGGATAAATATGTAAATAGTTCATTCGATAGAAAAATTCTTTGCGTTGAATATAACTCCTGCGGTGGACATCGTGGCAAATGTAGTCAGATCCCCAAAACCCGACGACCTTCATATTAGTTGGCTTTTTAAGCCAGCTCTCACAAGGGAACCGTTATATGTCACATATTTGTTTTGAAATATCACGTCCTTCAAGCCTTCAACCATACTGTGTACTGTTCATGTATGAGTCATGACTTCTCAGAAGTATGAATAGCTCAGAGGACATGGTAATGGAGTTGAAGCTCAGGGAAAGATGAGTGATTTCGTAGCTGAGGCCAATATGCAGCTGCGATGGTGGTGATTGAATTTTGCCGAAGATTAGATAATGGACTTGAGTTCATACAGTAGCTCGCACCTCAAGAAATACTATTTTTCATCGAAGAGAGCAAGAGAATCGCCTAACTGTAGTTGTAGGATATATACATCATGTCAATTTCCGTCAAAATGTTCTTTAAAGTAAATCATTCAATGACACCAACGAATTTACTTTATTTTGCCAGCGTGCTTGTGCCTGCATGCGTTGCGCAGTTAGTTTCTTTCTCGTTGGAGGAAACAATGACATTCTCAACAGTTTCGTCATCTTTCGCCTACTCTGATCCATCGACTGGACCTGCTTTCAGTAATTCATACATCACAGTGAAACCCACTTCTTTCTCAATGGAAATATTGTTCAGCGAATCTTTCGCGCCCTTTCTTTCATCTTTACCCCCAACTTCAAGGCCGACCGAGGAGGAGATTTCGTACTGTTACTCCTACGGCTTCTCTTTTGAACCCACGACATCTCCCGAACAAAATCGCCCAACTCCTGTTCCGACACCATTTGATTTTGCAGTTGTTGACACTGATATGGATATTGATGCCAATGAAAACCCAACAAGTGATGATGCACGTGCCTTGAAGAGAACGATCGCAGCCCAAACTGGAGTTCCTCTGGGAAGCATTTTCAATTTGACGATCGAAAGTTCTCGAATCCCAGGCAGTCGCCGGCGCTTGGCACGGTACGTATGGACGTGCTCGTTTCAAATACAAGTTAGTATCAGTCTTACCTTCTGTGGTAGTTGCGGATCTTCTGCAGTGGCTTTCGCAGTATTCCTTCAAACCACGTGCTCATCACAAGGTTTCAACCAGGATTTTAGGCAGAGCTCGTCTTGTGGAAGTTGCAACGTGATCCCAGAATCTGTTGCCTGTGTTCCAAAGACTCCGTCACCATCTCCGCAGCCTTCTCCAAAGCCCACATTACGACCCACTCCATATCCAACTCCACCACCAACTTTGGCTCCAACAGAAGCATGCGTGTGCACTTGTCCTACCTCACAACCTACTAATTTACCTGCTCCAAGTTGCAAAGAATACAAAACGATGAATATAATCGAAAATACTGAAGAAATGCTCAAATGCTCTCGCGGTACGGTCAGAATTCAAATATCTTGGTATGGCATCGACAACGAATATAAATGTACCTCAGAATGCTCAAATACAAAGTCTATCACCAAGAAGCTTTGCAATGGCAAAGAAAAGTGCACTTTGACTGCTTCAAACGAAGCAATGCTGGGAGATCCAGCTAAAGGAAGGTCAAAGACACTTCGGATCCGATATTGTTGCTTTTGGTAATGCAAATTTGATTAAAAGCATATTACTCCAGGTCTATCCGACTTGAAAATAAAGAATTCTTGGTTAGGAAACCATGAATCTGTGGTTGATTTTCTGAGATAGGCCCCGAAGGGCCGGAATTAGAAGGCTAACGGCTAACAGGTAGAGAAGAAAAGACAAGCAGCGCAAACTAAACCTAAGAAGCTAATCAGGCGCACATGCCTGAGTGGCCATGGAAGTGATGGTAGCGGTCCAAAGCGGCACGCTCCTCCATGCTCTGAGAGTGCAGCTCAAAAGAGAAGTTTCCGCCCGCAGAGGAGGGGACTACAGCGAAGTCCCTCAGGCGATCCAGAAGAAGTGTCACCCATCCCCGAGCAATTGCGTGACCCCATTTGCGTGCAAGCTTTTGTCTGAACAAGGCTTTGGCTTCCGAAAAGCCAATGTAGTAGAATGCCGTGTGTTTGCGAGCCATTTCTCGAGCGACGAGGTCCAAAATGAGGCTGAGCTCAGAGGAACTCGAACTCGAAATCGAACTAATAGAAACCCAAATGACACAGAAGACAATGCTGCGGGCAGAAGTGTACGAGCGTGCGTTGCGCGCAAGTCAAAATCGTAAATAGGAAGTGTGAAGTCCTCTTATGTTTTGACCAGTGAGTCGAAAGGCCGAGCGACTCATGCGGTCATAGAGCTGTCCTTTCATCTTGAATCAAACGTTGCGCTCGCTACAAACAATCGTTTTTCCAGCGGACTCAGAGAAAGCACCCCCGTATCGGCCAATGACTGGGGCAAGAACACGATTTTCTGATTTCAGAAAAACAGATAAATTAGAACATCCGAAAATTATTGGAGCTGGGGATCACATATACATTAACTCTTCCATGGTTTGTTTTCATGTTTTGTTTTTATTGTATCAATAACACATGAATTAATTTGTGCTAGGTATACGTACGTCGCATCGCAACTAAGTATAAATCGATACCTGCCATGGTCTTGGTTTTGGACATGCCCTCGCAGTTAGGATTTCCAAAAGAAAGGCTATTCGCATCTCTTTTCTGTAATTATCAATGCCCATATCTAGCCCATATGGCCCTGTGATCTACAAAGAAACGGCAATGAAGCGTACTTCGATGCGCAAATAAAAGGGAAGTACTCATCTGAACTGTGGATTTGGTTGCTGGGCGAAATATTCAAACTTCCTCTTCATGTCCTGGACCTCGAACTCTGAGGAAATTTTGATTAAGTATCACACGTGGAATTGAGGAAAAAATAGACAGGGCGCACTTAAACAAAAAAAACTTATCCAGCAAGAAATTCAGAGAACTCAACTCAAGTACCCTCGCATAAGCCACGTGGAAGGAGGCCACGCTTTGTAGCTTCAGTCCAAATGGCAGGTGGCAGAGGCAGAGCAAGAGCAGCAGCGACTGCTTGATTAACTTCTTCCGCATTCTTTACGCCCACGGCCACTCGAGAGACACATTTGGGTAAGCAAGCAAAACCGAGAGCTACGGTTGCGAGCGAAACACCGTATTCAAACGCCAACTCTTTCCATGCTGCCGCCTTCGCAAGCTCGCTCGGTGTAGCTGGACGATACTGAACAGTCTCTGTTAACTGAGAAGTAGCGCCCCCGTCATCAGGTGTTGAAAAATTCGCTAAAAGTCCACTCGCAAAGATACCCGCATTGTGCACCTCAATTCCTTGGCGCTGGCACTCGATGAGGACATCAATCCCATTTTGATCGAGCAGGTTCCAACGTCCAGCTAGCATGACGTTATCGATTGGAGACCCCTTGCTTTCACCTGCTGCCGCCGAAGGAGGCCACTCACGCAAAAGTTTCAACACCGCGCTGGGATCGTTCATACCAAGGGAGATCGAGGGCACTTCGCCGCGAATTTTCATTTTCGCAAGCTCATCTAAGGCACCGCCTGGAGCTAAAGCAGGGGCTATGCGCTCAGGAGTTTCACAATCATGCAACCGAATTCCAGCGAGCTCACAATCAAGCCGAGCACGAGATCCTGCCAACGACAAAGCGACGCCGGCTGAAGTGTAGTCGAACACTGGAACGCGGTTTGGGTCGGTCGTTGGAAAGATGCATGTTGGTGAGCCAGCGCAATTGGCTTCTTCGATGTCAGCGCGCTTTTCTTCAGGCACTTCCTCTCGGGACGAATAGATCACCCGACCAACTTTGGTCCATACGACTGGCTTGTAGCCTTGAGGGCATGATATTAGCTTCAAGGCTCTACCAACGCGCTCCTCAGATAATCCCAAGCCATAGTGCGGAGCCGTGTCGAATTCACGACACCCTAAGGTGACCGCTTCTTGGATCGCAGCCTGAACGTCATGTTCTCCAACTGATGTATGAAGCCCAGCTAGACTGGAACAACCAATGATTAAGCGGTCAACAGGCAAAGCAGAGTCTACTTTGATATCCAAAGTCTCCATTGTGGACATCGTCACGTTGCCACGGTGGTCGATAATGAAATCGCACGAGATTACCGTGATGATACCATCATGATAGAGTACTCCAGGACGTAGACTACGCACTTCTTAACAAAGAAAAGGAAGAATTGTATCGGAAATAATGGATTTACTTAGCACTTCGAATTGTGCGTAGTTGTCCTCTCTACGCAGGATGTGGGTCTACTTCGTGGAAGTCAAGCTAGTCAAGCGCGATAGTACAAGCTCGCAAGCTCGAGCGAGCTCGAAGGAGAAATTGCAAGATTACAGGAGGAAGGAAGGAGGTTTGGAAGGTTACAGGGAGGGAGATGTATTTTCAGCCTGTGCACCATGACACCATGACCATGACCATGACGACGACAGTAGCATCCGTGACTTCTATTATAAATAGCACTCAATAAAGAGCTCGAAGAATAGTATGTTACCACTTCGTGCGACAGCATGAAATGAGTTATTGTAGGTACTTTATTTAACGATGCGAAAACTGAGGGACGCTCGAATGGCGCTTGCGTTCGTGTTTGCAACATCCCTAGCGTCAACTCCACCGGGGCCTTCGCACCCACAAATGTCACCCTCTCCTCCACCTCAGGATGACATTAAAGCAAAGTCGCGCCTCTCAATGCCGGCCTTCGACGCTTACCGCTCTCGGTTGTTGCGCGACCTGCAAGATCGAGTGGCTGCACCCATGGAGCAGCTGAAGGAGCGCTACGAAAAGTTAGGGATTTCGGAGGTTGGGTGGTTGGTGAACGAAGGTGGACCCCCAATCGAAGTTGGCACTCAGGATTTTCTCAAGCTTATTGATGCTCTCGAAGCACGATCGCTTAACTCTAGCCTAGCAGCGCGCATTGAGCGAAAAATAAACGATGCACGGGCAGCTGCAGCGTTTGTTTTTTCGGAGATTGCGCCAAGAGACGTCCTTGCACCGAGTCTCGATGAATACAATGAAACTTTAACAGAGGCGTCGCCTGCACAGGAGCCTGTCAATACATCCGCCATGTTTTCTCACGGCGAGGATTATGTCAGCGATCTAGTGGCAGGCAGCGACCCGGATCGTCTAGACGATTATTGCTACTTGCTGGTTCCTGGTTTCTTAGCACAGTATTCGCCGCCCGTATACTTCTACGAAGCACTCCAACGTTTCCGAGTGGATTTGAACTTGCCCCACGTGCGCTTCGTGCAGCTTGACTCTGAAGCCAGTGTAAGAGCTAACGCGGAAGCACTGCGTGAAGCTATTTTGCAGGCTCATAAGGAGTCAGGCCGCCGTGTGGTGTTGGTGGGACACAGCAAGGGAGGCGTCGATGCAGCAGCAGCCCTGGCGCTTTACCCGGACGATCTTTTGAGTGTAGTTCATGGGCTCGTCTGCATCCAATCACCTCATGGAGGTGCGCTCATGCTTCTTCATATCTGGTTCCTGCACCTCTGTCTGAATTTCTTTGAGTCATTTCTCGATCCTACTAAGTAGCCTGTGTAATTCTTTGGTTTCTTGTTTTATTTCGCTGCTCATTTCTGTGCTTATTTTGGCGACAAGGTTCTCCGATTGCAGCAGATTTGTTGGAGGACGAAGCGCTGCGTTCATCGGTTGAATTTTTGATGGACCGCGTGCTTCTTACCAAGAGTGAAGCAGTGCACGATTTAACGTACGCAGCTCGCCAGGCGTTCGTAAGGGAACACCCGTTACCGCCGAGCGTCCCCGTGGTTTGCTTTCATTCGCAAATCGACAGCGAAAAGAGCAAACTGTCGCCCTTCTTTCTTTCGGCGGCCTACATGGCCCGGCGCTACGGCGCCTTCTCCGACGGGCTGGTGTGCGGTTTGGACGCGGAGGTCCCGGGCTGCCTGGCGGTGCGGTTAGACGCCTCCACGGGGATCGAGTGCGACCATTTAGGCGCCGTTTACCCTAGAGTGAGCCTCAAGGCCCTTCGGAAAGCCCTGGGCCTTGCACCTCTTGCCAACGAGAACGGGAAACCGGTGACTGTTGCGGCGCCATCGGGCGGAGACATCTGTGAAGCACTGGTTCGGCTGCTTATCCGGCGTGCTCGGAATGTCAAGTGACAAATTGAAGCACAATACCCCTAATCTCTGCCAGTTATAGCGCAAAAGAGCCCAGATAACAAAGTATTAATTTTAAGCCCCAAATACCTTATGCTTACAAGAAAAAACGAGATAACATTAGGCCTAACTATCGATACCCAGTCGGATTCAAATTTTCGACAACGGATTCCTCCTACTTCCTGCTTCTACTTCTGAGACAGGCCCCGAAGGGCCAGAATTAGAAGGCTTACAGATAGAGAAGAAAAGCAAAGAAGCACAAACGAAACCTATGAAGCTAATCAGGCGCACATGCCCGAGTGGCCATGGAAGTGATGGTAGCGGTTCTAATTCTAATTATTTAGAATATTATAAGAAAATCATGGAGCGTCAGATAAAACTCTCTTAATCAAATCTTTTTTTAGAACAATGTTACAAGCTCCACAGAAGTCCGTAGCAGCCACAAAGTTGAGGTGCATTCGAGTTAATAATGGCATTGTAATATATGATAGATTCGATAGATGGTGGTACATGGCACCGCTTCAACTCGCAATCAATTCACGAGAAACACTTTTCGCCTTCAGCGATCTTCGAGGTAGACGGAGATGAGCCCCTGCGTCTCATAGGGGTAGTTGACACTTGAATACGGGTTTTCATTCACGGTCACCCCGAGATCCACCAAGTCCTTCCATATCGCCTCCACTTCCTCTGGCCACGCGTGAAGGCACCCGTCGGAGTTGGGCATGGGCTCTCCGCTCTCCCATCCAGGCCACTGACCCGTGTGCAACAAAATGCCGCTCCGGATGGAGCTCAACAAGAGTCCTGCATTACCTTCCAGCCCTTGGACTACGCGGTTGATTGGATAGGGCCCATACTCATTGACAACCTCTTCTGGCTCAGGAGAGTTGAGGTCTATGGTGGCTAGCCCAGTTGGCGTGTTCCCATTACTCGACAATTCGTTTAGGCCGTAATCGCCATCGCCGAAATCAGGCCATGGCATCTATATACATGGCAAATATATCAGCATACAACAATAACATCAAATACAACCAGGTGGCTTCTTGCGTAAACTCAATAAAAGGAACTTACCGCAGACCCGTCGTCACGATGACCATGCGTGCGAACGGTGAAGGATCGAATGAAATTGTTATCTTTGTCGAGAAGAGTAGCGTTGGTTTCCACGCTTCGGTTCATAGAAGGCAAAGGCACGATAATCTTGTAGAGTTTTCCGTAAGCGCTTGCTGCGGTTCCGTTGTCGCGGTAACCGTCACGCTCGCAGCAAGATAGTAAAGCTTCAGCAGTTGGTACATCAAAGATACCACTGGCATTCAATGCAGTGTAAGCCTGGAAGCTCTCGACTGCAGCTTGTGTTGAGGAATCAAAGTTTCCGTCGGTCTCAATAATAGATGATACCCCAGGGCTGCGCAGTAGGAGTGTCTGCATGATCTTAACGTCATTGCCGGACTCGCCTAACTCGAGCTCACGTGTCCAAGGAAGAGGCATCGTGTCCTGCCCGAGCACCACTCCGCAGAGCACTAGCCATAAACTGATCAGGCATCTGAAAATGGGATGTGCGACCATCAGGTACTATGAATATTGGCACCCCTAGTCCTCGATGGATATCCTCTTTTGTCCTAAGAATGAGCCAACTATGAAAAGGAAGTCTGTCTCCGACGCGACGTCTCGAACAGCAAAAAAAAAATGTCAAGCATTGATTGGTCAAGCATCAAGACGATTTTGTAAAAATCTAAAACCAATTTATTAGGGAAGACCAAGAGAAGCGCCGTCAGAATCGTCAGAAAAAGCGCGCACGCATGCGCACGCATAATGATGCGTGAAGTACGAATACGAGATGAAAGCAACAAGTCAACATTATTATATCAAGGAGCCAAGTGTTTTAACCACATCATAATTAACGTTGCATTAATTTACGTCTTCTAGCTTTCTTTAGACTCAGTTTCAATACTTCACACGTCTGAGTTGATTTGATACTAAGTAGGATGTGGCTAATCATTGGTGGAATATTCTCTCTAGCATCATCTGCAACAGCTCTCAAACCAAGCGTTGACGCCTCTATAAGGCGCGCAACTGACCAAATTAGAACACCAAATGAGCTTCTCGACGATCCAATTTATCCATCGCGACGGGCAATATTCGGATCCTCAGTAGCTGCGCTGGTACGATAAACTATCATCAAGAGTGATCACTTAAAACTTACCCGTATTGACGTTTTGGAACGCTTTGTTTTGCAATTATGGCATGATAGGTCGCTGCACGAGCATTCCCAGCCCTTGGTAGCGAACCATTAGTTGCGGGTTCAAGCTTAAGATCACGTATCGACGACAAGGATGCATACCCACCTCCTTGTCGTGTAGAGGCGCCCGATGTCTATTACCCTCCTTGGATGGCTGGCACCTGGGCAGCTGATTCGACTACGCTGAGCGTCGAAGCTCCATCGGTAAGTTTAATTTCATTGCATCTTGGATTCATTCAATCATGAAGTATAAACTAGACTGATGAGTCCACAGTGCATGCATGATGAGTTGAGATTGTGCCTCGGCCCCTGACATTCACCACCCCCTTTCAACGGTGCTCTGTCCTAGGGCGTGGGACTCTTCGGTGGCAATCGGAGCTACGCGGCAGCCCAGGCTGATATTGGCGTTACCCTTCGCTACAAAGCACGCTTTCGCCCTGTGCCCTTCAATAATCCCTCGGTATCATCGTCGTCTACCACAACAGCGCCAGTGTCTACGGCCAGCTCCTTGGCGAACAGTGGCCTACTTGCGGTCAACGGAGGCGTGGTGCCAGGTGATGCAAAGAATCAACTCAACACTGAAACAGCACCAGCAAGCGTATCACCAACGCAAGCCATTGTGGCAGACCGCGAGTTCAACACCGGAGCCATTGCCAAAGCCGCGCTGGGAGAAGGTGCGGTGCGTGGGTTTACGAGCGGCCGAGACGCCAGCCGGAGTGGCGGCAGCGGTGGTGGGTTCGTTTCTGACAGTGCTGCTGGCGGCAGTGGTGGTGGAGGGTCTAGTATGGGTGGTACTAGTCGAGGCAGCAGTGGAGTGGGCGACAACGAGGCTGAAGCTGCCGCGATTGCGTTTGTGCTCGCTCCCAACGGTGCGGATGGCGCCATGTTTCGAGCTGAGCTCACCACCACCCAGCGCCGAGTTGAGGTTTGCAATTGTGCATGGACATTTGTACCTTCATTAATGCTTCTCGTGCACACTCTCCTATCGTTGTCTTCTTGTGAGGTCACTGATCAATGCTATCATCGTGCATTGATACAAACATATCAGTAGTGACACCTCCTGTGTGCGTGTTGTGGTGCTTTTCTTGTCATGAAACAGGTGGAAGATCTGGCGGACTCCACAGAGTTTGCGGTGCTCGAAACGGTGAGGCAATATCAAAGAATCTAAGTCAAAGTGAAGGAAGCTAAGTTAGACTCGAATCCGTTTATTCTCTTGTTCACAACCATAAGCTTTTTGCTCCTGATGTTCATGCGCCTAGTGTAGTAACTCATCGCAATGTACACCGACATCAGGTCCGGCAAGTAGTAACGGCAGTGA
>Ga0307978_1003234_pt1 | contig 11148 bp, 6 predicted proteins | sample OrgLakmetage1056_FD_203151 | JGI IMG/M metagenome (GOLD analysis project Ga0307978, IMG submission 203151) | Saline water microbial communities from Organic Lake, Antarctica - #1056 | ecosystem: Environmental > Aquatic > Non-marine Saline and Alkaline > Saline | place: Antarctica: Organic Lake...
TATGGGACTTGTACAGCCTTTCTGAACACAACCTTAAACAATTAAACCTTGGAAAAGATATTCCAAGAATTGCATGTCCTGGAATATGGTGGAGAGTGACCGTGATTTCACTGATTATTTGTGGTGCATCTCCAACACGTGTCGGAGCTCTTATGTGGGATGAACATCCAACGCTTCGAGCGCTAATGAAAATGGCAGTGTCAAAAAAGTTCAGGTTTCCGCCAGTAGACTGTGACGAGAAAAATCGAGAAGTGATGAAGGCTGACGAGTACAAGATGAGGGAAGAGGTATGATTCTGCCCATCTTCATTTCTACATTTTGTCATTGTTTGTCACTCATATATGATTCGCCTTCCTTGTCACACACAGGAATACGATATCGTAGAGGAACTTTTTTTGTCGCCAGAGATGAGGACTTCCTCAAGAGAGCAGGTGGATATGAACGTGAACCTGGATGTATTGACTAGAAGAGGCACAAGAATGTCAGCACGGCAGAGAGAAAAGCAAAGGAAGGTCATAATCGTTGAGAGACAAGGAGAAATTGCCAGACAACAAGCAGGTGAGAACTTATAATTTGAAAAAATTAAATGCGTATTTAAGTCATACCACATAATGGCTGATTGAACACTCGTGCAACTATCCAAAGAGAAATTGAGAATAAAGCGTTTACTAAAAGACGCACAAAAAGCTCTAATGCTCTGGGATCCACGTTCTGCTGCAAGAAAGCCGCCCAAGAAATCGGTACAATTATTGTTTTCTGCTAGTGAAATGTTCCATTTTGCTGGATCTTTTATAGAATGCACTAGTCCAGATTACATTATCAATACGATTGGGTCTACAAACAGAGATAGTATTGAAAGAGCGTATGACTGGCTCATTCCTGCAATATCTACGTTTCGTTCTGTCATAAATAGATTGCCACCAAGTGCATCGTGTTTTCTTCTCCTCCGAGCGTATGGCCAGGATACTTCAGATTCAGGTGAGCTCCTCAAATTATCAGCACCCCTACTTACACATGTCCAGAAGTCTTTGCTTGGTGAGCACGGTGTAGAAGGCACTAAGAGAGCTGCAGGCTTGTTATTTCTTGATATAACTGATGAGGACGCAGACAGAAGAATATGTGCGCGTAGAGTGCTTCTCGAAGCTCTCGGGAAGGTTCAGTTATCGCATATTAGCTATCCCACGTCTTTGATTGGCGACTTTAAATGGCTTGTCGGCTTACTGGAAACGCAGTTTGCCGAAGTTGTCACCACGTCGGCAATACCACAATTGGTGAGCCATTGATCTCAGATTGGAAATGTTGTTGCTTATATGATTTAAATTCTCACTCGCCTTATCAATGAATAGACTAGAGCCTTATTTTTAGAACGAGGTGAGGTGCTTTATGCCTTTATACACGCATTGCACTATTATCATGAGAAGAAGGTAAAAGGATGTGGTGATGGGAATCAAGTTGAAGATTTTTCTGATACAGTTTTGAGATTGCTATCAACTAGATCCTACATTTGTTGCGCTGCGATGGATAGGCATCTGGATCTGTACGAGATGATCTTACAAATTGTTTGGAAAGGATTTAATGATTTGAAAACTAGTAGAGCGAAGGATGGTATAAACATGGTTGCTAGAATTGAGAACAAAGATGTAATATCAGAGGTATATCCTTCATTGTACTTATTGCAAGCTGCTGTCGTTCTCGTTGCGAACGGACACAGTGAAATAAACTGTAAAGCACAAAAACAGTTTCAATCGCTGACAAAATACATAGTACGAAGTGACTTTCCACTTGAAGGGGCGTCCAGTGCAATATGCAAGGAAACTGGGAAACTTGTCGTTTCGGTAGAACAGGTGTGTATATGTTTATGTCAATTGATGAGAACGAATGCGTGCGTATTCTAACTCAGCTGAATCTCGGTATTTTAGTGGGTCTCTCTAGTAAAAGCTCGTAGCGAGGTTGTTGCAAAAGAAGCAGTACAGTGTGTGCCAGTCGTGTTCCTACCTAGACTCCTGTTGTGCTGTGGTCTTCCTGAGCAGTCTTTCTTATCTATGATTCAAAGGCTGGATAGGATGGGTAATATTTCCGACAATCTAGACAAGAGCTATTCAGATATCTTATCAACAGCCACAATCAATGAATTGGGAGGGTCTGTTAACTCCAAACGCTCAATTGTAGGTCGAAGATTACATGGCAGGATTTCAGCCTATAGGGCAAATGGAAAAGAATTGGTTTCTGTCTTTTTAGAATGGTTGCAAAAGCAATGTCATTTAAAGAACAAAGGAAATTCGAAGAATCAAAGTAGATACCTAAAACCGGTTTTGTCTGTGAATCAGGTTTTTACTGATATGATGGATGAAGAAAGTAGAGACTGCGATGATAATGAACCAAACGCCGATGCCGAAGTCTGTTCTTTGCTGTGCCTGGTTGATGTATTGAAACCCTCAACAAACAAGACTGAAATAGTGGACGTCTCAACACAAATTACACGATATTTGAAATTGAATAATATGTCAAGGACAGAGAACTTGCTGGAAGCTACCTATTCCAAGATTTTAGATAGCGGCGGCAGTCAAAGTGCTACACACATCCAAATGTTATCTATAGCCATATCTCTCTTAAAAATGCTACACTCATCGACGCTTGTCAATGTTGACATAAACCGAATGCTGGTTAGATGGATACCCATTTTATCTGCCGGAGCAAATGATGACTTGCTACATTTAATTTTTGCAAGCGACAGTGGATGGCCCAACGAGCTCAAAGAAACAAAGACCATAATTGCTACACATTGTCTCACAGTGTGGAACGAAGATGAATTGAAGGCCTGTCAAACATGGGCAATGAAAGAGCTTTCGAACAACCTGGAGGCAAAGTATTGCACTAGATCTCTTCTCAAGTGCTTTATTCATCGGTCGTCGTATTCGACTGCAAGAGAATTCTCATTGGAAGATTCCGTAGATTTCAAATTCTCACATGCCATCATTGATGTAAATGATTCAGAGCATCTAACGCGGCTAGCCCTTCATCTGGCTGAGAATTGGAGTGGTGATGAACGATGCGACCATCAAAATTGGATTTCAGAAGATTGGATGATCATTCTTCTCTTGACTGGTTGCCAAAGCAAAGATCATCTAGCAAAAATTGTGTCGACAATGCTAGTTGATAAATATCTATCGTCAGAGTGGTCTGTTATTGTATTCCCCCGAATTCTACTGAAATTATATGTGACGTTTCCGCGTTCAATGAATCTTAGTGATTCCAATGTTCGTGAAATGTTGGTAAAGTCATCAGCAAGCCTCCACAAAGAGTGGATTGAGTGGTCAACTCCCCTCGACAGTCAATTTTTAAGTATACTGAACAATCTGAATATGAGCACACTACCGACACATCAGCAACTAGTCATTGATTTCATCAAAAAACATCCTTTATTTGCAATCAAACATGTGCACAAATTGGTCAAGGTGCTCGAAGAAGATGCAGTCTCCAAACCGCGGCGTGACATTGAGCGTGGTCGACAACACGTTCGATATCCAGATCTCTTAGCTGCAAATGAACCCAATAGCAATAAAGTGGTCATTGTTCACTGGGGATGTGGCTTTTCAGAACCTCTCTGGGTAGCTGTTCTTGACATCATGCTTTCTTTTCCAGGAAACGTTCTCTTCAATTGCGGACAGTTATTTGGATTATATGATATACTCAACCTTTACCTTATATTGTTCAAGACACAAATAAGAATTGCGAATTATCGCAGGGCACCAGCTGAAATGACAACAATCCTACGAACCAGAAATAAATATTCAGCCATTTTGAAGGAATTCAACAATGCCAATAGTGATTTGTTCAACGAGTGGATTAATAAGACCCACATTGGCTCTCACCTCGTCAGTGATCTGATGTCCATTGCATCATTAATATAGACTAATCCATTTGTATCGTGGTTGTGAGAAATAAACGTAATTAGGTAATAATATAATATAATTCTGTAGGTAGCTCTCTTATTATTAACGATATGTACACTTTATACCACTCAAATCACAAGAATGCATGACTCAGATCGTTCATTGCCTGGACGGGCGTTTTCAACGATGGTAGTTCCCCCATGTCACCGCCATCTTCATTCAAGTCCGAAGCAAGCTCTGTGCCTGTTGCCATATTCCCAGTTAATAAGTGATACGACAGCCATGCAACTACGTTCTTTATCCCGTGTACAGTATGATTTCGTTCAGACAATGTTGGTGATTCAAACGAATGAATATCTCCATTGTCTGTCGTAATTGTGAAAAAAGGATTGTCGTCTTCATCTGGATTCAGTGTTGTGTGAATGGACTGTATTCCAAGCAGGCTGATTGATAATCCTGGATCCAGTGAATTATGCATTGCCTGCCAGCAAAGTTTGGGCTCTAGAAGCCGCGAACCTCGTGCTAGACCAGGTTTTATTGTGAGATTGACCACTTTCGACATCATTTCTTTGCCGTCGTCTGGCACTTGAAAGTATGTCAGAATAATTCCTATGTTCGATGCCTCCTACGAGAATCAAATGCAGGAAGACATTGAGTTATCATTGTAGAAGATGGAATCTATACATGCTTGCATAGACACTTACCTGTAAAAACTTTAAAGTGAAGGCCGTATCATAAATGTCTTCTTCGGGTGCATCTTCCTTGGGCTGTTCAAAAGGAGGAAATTCGAATGCTTGGTCCTGGGGAGCAGAGTTTGTAGTTTCTGCTAGAATATCATTATCATCATGTTCCATGTTGCTCTTTAGTAACCTGCCTATTGGACCATCGTTCTTCTTTTTGAATGGGTGTATTTCTATAGTCTCTCCTGTATCTGATGGTCCTGTATATTCATGATCCTTGAGCTCGGTATCACGATCCGCGTCTTGGTTTTGTTCTAGTGTTGTTTCAATAGCCGAACGCTCTTGCACCCCTCTTGGCTCATCAAAGGGAAGAGACTCATCTTTGCTCTGCGTCGTTGTCGTTGTCACAATCTCTTCCATAGGACGAATTGCCCTGTTATTGTTTTGGGCATTTGCATTAGAAGGTGATACAGGGGCAGCCAAAGGTGCAATGGACTCATCGTCTCCGAAGAAGAGCCCATTAAAGTTTCCAGACAATGCCTTGACAAAGCTGTCCCATTCGCTTAAAGTGCTCATGGGGGCGCAGGCATTCCCTACGACGCCACAGAATCCTGAATCTTTCCTTGGTGGTTCTTTATTAGGATTTTCTTCATATTGTAAATTGCGTCCTTCGAGTATGACTTCGAACCCATCCGTGTTGTTCGAGTAATACTTGGAAGCTTTTGCATTGGAAACTTCTGGCGAGACAAGAGTCAGACTCTTTTGCTTCGGTTTGTTTTTCCTGAAGAAACCTTTTATTTTCTTCAATGATGATTTTTTCTTCTTCTTACTGCCTGCAGGCGTCGACGGTGCTGTGATTTCTTGCTTGCTGCTTTCTTTCTTTCTCTTGAAAAACTTCATTGCTTGGTAATACTTAAATACAGATACTATCTTTGCATGCTGTGAGAATGGGATGCAAACGGTTTTACGACAGATGCAGGTAGTACTGTGAGTTACGGAAGCTGCTACTATTACGTACGATATCTAGGTAGTTCTTCCTTGTTCTAATGAATATAATCCAAAGGCGAGAGTAGAGAGAGATAGGTATATAAGTATCTGTATTATTTTGTAGGTCGTACCATTCGTACTACGAATCTATCAGTCAATAGGTTTAACAGGACTAACGAGAAGGCCGCCGCCGCCCGCACGCAGTCGTCGTGTTGTTGAAGTTTAGCCGCCAAATTCTTCTGGGAATGATTGTTCAAAAAATCGAACTGAATTTCCTTGTTGGTATGGGATAGATAACTGATTATGGTATCTAATCATAGTTCATAGTATCGTATTATGCACATGTACTATGTACTGATTGTCGCAACGTTGTGGAGATCACATCTATTCCGCATACTGTTGTACTACTTGCTAAATTAGCAGTACTGCGGGCATAGAAATTCAATATTCTAATGAGGTATTAGGTATGTTACTTTTGACAATTCCAGGACAAGTTGCAAACCCCTTTCCAAGAACTACAGTACGTGTTTGTTGTCTTGCTATCAAGTATACCCAGGCATACCTAAATCTTTGATATCTTCTTCCCCTCTGGTGGAGTTAATCGTCCTTCTCCCAAGTCTGACATAGTGTCACCCATCACCAGCTCATCCGTAATATCAAAAATTTTATTTACACCTCGACTATTTGGACATTTTTGCAAAATACCTGCCGGGTTGCGATGGATCGCTCGACACCTATCCCCTGATAGACCAGCAGCAAATGCTCCAAAACTCCCAATGCCGTGGGATACACATTCACTTCCTCCCATGATGAGCAGATCTTCGATCAATGGGTAAAACTCTACATGGCTTACGTGGCGACCATGTTCCAAATGTTTGATTTCTTCCCTTGAATCAATCCCGACAATGTGGTACAGTTTCTGTTTGTCAACCGATTCTGTCTGGGTAGGCAATGCAAGGGAAGTGTGCATTACATAATTTGTCAAGTCAACGGAGTCCGATGAAAAGAATATCGTATTGCCAGGTTTCAACAGCATCCCACATTCCAGCGAGTTGAGTGCTAAATCCACTTGCATCTTTTTATATGTTCCTTCGAACGCAAGCTTCTTATCATTTTTGTCGTGATCGTTGGTTTCTTTACTTCCCCCCAGGATGGTCATCATTTCCCGAGTCGGGTATCTGGCTCTCACGTGCACTGAAGTATATTCGTTCTCCACCAAACCTAGCCTTGTCATGGTAGCATTGATACTTCTTGCGATCGTTTCAATAGGCTCAAACATTACTCTGAATATATGTTCCGTTAATGGCACATGCATCCATGCATTGACAACCGGAACTGTTGCATTATATGAGTATGCGTGAAAAATCATGTTCATCTTATCAATCTTCGCAAAGTCTTGTGCCTTGAAACCAACAGAAGTAAACCTATCTAGATTTTGACTTATTGAATCGATGCATTTCTTCGCAATTTCAACAGCTGTTAAGTGTTTATGCTTTTTCGCGAAAAGAATATGATGCTGGTAGCCCGGTTGGTACCGTGATGGCAAGTTGGGGTCCAAAACTTCGATAAAATCTTTTGGACATCGCCAGTCTATTCCACTTCGTGGTAGAGGTTTCAGGAACCAGTCAAGCCCGAAGGGTCTCGCCCAGTATATGCAAAGAACTCTGTTGGTTTTATTGGCCGTTAATAGCCAGAAAGGTAATGGTCTTAACCTATCAGAGAATCCGCCGCATTTATCACGCTCTAGACATGCAATGACTAAGTATTTGGTCTCGTTGGAAGAGTTACTAGTTTGATTACGATGCCAGGCAAAGTAGTCTGAAAGCCATTTTGGTAGTTCTTGGAGTGATTTCTGTGCACGGTGTTCTCCATACATTGTGAGAAAGGGACTACCCTCTCGATGCTCTTGATCGCCATCATCTGCAATTTCCACGCTCAAAGCATTTTGATTTCCTTGGCCAACAAGAACCTTTTTCTCAACATTTGTTTTAAGAGCTCTTTCTAGTGAATGGAAGTCCAACTCTTGCATATTCTGAGGCTTGGCAGGTGGAAGCCTGCCTTCTCCAAGTTCTGATTCCTTTTCTCCAAAAATCAGGTCCTTATCCGTGATATTGGCAATGATATTGTTCCCACGACTATTAGGGCATGGCACAGGTCGGCCGTTGCTTGGCGAACGGTGTATCGCCCTACACCGATCACCCGCCAATCCCGCTCCAAAGGATCCAAAACTTCCGACGCCATGAGAAACACACTGGCTTCCTCCCATAATGAGTAAATCTTCAATTAGTGGGTAATACTCTATGCGATCCAGTGTTATGTCTTTTTTGTGGGAATGTTCTAAATGTCGGATTTCTTCTCTTGAGTCGATACCCAGTGGTTGATACTCTCTCTGTTTCTCTCCAAGTTTCACAGGATTGATCAAAAAATGACGAGTCAAATTAACCGAATCTGATGAAAAGAATATCGTATTGTCAGGCTTCAACAGCACTCCACAAGCAATTGCGTTTGTGCCAATATTCGTCAGATACGACTTGTACCGTCCTTCAAAATTCATACGAATGTGACCTATGTCATGATTATTTGTATTTTTCTTCTCCCCTATGATCTTCATCAAACCACTTGTGGGGTACCTTGCTCTCACGTGCACTGATGTATACTCGTTCTCCACCAGACCTAACTTTGTCATTGTGGCATTGATACTTTTCGCAATTGGTTCAATCGGCTCAAACATGGCTCTAAAAATATGCTCCATCAACGGTGAGTGCATCCATGCATTAAGACCGGGCATCGTTTTTTCGAATGAATATGCATGAGTCACCATGTTCGACATGTCAATCTTTGCAAAATCCTGGTTCAAGAAAGTGACGGAATGGAAGCGATCCTGACTTTCGGAAATAGCATTAATAGCTGCCTCTGTGGCTTGTGGTCCAGTCAATTTTTTTTTAAAAGGATGCACAGTATAATGCTTGTATGTCTGATACCGAGATGGCTTTTCCTTGTTCACCAATGGTTCCAAGTCCGCTGGGCATCGCCAGTCTATCCCACTGGGTAACGGTTGAAGGAACCAATCCAATCCAAATGGTCTCGTCCAGTAAATACAGAGTACTCGATCTAGCCTACTTGCTAGAAAGAGATAGTATGGTAAAGTTCGTAATCTATCTGAGAAGCCGCCACATTTATCAGTGCCCACGCAGGCAATGACGAGATATCTGGCTTCAGATTCATTGGATGGTGTTCTTTGATCACGATGCCATGCAAAGTAATCTTGTAGCCATTTAGGCAGAGATGCGATGGCTGCTTTGACACGATGTTCTCCATACATTGTAAGATATGCGCTTCCGTCTTTATCTTCATCTCTGTCTACTTCTGGTTGATCCTCATGTTGCTGACTGCTTTTATTTTGTAAGCTGATTGCAACAGAATTATGTATGCTGTTACTATTGTAGTCATTCTTAGTAGTTGTTGTGTTTTGTGTTAATTGTGTTGCCAGTTGGACCGCAATATTAGGCCCGGTGGTAGAATTAGATGCATCATAGTTTACAACTGCGGATGTTTCTAAAGAAGTGTTCTTTATCGCTTCCTGTTGCGACTTTTGACTGATGGCTTCCAAGTCGATGCTGATGCTATCTTTCTTGTTGAGCAAGAATATATTAGAAATGACGACGAAAGAGAAACATATAACAAACAGTTTGAGGAAGAGAGATATGAGACGTCCCTGTGCAACTACAGAAGATGATCTTCGTGCTATTTGCAGGTTTCCTTTGCGCTTCCCAATAAATGTCATTGAACTGAGGATGGAATGGAGCAGAGAATTCTTGTGTCTTTATCAATCCTGAACAAAAGTCTAAAGTCTGAAGTATGCACTACTACTGTTGTGTCGTATGCTCTATGCTCTCGAATATGCACGAGAAAAATGCAAACCTTGAATCTTCCTCTCATCCAAAATCCAAGCTGCGGGAAAGTCAGAGTGCCATCGATATTTTGTGTGTTCCTTGCTCTGCTGGTCGCAAGCTTCGTATTGGTACACACGACAACAACAACAGTACGATAGCATTCTCAATAACGGGATAAAATATTTTAGTATTGATTACGTATCACGAAAATAGGAGTAAAGAAATAACCTGTATCACGTATTTATGCAAATGTAACTAAATATCTATCGTAAAGACGTCGCGGGTGGTAACGGTGGTGATAAAGTGTACGATATTCATTGAACATACCTACTACATACTATCGACTACTATTTAGAAGCTACCATACTTTTACTCTTCTCTCTCTAGTCTCTCTAGTCTCTCTAGTCTCTCTAGAGAGATATTTACTTACATACCTGTACATACCCAAGTACGTAATTATATAATATATAAGTGTCCCTATCACATAACAGGCTTGGCAAGGAGAACCCAACCCAAGTGCCTTTCCATAGAAAATACCTTACTAGCCACAACAGGATCATGGTAGACAAGGAAGATGAAAAGGACAAATCATCTTCTTCCAAAACTAACGAAAGAGGACGCCGTCGAGAAAAGGAACGAGAAACAAGGAAAAAAGGCAAATCCCGCCGATCACATTCCTCATCCTCCGACGATGGAAGTGTCGATCGTCGTCGCCTCCGTCGAAAGCGGAAGACAGATAAATCCAGACAGTCGCGGAGCAGAAGCAAACGCGATAAAAGGGACCGCCGCGATAAACACAAGCGTTCTCTACGACAAAAACGACGCAAGTATGCTTCCTCCAGTAGTTCCTCCTCCTCTTCCTCCAGTAGTTCCTCCTCCTCGAATGACAGCGAAAAGGAATCATCTTCTAAAAAGGTGAAGAAAGTTGTGAATCAGCGCCTGCTCCAAAAATTAGCGGAGAGAGGTGAAACTATGGAAGAAAGGGATCAGCGTCGAATAGAACGAAAGGCGGCGCGGATCACGGCACAATTTGGTTATACCAGTCAGGATAATCCCTTCAATGATCCTAACTTAGCTGAAACGTTCACTTGGAAGAAAAAGAATGATGCTGATGCAATTACGAAGGGATCTGGGTTGGGAAAAACATTGGCGAAGAAGAAGGATCAGAACGAGATCATTAACGAAATCGAAAAGGTTCGAAAGAGACGAAGCGACTATGAAGAGGAAAAGGAGGAAATGGAACGGATTCGCGCGGAGGAAAGTAAAATGAAAGAATTAGAAAACTATGATGAATGGCAGCAGAAAGAAGAAGAATTTCATCTCTTGCAGCAAAGGCAAAGGAGTGCCATTCGTCTTGTGGAAGGAAGGGAAAAACCTATAGATGTGCTGGCAAAGAACTTGCTCATGTTCGGTCTTTCTGAAGGTGAAAAGAAAGATAGGGCAAAAGTCAATTACAAGGAGAAATATAATGTCATGGAGGAGTTGGAGAATTTAGAGGCGGAGTTGGAAGAACCCCATGTATTTTTGAAAGATTTGAAGTTGCAGGAGCTGCAAGAGTTACTTTCGGACATCCAGGTGTTTCGGGTGTTGGAGAAGGATGTTGGAGGGAATCAGGACGGAATTGACAGCACAGTCTTGAAATATTGGAATGCATTGCACTTGGTAACAAGGGCTGAAATTCAGGATCTCAAGAGT
>Ga0307978_1003237_pt1 | contig 11141 bp, 9 predicted proteins | sample OrgLakmetage1056_FD_203151 | JGI IMG/M metagenome (GOLD analysis project Ga0307978, IMG submission 203151) | Saline water microbial communities from Organic Lake, Antarctica - #1056 | ecosystem: Environmental > Aquatic > Non-marine Saline and Alkaline > Saline | place: Antarctica: Organic Lake...
TTTCTATGAAATCCAGGCGCTGGCCACTTTCCTCATTCAGTTGAGCGAATAGATTAGGGCAAATAGTGCAAAGCCACCCCCAAAGCAGCAACGCGTTCAGGATTACCTTTGATTGAACGAATTCAGCCTTCTAGAAATACCAAGCATCTTGCAGAGTGTTCGTGGCCGGTTGTTCTTGAATTCGATTGAGGGAAGATTTTACTATTTTGTCTGCGGCAAGAAATCATCGAGTTTCGTTGTATTTTGGTACACGCTTTTTTTAATCAAAGTATCCTTGACGCGATCGTTAATACACATGAGAAAGACAGCGCACCAAAATAATGCAGAAATGAATTGTGCATTACTCATTCGCTTCATGACTGATAAAGATTTCTTGACCTTCCTGAATGTTACGAATGATCTGAAAGTGGTGGTCTTCATACAATGTTACATCCCCAGCCATCGGATCTATGGACCTATACAAGTCTCCTCCAGGTTTTTGGCGGATTTGTGGCTGAGCAGAAACTCTACAAATGTAATGATTTGGCAAGCTTCCCATACCAGCAGCGATGGCAAAGTCATTTTCGACATCATCGTGGTTTGTTCTTGCAGTGGTTGGAGACCAATAAAAGCGCTTTAGTAACCGATTAGAGTCCTGCTTTCATGAAAGAGGATCCAGAGCACAACGAAGGTTAGTTTGAGCTTTATAGTCAAAGACGGGAATAATTATTTCTTTTTTTGTGATGTCGCCGGGAAGCATTTTGTCACCAGCGTACAACCCCATTCCAGCACCTGGTATAAATGGTTCGTCCAACTAAAAACGACACCGGTTGAACGCACCTTCTTCGCTTTTATAGCTGTCCTTTACGGATTTGTGAACATTAATTTGTCCATCACCAATGCCTGCATTTTCAAGATTCTTCCAATTCTTTGGAAAAATATCATCAGGGATATGAATTGGATGACGGAATGCATCTAGAAGGTGTTGGTCTGATGAATAAGGGTTGTCGACGAACTCGATTGCTTCTCGAGGCAATCCCGAGATAATAATATCTCTGTCAACATCATTGCTTACTGTTGCCTTATATTTGAAAACAGCCTTATCGGCCGAATCAATATGTTCCTCTGTCCTATCAATGATCTCACATTCACGCGAGTCTTTCATGAAATCTGACCGAACACTAAAGTTTTTCCAATTAACTTCTTCACTGTGCACGTTGTCATCAATAGAATTTTGCACAAAGCAAATAGTCATTGCATTTTCGGGATAAGGATTCTCTATCAATTCTTTTCGCGTCCTTATGATCTCTTCCATATTCAACATATATATTGGTGTGTATTTGTCTTTTGGCGCTTTCCAATTTTTTACATGATCTTTCCACGCGGCGTCCCATTCTGAGCCATAATCCAAGAAAATCTCTTCTTCTCGTTCTATATCTCTCGTTGCTACCATTTCTAGCATCAGTCCTGCACGTTTACTCCGTATAATCTCCTCCACGGCCAGTGCTTCCCACTCAACGCTATGATGTTTACTTGTAGACCAACGGACTCTTGCATTGACCTTGCTCTTATCAAGATTATTATTGACAAAGTTTACAACTGGAGAGTACGGGAACAACATTAATGACGAGTCTGTGTGACTGTAAGCGTAGTTGATAATGAGCTGTTTTGGACCATCAACTGGCAATTCATCTGTGTCAAAATCTTGAAAAGTTTTTAGCTTTTCCTGATCCATGTGGAGCAACGGAAGTGGTGCTATGATATCCCCTCGCTTCAAATATCTTGTGGCTATGGCACCTCTACCAGCCTCACGAATACTAGACTGTCCTGCACGAATGTTGTCAAGACAAATACCATTAGTTTCAAGCCACTGCTGCGACCGAATCGCATTAGGCACGGTGAGTAATGCGACTCCATCAATCCTTGCCGTCTTTGCCTCCTCCAAGGTATCAGGCATTGCCATTAACAGTTTTACGTCAGTGATCAAACTCCTTGTAAGTTTGAACAAATCCTCAGCAAAGGGATCATTCTCTTGCACCGTATCCCATAATTTGTCCATAATATTATTAGCCTTTTCGAAATGTGTGCTCAAAGGCAGAGGGCCGAACTTATATTCTCTCCCGGCAAACCATTCGTCTCCATACTCCGCAAATAATTCCATTCCTGCAGGTATAAATTTCGCAGCCTTGTAACTTAGGTTGTGAAGGCTCGAATACGCCCCCACCCCAGGATCAGCAGAACGATGTAATCCAGTATTATCATTTCTACCACGAAGCATATCTGTATTCACCAATCCAGTGTGAGAATTAGCCAGAGCGCCCAGTCCAGGTATGAGTGAAGATACGGAATCAGCTTCATACAATGAATCAGTATTTCCTGGATCCCAATAATAATCATCTGGAAGCCAATAGCTGTCATCCTTGTCGTCCAAAAGTCCAAAGTCGAGAAGGTGACAGGCTTTCGCACAAGAATCCATCATATAAACAGGATTCTCGGTACATTCTCCTCCAAGTGCCCACTTTTTACATTTTGTATGTTTATTCTTTCTATCCCCACTAATATCATTTTCCTCCTCTACCTTCCTCTCTTCATCAATTTCGTTATTCTCTTCCACGTCAAAGTAATTGATGACGATTTCAGGGTGGTAAATAAGTTTATCCTTTTCAATCGGTGCCGCAGTGTACATTCCAAGTCCGGAATTTGGAATGGACGACTCAGCCATGAATAATTGGCATGTCGGGGAATGTGTGTAGCGAGGGTATGGTCTAGGTTTATAAGATGCATTGGCAAAGCGATCATAAAATTTAATGCAGGCTGCTTCACACTCGATCCTCATGAAGCTAAAATGAAGAGTACATAATGATGTGTGAGAACCCTAGAAGTAACATACAAAATAAAAATAAATACTCCGTGGGTACAAATAAATTTGAGAGACGTACTCTACGTTCACATCGCATTCACCCTCCTCAGCCCATCTCGCACAATGATGATCATTGTCAACAAGGTCTGGTTCTGTATCAATTTGATCAGCGGTTTTCGGATCAATGTCCGCTTGACAGGTTCCAGTTTCTGGATCCATGATGATGCATTTGCCCTCCTGTTGATTATTATTCGCATCGGTCGAGGCAATCACGATTCTGCTTAGATAGAAGATATAGCTGAATGCTGACACTCTCATTGTGTCGAATTGTAGGTGTCCTTGTCTATTGTTTATTGCTTTCAAGGTTAAGTAATCTCAATAGGTACAATTAATAATTAATACAATCTTTGCTTCCACGACGGACAACCGACAACCGGAAAAGGGAAAAGAGCAATGATGATATTTAGTACAAAAATTGCGCACTAGGGCTTTAGTAATATCCATATCTACTTTTTTTGCCGCCCGGGCGGCAATCGCGCGAAAATCGCCGCCCGGGCGGCGATTTGGGCGCCAAAGTACCAAAAAAGGTAGATATGGATATCCATTCGTGTCAGGTTTAAACTTGAAAATCCAACTCACAACAACAACAACAACAATAACATGAAGCTAATAACCTAATCAGCATCAACAAAAGACAAAAGCCTCCCTTTTTCCGTGACCACCATCGACGCCACCATTCTCCACTGACTATGTACGACTGGCAAGTGGTAAAAGTAAAAGAGCATGTAATCATACCTTACATAGTATGACAATACCACAAAAGCTCGTCGGCAAGATCATGGCAACCTCGTTATCCAATCCTGTAGTTCGGATACATGCATTAAATTGTCCCAAGGCAAAAACCACGAATCTCCGCGTCGTACACATCATTCGTCACGCAGAAGGTTTTCATAATGTTAACAATGACTACAAAAACCCTGATAACCTCGATGCGCAACTGACGCCTCATGGAATATCGCAATGCAAAGAATTATCGCAAAAACTAGAAGAAGAAAAATTGCACGTTGACGCAATAATCTCTTCACCGATGCGACGAGCTCTTCAAACCGCGCATCACTCTTTCGGACACGTTTTTGAATGCCAAGTGAAGAGACATAATGTTCCATTCGTTGCATGTGAGCATTGGAGGGAGACTGTTAACTACGTTTGTGATGTGCGTCTACCTTTGAGTACTTTGAGTAATGATTTTCCTTCTGTAGATTTTGCAAGGATCGAACATGAACATGATCCCATTTGGAAAGTTTATGAAGAAAAGCATGGATCTCTAGATGATTATCAAAAAGTTAGAGAAAGCGTGGATGATGAGGGGCTGGAGAAGCGCGTCAGGAATGCATGGAAGACTATTGCCGAGCGACCAGCGATAGAGCGTTCCATAGCGGTAGTATCTCATTCTGCTTTCTTTAGGCACATGTTTACAAGACCAGAGCTTGTCATTTATGAAGATGCAGATGTAGAAGAGTACATGTCCACTGGCTTTGAAAATTGTGAAATGCGGAGCGTGGCCTTTGAGATAATTTAGTTGCAATTTCTTTGATATTTAACTAAGAGATTATCTATGATATTATAATAAAGTGTTTGTAGCACTTTCGAATTGCTATCCATCTCCACCCATCAAATTATTGATGTCTTACCCATTGAACGGATGTACCTTGCTCATTCATTCTTCTCTTGGGCTTTTCAGGACTTTTACGTATGGCTTCGATGGCACCCCTCTTCCTTTGGCTCTCCAGCGACTTGATCGGAACTTCAATCGCCATACCTGGAGGAATAGTATTGAGATCATAGTCTCCAAAACTTGTTCTTATCAACCTTGTCACCTTCAGTCCCAAATGATCAAGAGTTCTTCGAATTTGTCTATTCTTTCCTTCCACGCAAGTGATTCGCAGCCAAGTATTTGTTGCACCTCCCTTTGCGCGGCTACCTTTGTTTGTCTCGATATTTGCTCTCATTCCCTTGTAAAAAGTTCCTTCTATCTGCATGCCACTGCGAAGCGCCTGGAGCTTTCCAGGGGTTATTTTCCCGTGCACTCGTGCTCTATACAACAGTAGGTGCAGGGCAATGAGTTTTTAGAATGAGCACAAACCACAATAAAAATAATTTTCAAAAAGGAATGCAATTTAATTTCCAATCATTGCAGTCTATTATATTGTACTCACCGATATGTTCTATGTAAGCCATTGGAAGGGAGCTCCAGCTCTCTTTTGTATTGTCCATCATTAGTTATTAGGATCAAACCCTCTGTAATCATATCCAGTCTACCAATCGGCTTCAAATGAATAGGTTGAACATTTTTTCCTTTCTTTCCTTTCTTTCGTTTTCCTACTCCACCTCTTTCTAGCCGTTCAATAAGACTTGGCCTTCCTTCGGGATCATGTTCTGCCACTAACTCTCCAGCTAATTTATGGGCTAGCCATACACGCGTCTTCATTGTTGGATCTGTTAGTTTCTTTTTCTCCACCATTTCCGAGTTTGACTCCGAGGTTGTGAATTTTGCTAGTCTTTGATTCTTCTTTGGATCGGGTAGCCTCAATAGTCTCCCGGCGACTTTGATTCCATTGAATGCCTCTTTGATGCTAATCTTGTGACCTGGATCGGAAATCTGTTCTCCTCCAAACGTAACTTGTCCCGTTTGAATGAGCATCTCAGCTGACCTTCTACTCATTTGCATATTTAGTCCATGCGATGCGATGATTTTAACCATTCTCATGGGTTCATTATGTGCTGCTTTTGTTTGCTTTCGTTGGTTAGTTTCATTCTCTGAAAAAAATCGAAGAGGTTGTTGCAATGAGTATGGAAGTCTTGATGTGAGAGTACTGGTTGTTGCCAAGTGCTGAGGTTTCTTAAAGGTACCTCCAATCTTTACGAGGCATCGTTGCATATTTGCGGCTGATAGCATTTCACGATTTTCTGTATTTCCCCCTTGGTTCCAAATGGCAGTATGAGTAATATTTTTGGTATGTGTTATGTGTCCAATGTTTCATGCTCTTTTTAAGATGTTTGATCTACTACCTGTGGTACGATGTACGATCTGGTAAAAGTACGATATGTACCATAGCAAGCTATCAAGGGTGCTACGTGCGACGTGCAACTGGCAAGCGGCAAGCGACAAGCAGGTCCAAATGAAAATTAGGGGTGGTAAATTGTAAATTATTGTTGTGCTGTAACCGTATCGGACTATTAAGGAGATTGCCAATAAGCAAACCAACACCATCGACGCCCGCCCGCCATCGACGAGAGAGAGACAGAGTAGAGAGTTGTCTCTTGTACTCGTACTCGTACGAGTACATAGCTCGCTTGCTGCTTGCGACTTGCTACAACAGTAGTTGTAGTATGTAGTACTTCTTGTCGCTTGTCGCTTGTCGCTTGTCGCTCTTAATGGATTATGGATACTCTACAAGCAACAAGCAGGTACAAGATACAAACTGTTGTAGCATAGTGTTCCTAAAACTATTATTTATGCAAACAAACACGCATTTGTTATTATCAAAAATGCAGTATGAAGACTTGGAGAAGCGACAGAGAGACAGCTTGGAAAAGGAGGAGACTAAGAAGGTCCTAATCATAGGCACAGTTTCTTGTGTTACCAAATCACGGGAAGGTCCCTCGCCATCCTTCATTGCAGTTCCAAATAGTCAGCTTTCAGAGGAAGAAAAGGAAGCAAAGCGACGTTTGAAAAAAAGGTTAAGGATGCAGGTCAAGGTAGATTCTTTGCAAAATAGCATTAGACATGCGCGACGTCGAAAAGATGCAACAACAGAGAATATTCAGCAAAATAAATTGGATGACTTATTGGAAAAAGAACACGAAATAATCCAGGAAATGCAGTTTGGCTCTGACTCTTCAAGCAATTCATATTCCCTGAATAACCTTAAGGAAAAAGCTAAGCCTTTTGTTGAAGAAGTCTCCAAGGCACTGGTTTATTCCCAAGCTGCTAAGAATGCACTGGGAGAAGGGATCAGTAAAGAATCCCAAATTAGTAACGCCGTCAAATTGTTGAAACACATGACGAGGGGCACTCAAGAACTTTCCATGTTCCAGGATGAGGCAGCCCTTTGGGGTTACACGAGGCAGAAATTCTATGAAAGGGCGTTGTTACTTTGCGCTTCTCTAGGGAGAATACAACTTCCTTGTCAAGAACATGTGATGGGATCTTCTTTGGATCCGAAACTACGAGAACAACAGCAGCTTCGACAACAAATTTGGTGCATGTTGACTTCGAACAAAGTAAGAAAAGTGTGCAGTATTGGCTGTGGACCGGGAAATGATTTGGTTGGGATGCTCTCTTTCCTTCGTTTACACCACAATGACGAAGGGGATGACGTAAACATTCTCGATAAAGTCCTATTGATGGACTGGTCAATTGATGAATGGAAGGCAGCAATAATTGGTCCATTGAATGATATCTTAAAACAAAAGGGTTTTCTTAACGACATCGACACAGTTTTCTGTGACATTACAAAAGATTTCAATGATGATGGGAACAAAGATGCCCTGCAGCAAAATCCATTTGATTTTGATTTGTTTTCTATAAGCTATCTATTGTCCGAAACCAGAGGGAAATGGGGTCCATTCTTGAAAGCATTGGTTTCGAATGCAAAGCCTGGTGCAATGTTTTATTTTGCCGAGCCCGTCCCATGGCAACTACACCGCTTTGTTGAATTCTTTACGCAGGAATTGCAGTTCATATGGCTTGATTCCTCTATGGATTATCCAATATTTCAAAAAGCGGATCGGCGAGCTGGACCATCTGTTCTATTTGCAATAAAAAAAGAGGTCAAACAAAAGTAGATTGTAATATAATAAAAATGATTTCCCTTTTATGTTTATGATGTTCAATCAGTCCACATGTGAAAATGTAGGACATTTCACGCGATATCACTGACTTGCGCTGTGGTGACACAAGAATGTGCGTCGATGACCTTTACTGTCCCATATTGAATATTGACGGAGAGACCCCTCCCCCTGAAGAATACATTGATGCAGCAGAGGGATTTTGACCATTTTGCTGATGCCCTTGCTGCTGATGAAGATTCTGCTGTTGCTGTTGAAGATTTTGCTGCTGTTGCTGAAGATTTTGCTGCTGCTGCTGACCTTGATGCTGTTGCTGACCTTGATGCTGTTGCTGACCTTGCTGCTGCTGGCCGTTCATGAGGTTGCCCATCGCCATCATATTGTTCATATTCGCAAGAAAGTTGCCCCCGTTCATGGATGGATTCAAGTTTCCGTATAGTCCATTAGCAACATTGCCCATCGCGCCTGCCCCAGGCTGTAGACCGAAACTTTGCAACGGTGCAGCGTTCGCAAATGATTGATTCTGGAATGCATCTTGAGGATCCCTTCTCTGTTTTTTAGAAGAAGGCTCAGAGTAGTCTAAATTCTGTCCTCCATCACTTTGTGGACGATGCTGCATTTGCTGTAGTGCTTGCTGATTGATCATCATTTGCTGCTGCTGTTGTTGCTGATTCATTTGCTGCATGAGTAGCGCCTGTATAAGCATATTGTTTTGCGTTGCCGCAGAATTTGAAGAATTCGCAGGATAATTTGCCGCAGGATAATTTGTCGCAGGATTGTTGCCATTATTCATTACTCCCCCCCAAGGATTTGCTTGATTCGCTTGCTGTTGCAAGAACTGCAACTGGAATTGCTGATCCAAGGCCGTCGCTTCATTGCCTCCAATCGAATTCGAATTCACAGGTGCAGCACTCTCAGCAGTCTGAAGACTACGCTCTTGGGCTTCGATTTCTTGCCTCTTGGTAAGAAATACTTCCATTTCACTCTTGTAACGTTTCATGTCTTCATTAGCAAGGTCCTTGTATTTTTTCAATGGTTCAGTTTCTAATTTTGCCCAACGCCGACCAATGGTCTTTGCCAAAGTTTCAAAACCTATTTTTCCATGAGGTTTTTTCTTCGGCTTTGCAGCGAGATCTTTCTCTTGCTGTGTAGATGGTACATCCTTCTGTGCATCGTCATCTGCAGCACCATCTTTAGTATCCGCTGAAGATGATGCATCCTCCCCTGTAACGAGCACGGCCTTATTCTCATTGTTTTCACTATCAGATGTCTTGTCTTCATCCGTCACAAGCTTTCTTTTAATTTCAATCTCACTCTGTTTAGCGTCCTCTGAGAGACTAGCCAATATCCTCTGCCTCTCATATTTGAAAAATAGATTGTAAGCACTAAGGGGTCTTTTGGGTTTCCCCTTTACTTTCTTCTTTTTCTGGGGGATAGAGGCAACGGAAGGCAGAATTGAAGATGTGTTAAGGATGGTCGCAGGTGCTTGGCCTTGACCAGCAATAGAATTGACTGCGAATGCGCCAGAGGTCGCATGATCCGCTAGTCCAGCGGATCCGGGAAGAATCATACCGGCAGCACTAGCACCAGTTCCAGCTCCATTTTGCATTTGATATCCATAACCAGACTGGGCAAGGACGTCGTGTTGCATTGTATTGTTAGCTGGTGCCACATCGTTAGCTGAGTTGAGGTAACCCTGCGCACCGGGAAACAACATGTTAGCAAAAGCAGGATTCATGGCTAGATTAGAACCCGGCGCTCCATTTCCCATCAACATGTTCGCTTGATTAAGAGCATTAGAGTGAAGGATATTGTTGGTCCCATTGTTTGAGGAGGCATTTACGGACATGCCGTGGCCGGAGTTGACGAGGGAATTTTCGTTCGAGTCCTTTTTATCAATATTCCCTCTAGTAGACACGGCAAGACGCCTCTCCGCCATTGCGGCGGCGGCATATGCAGCTTCCGCTTGTTCGGCTGGGCTGCGTTGCATGAACGAGTCGGTATTGTTATGAAGCTGGAATCCAATATTGTGACCTTGGGCGAGGGCTCCCTGCACCGCGAACGGCATCGTGTTTGCACCAATGCCGCCTCCGTTCGCTCCATTTTGGGCGGAAGCGCTGGATTGCTGCTGCGCTTGAGCAATTGAGAATGCAGAAGCGTCATCTAGCCCAATGCCTTGCTTCTGTTCGAAAGGCATTTTCGTCTTAATTTGTTAGTGTAATGCGACCTATCTTCTTGGTTCGTCGGTATGATGCGGCGCTATGATCCGGTGATGCGGCGTTATATGATGCGGCGTTATGATGCGTTATCTGTTTTCTGCGTCAGAATTGTGATACCTATGTAATATCCTCTGACCTCTCCATAAGTGATAGTTCTGGATAGTTTCAGCACTCTATGTGCTTCTTGAATTCCTCTTTGTGCTTGGTAGGATACAGCTAAATTAGACCAATTAGCATATGTAAAATAAAGTAATTTTGAATTTTTGTTGTTTTATGTTGTTGTTGTTGTCGTATTTACTAAATCCTCACTCTTCATAGTTCATAGCCATCTCTTGTATCGTATAAGTAGGTTGTTAGCCCTACTTAAAATCAATCTTTGTAACTGTTTGTAATGATCTGTGATGATGATGATTGTGGTGATAATTGACAATAAATACCTTATCACCATTCAAATGACTATTTCTGCGAGTAATCCATCTAAGACTATTTTGGGCTATCAAAAGAGAAAAGAATGGTAGCGCTATATTTAATACTAAATGCGGTAGCAGTGAAACTATAACAGTTTGTCTGATGATTTCTGAAAATGATAGTGCCTTAGAACCTACTTCTTCATTATTTGAAGGTGTTGTTTGAGACTGTTTCTTCATGTATGAGGACCTGATAAGGATTTCTTGGATTGTATAAAGAGTCCGATTCACGATGATGAGTTCCCGTTTACACCATCCCCCTTCATTGTATCCTTCTTCACAAACAAACCAACAATCTTGTTCTTCAAACTTTTGATAATTCGATACAGAAACAGCAATGGAAAAACGACCAAATCCGTCAAGAACTTCACCAAGAGAACAATTCCAAACTTCGCAAGAAGTGGCGGTCCCAAAACCAATGCAGTAAGAAATCCACTGCGCTCCTTCTCCTTTGTTTTCTTTCCTTCTACTTGATCCGATTCGCTAGCGGATACTTCTGTGGTTTCAATTGGTTTTTCTTCTTCTTTTTCTTCTGACATTTGGATTTTTGTCATTGATGGTGGTGCATTGAGTGGGATCTGCAATTGCCGACTCTTTTTGGAAATAGTACTGATCGGTCTACGGAAGAGAGGAGAAGATAGTGCAGCATTTCCTACAGCAACTTTTGTGTGTTTTGATGGGATAATGAATCCCTGACTATCGCTAACAATTCTAAATACACATAGAAGAGATAGGTAAAGAGGAGCGAAAGATTTCATCTGGGTG
>Ga0307978_1003238_pt1 | contig 11139 bp, 6 predicted proteins | sample OrgLakmetage1056_FD_203151 | JGI IMG/M metagenome (GOLD analysis project Ga0307978, IMG submission 203151) | Saline water microbial communities from Organic Lake, Antarctica - #1056 | ecosystem: Environmental > Aquatic > Non-marine Saline and Alkaline > Saline | place: Antarctica: Organic Lake...
GAACTGTGCAGCAAGCTCCAGTGTTTGTTGCTTCTCCCGCAAAATACAAGACATTTCCAATTGGTGATGCCATTTCGTAAAAGTTCTTCTTTGTTATTCCAACTTTAGGATATATATATCCTCCCTTGATTGTTTCTGTATCGCCCCAGTCAAACATGATTGTTGAAACATAAGCTTCATCTACAAAATTTCGGTTCTTTCTGAATATCTTCGCAAGCTGATCCTTTATTATATCTGCAGCGAACTCTTGTTTTTCTTCCTCTGTGATTTGCCCTTCTAGCCTGGATACTAGTTCATCAGCTGCTTTGGAAGTGAGAAATCCCACTGCCAAAAACGCAGCATCTTCTCCACCCCCTTTATCTTTCCATTTCATTTCTCGGAACCAAATCTCAGGGATGAGTTCATCAGCAGCAATTACTGTTTGAACCTCTTTCGGCCAAAATCTTTCGCTGAACCTTACAATAATTTTGATAGCCCGTTCCATCCCAACTTTGTTGTACGCCTCTATTTTCCAGTTTGGAAGCGGTGGATGAAACTGTATCTGCCCTGATGTCATAATGGGAGGTGGGGCTGTAATAATAACTTTGTCAGCATGCAACTCCTCTCCTCTATCAGCCGAAACTATCCTCACGCCCCTGTCCTCGTTCCACTCTACTTGACTGACATTCCAGTTGAGGAGAATTGAGCATCGTTCATCGTTTTGCAAGATTTTTGTCAAAAAATCAACAACGCCAACCATTCCAATCTTTGAATGCAATCGCGTATCACCCTCCACTTCATTTTCTTCCCAATGACTTTCAAAATCTTTAGTCGCAGAGAGGGAAATGTTGTATAAATCAGTGCAGGCAGCTGTATTGCCAAAACCGGCTTCTAGTATGCCCATCATCCGAGGTGCAACAGTGACACTTTCTTCAAGGTAAGTCCCAAGGCTTTTCATATCTCCCTGCCCCTCCGAGCCATCTTCCTCAGTTTCCCACTCAAGATTCGAGAGAGATTTGGTTAAATGCAAGAAATCCGCATCGTCAGTGTCAAACCGGAGCAATCTATCCTCTTTAGCAAGATAGTAAACTCCATATTTTCCTTCTTTTGTTGGATGTTCTGCAGGACCACCATCTGCATGAGCAGCGATGAAAATCTCTTCTAACAGGTCTTCGTCGGGACCAATCTCTTCTTCCCATTGAGCTGCATTCTCCTTAATAATATCGGTAAGAATAGTTTCATGGCCATGGATATACTCAGCGCCAAGATCTATTTTGTGACCACCAGGTATGAAGTCACGGCAAGCTTTAATTCTGCCTCCAATATAGGGCAATGCTTCTACTATGGTGACAGACTCAACAGTCTTGGACGTTAAAATTTCACTTGCAGCTATCAGCCCTGAGACTCCTGCTCCAATAATGACAACTTGCATTGTTCCTGGTGCCACTTCTAGTTTGCGAACTTGTGCATAATGTAATCAAGTATTTAATTGATATTAAATCCATTCGCCAAAACAGACGTTGTCGATTACTAAATTAACCATAAGAAAGAAGAAAAGAAGCGTGGTGGCTGGAAATGAAAGGCCTAAACACAACGGTTGTCATTTTCATGTCATTTATTATTTAATAACCCCCTCTCGGGATGTCTGTACAGTATAAAAATCTATCTTCAAATTTAAAAATTCAAAGTCAAGCATCACTCCTTTCGATTTCGATGCTCATGGTATCCGTGAGCTGCCGACAAAAGTCGCTTAGAGAGTGTTCACTATTGGCCTTTGGAAGTTGGGTGCAACCTTTGTTACTTTCGTGTTTCCCACCAAAAAGCAACTTTGAACATCTCACTCTGTTGCTCATTTGCCATTCTAGAAATCTAGCCGTTTGAGATGGTGTCAGTATTTGCAGCAATGCGGTTTCATTTTGATTCGCAACCGAAAGAGAGTGGGCGAGAAGGTTTTCCTTTATGCTTGCAATCACTGCCGTTGCCGCGAATATTTGCGCCCTCCTTTGTTTCACCTGGGGATCTTTTTGTAACCTGTTATATGAATTAAATACACATGCATTGAGTCAGAGTCTATTCCAAATTAAGTAATGATGTGTAAAAGAAGTATTCTTGTGAAGGTGTCAACTTACTCCTCAAGTACATTTACAACTTTCTCTTCGAGGTCAATACCAATGGATAGCTCATGGCAAAGCAAAGGCCAGCATACAGCTTTATCGTTCGATCTGCATGTCAGGTTGGTCTTGCCAGGACAATTGTCCTTTCCATCTTCTAAATGTCTTTGGACTAATTCCTCGCCAACCAACTTTGACCCAACCCTACCAGAGGTCTTTTGAGCCTGCATTTCCTATGAACAGATAGTTTCATGTTAGAGATATCAACGTTACTTATTTCGCAAAACAAATGTATAGCAGATGACACTTACCCTGATTTTTTCTTCTTTAGCCTCTGTCAGGAAACTAGGATCTCTCAGAGCAAGAGATAGAATTGTCTGACTGTAATGAGGCAAAATTGCCTTTTGCAGTGCTTTATACTGGAAGTTGATGGCTGCTTTCCTCTCTGCAACATTGGGCCCACTTTTCCTCACTGTTCCAATGAGATTGTCGACAGCTACAGCGCTCTGTCCGTTTTGGATTCGATCAACAAAAATTGAATTCAAGATTCGAATCCTATCAGCTGCGAGTTCTTCCTCCATACACTCCAATTTTTTCCTCCGTACATGGTCAATTTCTTCATGGAGCTTGTTCACCTTCCCTTGAAGATGGAAGAGCAAATCTTTCTTCCTTCTTCTGCTCTGTCTTGCACTCTCGCGATTCCTTGCAAGCCGTTTGGCTCTTTTTTCTTTTGATTCCGTTGCAGGGTCATCATTGAATAGCATGTGATGCATGTGCTGCACAGGATCGATATTTTGGGGTACTGGTAAGATATCCGATCCAGGAAATACTCGCATACCTAGCGTTTGGTATTGCTGCTGGTTTCCATTTGCAATGAATGTATTGGGGTTCGGCAAAATCGTTTGATTTTGGTTTCTAGCGACAGGGGCCGGTGCAGCCATGGAGCCGTCACGATTGGCAATCATTGCCACATTGTTCATGTGTTGGACCCAAATTGGAATTGGAGCATTGGAATTGTTTGCCGAGGAAGCAGCATTTGAAACTGGAGTGGACGTACTAATGTTACCGTTGACATTACCGTTACCATTGGCTCCACAAGAAGAATGACTTTGCCACTGCGGGTGCGAATGCATTGTAGTAACATTGATACTTGGGTCAGAGGTCTGCGAGACATTGGCCGCACCGTGGACTCCAGAAGTGGAAGTTCCATATCTTCTCGCCGAGGGTAGCATCAGTACTTCATTAGTACACATTCCCGCTGGAGACATAGGAGACGTGGTAGCGGTATTATAGCCGGTGGACCCCGAAGCCTGTGCTTGGAACTGATGCTGAACTTGTAAAATTGGACCGGAATCAATTCCCTGAAGAGAGAGCGAAGAACATGACGATGAATTCGAAACAGGATACATCGCTGGCGCCGGGTACTTCATGAAGGCTTGCTGAAAACTAATAGACTTTGACCTTGAATTTGACATTGCAGACTTTGCTTGCTGCTGTACATTCGCATCCACCTCAGCACACGATTCAAGGTCCGACCTCGACCTCCTCTTTTTGGACGAAGTGTTCGCATAGAACTGAACAGCTGGAGTTGCTGGTGTTTGCACATTATTTTCAGGGAGATACGATTGGACTTGGTGGTGAGTTTCTTGCATAGGATCAGAAGAAGACATTGAGCTGAATTGTGATTGATGTTGAGCTGAGGAATATCCTGGGAAATCGATACCTCCCACTTGTCGGCCTTGTAAGAGCGACGATGATGATGAATTACTGTCCGCCCCGACTTGTTCTCCGCCGAGAAAATAATCTAGCAAAGTATCTTCTAAGTAGAGTATATATATGCGCAATTTGGTTAGTATGTTGATTGTTCCACGGTATCAATACGGACTTTGCAGTTGGTATGCATGCTATATAATCTAGCGAAAGAAAGAGTCCTATCATCTCTTCAGTCCAACTTACCTTCTTCTTCATCCCCAAAGGTTTCCCACCAAGAATGCACAGGTGGAGTCGGCAAATCGGAATTCACTTCACTATATACTTGATTTTCGTCCATTCTTGAAATGCTGTTGTTTATGAATCTATCCACTAGATATCAGTCGTAAGGAACAAATTCTCTGTTTTCTAGTTGTACACTTTCACTTGCGTAGACTAATACTATTGATGATGATGATGTAGGAGATTATGAAAAACCTGCAGATGGAGCGTCTTTGTTGGCGGTAGTTTTGATAGGTAGTGATTAGTGATGGGTGGCGCCAAGAAGAACGGTAACATATGGTAGGTGAAGACAAAAAGACGTGTCCACCCTGGTCCACCTTCTGTTTTCTGGGAAAAACCAGATGTGGAGTTGAGCGGTGGCATCATTCATCGGAAAATCATCCTTTCAGTCGTGGGAAAGCCCTAACAAGCAAGGTGACTTTGAATTTTAATGCTGATTAGAGTGTCCGCATGTCATTTTAAACATTTAACATTTAGACAGGCCGCGAAAGAAAAGGCGAAAAGGCCAGAAAAGGCTTCAAACATCCCGTCCTCCCTCCTCCCGCCGGAAGGTGAAATTACAAAAAAATGGGGTTTCAGAGGAGGGGGTTGGGGAAAAAGGTTGCCGGCACCACTCTCTCTTCTCTAGTGACTCCACTTCGCTGCATCACTTATGTCGCTCGTACGTGCTTCCATAGCCTTGCTGCTACTACTAGATAGTTAATATGGTTTGACAGGTTTTGGGGTAAAATCGAAGATTTACTTTGGCAATGCAATGCCCTATCCCCCAAGGTGTGGGATTGGAGTTTGCTCTCAAAATGAGCTTGCTCTCTGAGGGATGGGAAGGGCGGGACCTTTTAAATTAGTTACTTAAATTGCGTAGCTTAACCGAATCTCTTCTGGTACTACTGCATTTAATGATCATGCAATGCTTTTCAATTTCGATGGACTTTCGGAGAGGGTCGACGAGACAGTTTTCTAAAACGTTTATTTCACGTCTGTCCTCCAACATCGTTGAATGGTGGACCCTCGCCTCTAGTCTTCTTTCGCTCTTTCTCCTGTACTTTACGACATCAGTGACTCCACTTCGCTGCATCACTTATGTCGCTCGTACGTGCTTCCATAGCCTTGCTGCTACTACTAGATAGTTAATATGGTTTGACAGGTTTTGGGGTAAAATCGAAGATTTACTTTGGCAATGCAATGCCCTATCCCCCAAGGTGTGGGATTGGAGTTTGCTCTCAAAATGAGCTTGCTCTCTTCCGACACCAGTCCCATTGTCGCAGGCAAGTACCACGGAAAGATATATAATTTTTGTTTTTTTTTTTTTTTTTTTTGGAGAGAGAGAAGAGTGAAAGTTATGCCAGTTGAGGCACTTGGGTGTTGGGCAACAATGTAAAATCACCATTGTTGACCATTAGTTCAGCAAACTTGAACATGAATGGTTGGGCTTGAACATGGAGATAGCGCAGCATGGCGTCTGAACGCCATCTGCCGAGAAGTTGAATTTTTTCCTTGTCCACGTTGCCACATAATAATGCCATAGCACCACCTGCTCTCAAACTGCGTGCTTCAATGTCTTTAGGTAAGAAACCGAGCGATTGCGGGCCAATAAAGGTGACTGCCTGCCGAAGAGTTGTGGTGATATCTTTAGGGAGGACTGGCCTCCATTTTGATTTTTCAGAATCGAAAAACATGGAAAGAGGCGTGTTGAGGGGAGCATTATGGGTTCGTAGATGCTTGATGCGTCGGATTACTGCGCCCACGGGGCAGCACAGATAATGTGCACTGCGGCCATGTCCAATAACTTCACCTTTCACTCCATTTTTTTGAGTTGTGAAAATCAAGGTGACAAAATCTGCGGAATCAAGCTCTGCGAAAGAGCAGTTTTCAATATCTAAATAGATGCCACCGCTGCGAACACGAACATCTTCCAATCTGAATGGTTCGGTATCAGAGGTGTTAGCGGTATATTCTCCTGGTCTGAGGAGAAAGAAAAAGGCAAGTATTACCATGTCAGAAATTGCATTGATGGAATCAGAGTCTGAAGTCGAGGCCACCATTGCAATACGAGAAACGACGGAGAATGGGATTGGTTTAACCCTTCCTGGAGGAGGATCGGATCTGTCATAAGAGCGGAGCTGGCGAGTGAGACGAAAATCTATCTTGCCAATTGCATCTTTTCTGGGGTCTGGGGCCCCCACACTGGCGAACGCTTGTCCAATTGACCGTAGGGCATCCTTAACGGTTGGTGCTCGTACGGCTTTCCACTGGTGTGGTAGGCTACCTGTTCTGTACTGTCGAGCATAGATCTGGAGAAAGATTGTGGGGTCTTTGATGGTCGAGAGTAAGGGATCGATGGCCATGGTTGAGCAGAAGGTGGACCAGTGCTTCCAAAGGTTGGATTGGCTGGCGGCGCGACCAGAAGAGACTCCCTGTTGTACGTCTTTCTGAGCAAGCAAGAATTGATTGCGCATTGCATCGGCGCTGGCGGCGTCCATATTTTCCAGGATTTTTTCTGTGGAAAGTGCAAATTAAAATAAGAAATTAGTTGATTGTCTGATAAATCTGTTTTTCTAGATGGCACATCAGAAATATCATTGTGAATTCCTCGGATAAAATCAATTCGATGCACGTAGCGGTGGAAACGTTGATGCATGGCTTGGGCTCTGAGGAGATGTGAGGGCGCTTTGGTAGTGGTGGTGGAACCTTTTCGCATCCAGAATAAGGTGGGGGAATTGTCTGTGTTGCTGAGGATAGTGCGCTCTTTTACATCGAAGTTTTGCGCTGCAGCATCGTTAGAAACGATTGCTGCAGCTAATTCTAAATCAGAATTTGTTATTTTTCCGTTTGGATTTTGGAAAGATACCAATTCTTTTTGGACTTCTGGTGTAAAGGGCATTCTCCAGACAATGGGAGCACAATTTTCGTCTCTGTGAACTGCAGTATCCGTGGGTAAAAGTGCTCCTCCTGCTGCATAACCGGAGGCATCGTGGTAGTTGATGATCGATGGTGCTAGCGGGACCAGTTCTTGGATTCTGGTGGGTCGGGTGACTATATTCTCATGCAAATACCTGAAATCGTCGAGGGCATCATGCACACCATCGGATAGATTGATACGGTGTGTAGTGCCTGTTGTTAGCGCATGTTGCATTTGGCTAAACAATCCCCTCGCTCCTGGTAATGCAATTGTCATCGATCGAAGTTCACCCAAAACTTTGTGCCATTTTTTTCTAGATGTCCTCTTTTGAGTTCGAGGGATGGAATCCAGGATTTCTTTAAGGCGTTCTGCTCGATGCTCTGGAAGTGAGATGGTGAGATTTACAGTATCAACGATCCATCCGAGAATGAGTTTGGATGTCGCCCATGTACAATCTCCCTTATCGAGCTTCTTTAATGAAATGGGTTCCGTTCGATGTTGGGAGTCTTGATCATCGACGGGACGGAGGATGGAATCGATTGCGTCAAATATTCCACTTCGAATTTTTCGCAAAGTTTCTGGATCCCCTTGTGCAACTGCGATCAAGTCATCTACGAATACATCCACTTGTGCTTGTGTAATATTCATAGTTGGTAGATTTGGATCAGGTGGTGGGTGTTCTTTGATGGTAGCAGGGGCTTCAACATGTACTTTGCTAGCTCTTTCGTCCAATTTGTGAAGAGCTTGGTGCTGGAGGGAACCTTTAATCTTTCTGTTGGCGACATCAGTTATTGTTTCTGTCACGGCACAGAAATGGGGTGGTGATAATTTCCACCCCATGGGTAGACACAGAGGGAGCGCGACCAGCGGTGGTTGACCCTCAACAGTGGGGAATAGCAAGGCTAGCTTCGGAATATCTTCAACTCGTAGATTTATCCGATAGAATCCGTCCGACAGGTCCGCCTTAAGTAATAGCACGTGACCTAACTTGGGATCGGCCATAAGAATTTCTCGAAGAATACGATCTAAAGCACGACCATACTGCATAGCGTCAATGGGAGCACCTGATTCATCGGTATCCGGGTTCACTTCAGACCACGTGTAATCCCCTATCCATCGGGGTCTACGGTCTCTCTGAGGGATAACGCCTGGGGGGCTAAGTGTGAGCCCTGGAAGGTCTTTTACCGAGTCATAGGGCAAAATGACCCACTGCTCCTTGTTAATCATGTCTACGAATTCTTCCGTTAAGAATTGGACATGTTCATTTGCAGATTTATGAGGTCCCCGCTTGAGTGCTTCTTCCAGTCGCTCCTGCGACCAACTACCATGCTTGAAGTTTACTGGTACCCCATCTGATTTGTAATTGTTGAGTATTGATTTTGCAGGGTGCTTGAGAGTAGAGAGGTTGTTGAAATCCCCTCTCTTCCTCCTTTGCACAAGGAACTTCTTGAAGCCTAGTCTCTCCACTAACTCTTTGTCTCGCTTGATTAACTTACCGAGTTCTGCCGGGACAAATTTCTTCGTATGTGGTTGAAGTGGTTGAGTCGTGCTGGGTGGATTTTCTAGGGTCGCCGATGATTTTTGGGTTGCATCGGTCTTGGTAACGGTGGCCACTGGAGAAGTAACGGTTTCCATCGGAGACTGCCTGAAGGGGATTGACGGTTTTTTGATTGCCGAGGTGTTGGTAACGGCACTCCGAGAATGGAAAGGAATTGCATTTGGGGAAAGGGAAGGAATGGGGAGAGGAGTGGATGTAGCGGAGAGAGGAGTGGATGTACCGGCGGTGGGAATGTCATTGTCTGAAGGGAAAGGAATAGGGAGAGGAGTAGGCTTAGCGGTAGGCGTAGTAGTCGTAAATGAAACTGAAGATTTTTTACTTTTACTACTAACTACGCTAGATGATGCTGTTGCCTTCCTCTTGCGATGTTGAGTAGGCTGTGGAGGGGTTATCGGGACCGTCTCTTTGCCAGCTCTTCAGGCGTGCCAATTTGCTGTGCACCATGCTACTAGCTTCGCCGTCTGCGTTGCCGTATGCTCCCTGTGGTCACTCGCGCGATTGCAGCTACTGTTGCATTTTCCTACTACGTGCCACGCAACGCACATGTTTTCTGGAACAACATCGTGTGCATGACCCCGTGCCTTCTTTGCGGAAATACGTCCTCCTGTAGCAGTGCGAATCTCATTGAAAGCGGCAAAAGGAGCAGCATCATGATTTGGGTTATCAATCATTGTGCCGGTGGTGTCAGTCCCCCCCCCAGGTAGAGCCGGATTTGGGGGGGGCTCAGGGGGACCGCCACGTGGTACTGCTGGGGTGGGATAACGACCAAACCCCTCAAGTGCAGATTCATACTTGGCTGGCATTGGGATTTCCCAATTCATCCTCAATTTGATCTTATCAAATAAGTCTTCAAATTTGGGCGCGGCGATGGGGGCTTCGCTAGACCACTGCTTGTCCAACCACACCCCTAAGTGTACTTGCAACCACCTAACAATTAAGCACGGAAGCAGAGCTTTCGTGTAGCCCTTTGTCACCGGTGTGTACTCCGAGAGGAAGTTCTCACTGGCTTCCTGGTACTTGAAGATAAAAACCTGAAGCTCCTGTACAATAACATGGTTGGGGCCACACAAGTCACCGTAAGTTACATAGGTGCGCTTGATCATCCTGAGGCCCTCTGGATGGGACATCGGTACCTGATCCTTCTGGAGTAGAGAAGTCAGGGCTGTGACGTCAGCCATGTTCAAGTTGGCATTGATTGACTGCGCCTTGTCATAAAGGAGGCCATTTGCTGATGCCCTGGTGGAGGCTTCAGGGGATGCCTGTCCCAACACGAAAAACTGCCAACCCGTGTCCAGGTCCTCCTGAGAGTTCATCCTGAACCTGACATTCAGTACCAACGTAGCAAATGCCGGGGTGACGATCATCTTCATTTGATCGTACACCGCAGGGAGCTCTTTGCACACTTGCTCTAAACTTCCCTCCAGCATAATCCTTGCATCCTCCTTCTTACAGTTAGCCAGGCGGGTCCAGACCTGCCTAAGCTCCAACTCATCTCTGACCTGCAAAATATTCTTGATATTTTGAATCACCTCTGGCCACTTCTTGCCAGGGGTTTTCGGCTGCTGCTTGAACTCCGCCACATCGCGATGGTCTTCGCGTTGCTGCTGGAGCTGTGCTGCTACTTTACCGACCTGGGTAGTCAGTAGCTCGGCCTCCCTCCTGACGTAGCCTCCTTCGTCCAAGGAGGGCAAGAAACGGAAGTTTATCTTGCAGCGATGCTCCCTCAAGGGCCGACCTACCTGGGGGAGGAGTCTGTTCAGCTTTGCGGGAGAGGCATCCTGGGCGTTGGCGTGCTTGGTGAGTATAAACTGCAACCAGCGGATGACCGGGGCACAAGCAGCTCGGATAGCGGGGGTGTCTTGACGGATCATCCCTCCGATCCTGAGCCAGGCTTCTCGAGGAGAGAAACTACTCTCTATGAACCTGGCTGCAATGCGCGCAGGTATCATGCAGGTAGTGCGGACTCTCACGGCCTCAGTATGTGGCTCGTCGGGGTCCATGATGGCAGGGAAAATCTCGAGGGCAGCATCGTCCTCGAGAGCTCCGTCGATGATATCGGGCTCGAAGCACCTCGTAGCTGACCCTTGCCTGGCTAAGTGGCAATAGGTCGCGGGGAGCTCGTAGATGGCCGTCTCCTTGTTGAGGACATCACCTTGGGAAATGAAAGCTCTTCCCATCCACTCATGGGGCTCTCTGTCCACTAAAGTAGGACAGAGGCTGGGGGCATGGTAGATGCGTACGCGGCCAACGGCGTGAATGGGATCCTCTTCAAGGATGAGGATGGCACACGGGGTTCCCTCTTGAGTAAGGGCTCCGAGATTGGACGCCACCTCTGCAGCATTAATGCCTGCAACTCCTTGTACATTCACATCGTGCATGCTGAGTTGACGTTGGATGGCTGGGGCACTGTAGTCAGCACCCTCATAGAGTGCGCGAAAGGTCGTGATCGCAGGTGCGAAGTTGTTCTGATTCATGTTGACGAATGGAGTACGAACAACGTAGTGACGAGAAAGGTAACCTTTTAAATTAGTTACTTAAATTGCGTAGCTTAACCGAATCTCTTCTGGTACTACTGCATTTAATGATCATGCAATGCTTTT
>Ga0307978_1003241_pt1 | contig 11132 bp, 13 predicted proteins | sample OrgLakmetage1056_FD_203151 | JGI IMG/M metagenome (GOLD analysis project Ga0307978, IMG submission 203151) | Saline water microbial communities from Organic Lake, Antarctica - #1056 | ecosystem: Environmental > Aquatic > Non-marine Saline and Alkaline > Saline | place: Antarctica: Organic Lake...
AATCATTCCGCACTTGCTTTGTTTGCGCAACGCACGCGCATTCCCACTTCTGCCCGCAGCATTGGCTTCTGTGCCATTTGGGTTTGTATTAGTTCGAGTTCGACTTCCACCCCCTTCTAAAGTGGAAACTGTTCATGAAATAATAGACCACATCAAGCATGACACATGTGGTTCACGCATACATTTTATGGCGGTTGTGACATGTATGCGCATGCAAGAGCCGAGAAAGCTCAAAACTGCCGCTTTGGTCACGAAAAAAACATTCATTCAATCTGTGCATCACACTGCACTTCTTGGTTCCACTGGTTTTGAAGTGTGCTTCAATTGTCAATCGTGAGCGCTTCTCCTTGGCAGTGGGTAATGAATGTTTGCAGAGAAATACGACATCCGAGTGGAAACCCTTGCACTGCGTGGGGGCGCTGTTTATGTGAAAAAAAGAAAAGAAGAGTATAGCACTCAAATATAGAAGCTAATATAGATAGAAGGTTCGCCAGAGGTAAACATAACGATAAAGCAGTCAAGCGTTCCACGGAGGTCAAATTTAAACGCACATTGTCTCGCAGGTGACAGGCATAAACTTTTTCTTCTTCTTCTTCATACCTGCGTGCAAATGATCACTAAATCTCCAGGCTGTGGGCGCAACCGCAACGGGCCGTCTCTTGGCGTGCTCACCGCTTCCTCAACACTAGCTTGTTCGATCGCAGTGGTAGCAGCAGCAGCAGCCTCCTTGGCGTTCGCCTCCTTGAGCGCAGCAACGAGGGCTTTCCGGAGCGAGGCTTGGTCTTGTTCGTTGGGCGTAGTGAGCTTGGCGAGGGTGCGAGCGTGGCGGTAAAAGTCCCAACGTCCTTTCACACCCGTGCCGAACCCCAAGGGCCACACCAAAAGCTCGCCGCCCACGGGGGGCATTTCAAGGTACAAGTTGGCAGAAAAGAGGCCGTTGCTGCCATAAGAGGAGAGAAAAAGGCAAACAGACACATGGCGAAACGTACCGAAAGAATCAAAGGAATGCGTTGATACGCACACAAATTAGCGAGTAGTAAAAATGAATCAACGCTCACATTTCAAGGACCACTGCCATTGCACTCAGAAGATATCGCGTAGTCCAACGATAGACTGCACAGAGTAGTATGCATAAAAAACGACCCGAAAGAATATCAACATCACAACAACAACAACAGGACACCCTTCACACTACCTGGGATCCAGTGGAGCCAAATCGTCCACGTGGCAGAAACCGTCGCGCCATCTCGTCGGACCTCGCATGACGCGGCCTAAGCCGGGCAAAAAGCGCTGCCCTGTAGTGCGATCTTGTAACACCTCAGCTCCAGCAGGCCAGCAGTTGGACAAAGCTGATCGCAACATTTCCCAAGGCGATTCGGCGCATTCAAGCGCACTTCCACTGCCGCTGCTGCTGTCACCGCTGCGAGCACTGCTGCGAGCGCTAGGCAATGTTGAGGCCAAACTCGCTGCCATAGCGTCTCGCATCCATTGTTCTTCTCTGGGCACTTCCGCAAAGTAACGCTTAAGAGCAAGCGAATCACTGCCGCCCCTTTGGCTCGCCGCATGCGACGCGACTGCAAAAGGGGTGCCTCCAACCGCACGCACATCTAGTTAAGGGCACAACAAAGGCCGAGAAGAGTGAAAGTGTGTGTGCATTCCAAAATGAGCATAACTTGGAAGGACGAATGCACACAATCACACAAAGAACAACCAACACGCGGAATCCAATACGCTCGAATTGTTATTTGTAAAGGTAAAGCAACAGCAAACGTTTTCGTACCGCTACTTTCCATGCCCCGACCATTGGCTACTTTCCAAGACGAAGCTCCACCCGCTGCGGCGTCCGCTGCGTCGCGTTGCTTCAGCTTGTCTCCGAGGCGTGAAGCTATGGTGGGGTCTAGGAATCCCTTTACATGTACCACCGCTGAGCGACGAGTCCACACAAGGGGAAGGTAATAATATGTAGGTATACACCGTGGCGATAAGAGAAGACTAGGTTGAATATTCTGGCAAGTCATGCTGCACGTAAAATTCATCCAAAGAAACGTGTTCAACTGATGGTTCTTGTTCATATGCAACTAATCGCCTACCTGCTTCGTGCTGAAGCAAGGATTTCAGATGTGTAGGTTCCAGATGCCGTGACGAAGTCAGCACTCGTTGATTAATGATGGGTTCAACGAGATCTGCGAGCTGACCAAAACGTGTTTCAAGGAACTCAAAAAAGACACGTGTGTGTGCCATTTCAGAGCGTTATATCGATATCTTCGAGCCCTATACTGTGCTAACTAGGGCTTGCACAAATACATTCCAAGCACAGAGGTAGCCCTATCTTGGTCAAGGCAGACTATCCCTAGAGCTCCCCAACTTAGCTACTAATCTGCAAGGTAGTTTCAGTAGCTACTAGAGGGCTAGTGAGTTAGCTAGCTCGAGGCTAGCGGTAAGTATAAGTAGTATTTAGTATTTACAGTGTATCTGTAATCTAATACTAGAGGCTTTCACGGAGCTGAAAGATTTCACTAACAAATTCATGGACTGATCGTATCTCAAGAACCAGTTCAATGGTTGTACAGTTCTGTACTGTAGTACCGTACTGTAGTACTGATCAAATTTGGTTCGTACAGCAAGATCAGTCCATGAATTTGTTAGTGAAATCCGTAAAAGCCTCTAATCTGTAATAATAATGTAAGTAGTGTTAGTGGTTTGAAGTTTAGAGTGAACAACTTCAGGTGCCCGCGCAACGCGCGGTTTAGGCGCTATGAGTTCGCAGTAAAAGTAGCACACTAGCACTTGCTAGCACACAGTAGGTGTGTTGTTGGTACCTCGGCGCGCGCCCTTCTCTTCTCAGACGCAGAAACGACTTAAGTCCGGTTTCAAAATTATTTCATGAACAGTTTCCACTTTAGAAGGGGGTGGAAGTATTATGCTTCCTGCCCTCTACACACTATCCTCTTTACGATTTTGACTTGCGCGCAACGCACGCGCGTACACTTCTGCCCGCAGCATTGGCTTCTGTGTCATTTGGGTTTGTATTAGTTCGAGTTCGAGTTCGGCGCGCGCCCTTCTCGTGGTGCCCGTGCCGTGCCCGTGCCCGTGGTCCTCCTTGCCCCGTTTGTGTACGAAAGCACGAACAGAGCAGAATAAAAACACTTCCCCCATATATACGGGTCCGTACAAAAATATACGTCGGACACGAACCACGAACAGCGGTCGATTTTCCATTTAATATAAAGGATGGAGCAAAGTAGCCTCCCTTGTTTGTAAACAGCAACTAAAACACTAGAACTAACTCATCATTTCTTGTCAATCAACCCCGTACTGGTACTACAGGTAGTACTTACGTAGGGGTTCATGAAATTGTTGTACGATGGCACAGCGCGATGGCTGAATGGCCGAGTGGCTGAATAGTTGGATGGATGGGTGCTTGTGACTGGTGTCTAATGGCATGAGTCCTTTTCAAAATGAGATCCGGGCAATTAGCGGACCCCTCCTATGGCGACTGCGAAATGTGAATAGGAATAAGAAGACCTCTGACCTCAGTTGCAAGTGGTAACGTCTGTGTAAAAATTGCTTGTGCACGAAGATAGTAGCATATTTATAACAGTCTTAAGCTCTCGGCCTACTCTTGGTGTCTTTTAATAAGGCACTACAGCATGAACTGCCTGCGGGCTTATTAAACTGCCTGTGCTTGCGGGCTTATTAGAAAACCAGCCACATGAAGTACAGAGTACAGCGATGAGTGTTACCAAAGCCGACCGGGTGCCTCAGCAACTCAGCAAACAATAGAGTGACCCCACAATATTAAGTCAAGGACATGGTAGCACGGTAGCACCGAGGCATTCGAACGCAAAGGAGAAGTGTGCCATTTGCCTGGATGTGCTGACAAGCGAATCGGATATGTATTTGGAGCTAGTTCTAGAATTAAATCTGAGTCTACGGACCAATAGAATGAACACAAATAGATCCAATCGAGAAATAAGGAACAAGAAACAAATACTTTTAAACAGTGCATCGGCACATCTCGCAGAGAGCTCGCGGGTTGATGTGGCTTGAACGCATATACCTAACTAACGCGCAGTAAACTTTTTAAACTGCGGCGTTACAATAGCCCTTCCTCTCAAATGTGCTGGATTTTGAGTATGGTGGCAGCAGCATCTTCCAAATTTCCAAGAGGGTGGGTCCCAATCGGAGATTCGTGCGTTTTCGGCAGCTGAGGTGGCGGACCAGCTGGCTGGTTTTGAGCGTAGTTTGACCCGGAAGCCTCAACGGCTTGGCCGGTAGATTCCGGCATCTGGCGATGTTGCTGCTGATGTTGTGCGTGTGGTTGCTTTGTTGAAGAATACATCAGATCCAGGCTTTGGATTGGGTAATGCGAATATCCACGCTGCGGTGACGGGTGCCGTGGCGGATAATACGGCTGCTGCTGCGGTTGCGGTTGTGGTTGTGTATGCGAGTAGTATGGTGGGCGAGTAGGTTGAGGCGGCAGCAGAGATGGGGCATGGTCCGACTGTTGGCTGCTTGATGAGTCATCTAAGCCTCGCGCCACGATAGCAGCTGCCGCCGTGACTGCAGCCAGCGCGTGCGCCGACGCCGTGCGGGGAAGCCGGTCTTGCGTGGCTCGCTCCGGGGAAGCCTTCTCTTGCGACAAATGCCGTTGCTGGAAGTGATCTTGCGACAAATGCCGTTGCTGGAAGCGATGTTGCGACAAATGCCTCTGCTGGAATCGACCAGGTGGCGGGCGTCCGTGCTCTGCTGGGTAGTCGTAGCGCGGCGGAGGGTGCGGCGGTTGACCTCTCGGAGCCCCCGAATAGGGCTGCTGCTGCGAGGCCGAAGCTGGTTGGCCCGTCATGGCGCGCAGAGGGTGAGATATGCCCCATCCCAGGGACCCGCCCAGCGATCGATCCAAGTCTTCAGCTCCGCCCGCCATCAGCGGTGCGCTTGGCGCTGACTCCACGAGCCCAACACCACCTCCACCATTACCACCACCTCCTCCTCCTCGACCACCGTGATGGTGGCCAGACGAAGCGTGCTCCAGGTTGATGGCCCCTAGCGTAATGCCGCCACTGCCACTGCCGCTGTTAGGGAGCACGTTGCCGCGAGTACCGCTGGCCGGATAGCCCCGGAGGTAGCCCTGGAATTTGCGGGAATCACCCCCTTGTTGGGGTCGGAGCTGGGCCTGAGAGTAACGTTGCAGTTTGGCCTGAATCTCCAAGTGCTGGTGCACGAGCTCAGCCTGCTCAATACAAAATAAATAAAGAATTCACCAAGTTTTTTGAAGTCAAAACAGGATGGTAAGAAAATATAATGAAAAAGAATGTACTTCAATCAGTAGCACACACCTCTTTTGCTTGCAAGCTGGCGAGCTCGTCTTCATTCTCTAATATAGCCTCGATGATACGATGGTACACGGCTAATTCTGCATCTGCCCCTGAAGTAGTTACTGTCTGAGCCTTGCTCTGGGCCATAACCGGCAAATTCGTAGCGGTGGAGCTACTGCTTCCTGTGCTACCTTCGACGGCAGTCATGAGAAGATCGTCAGTGGCGATGACGCCGTCGTTGCTTTTGCCGCCGCCATCTTCACTCGACAGGCTCACATCCAAGGTGCCGACACTTCTCGACGCGTCTCCGCGGTATGCTCGGCCATTGCCATTTGACACCGAAAGATGATCCGGCTGGTGTGCGTCTGCGCTCGCCGTCGCAGCAACAGGTGCTCCGCTAGAGCCAGCGTGTTGGCCTAACGAAGCAGCCGAGCTTTCGAAAAAGGCACTCTGCGACGCCTGGCCCTTCTCGTGGTTGTGCAGAGCATGGGCCAACATGGCAATGCCTGACGATTCATGTCGGCTGCGCTTTGCGTGAACTTTGGAGTGGTAGGATTGGGCGAGCACGGCTTCGGCCGAGTTGCCTTTGATAAACCGCTCGTACTGGGGCCGCAAAGTCGAGTCAACGTAGCTGACAAATTCCGAGGGCGACCGTGCGTAGTGCTACGTGGAGAGAAAATTCGAACGAAGAAAAAAAAAAAAAAATCAGATGTTAAATGAATATAAAGCAGCCTCGATAACAGGCGTAGGTGCGTGAGTGCAAAAGGAGTTGTTACCTGGCGAAACTTTTGGAGGTGCGATTTGATGTGCTCCGTTGTCAGTTCGGTGCCTGCGGGCGCGTTGATTAGCATCATGACAATTTTTGGGCTCGCATGGCGCAATCCGAGCTCGAAGACAGCTGACACGAAATCGAACTCAGTTACACCCTGAGATGTTTCGCCCCCAGCGCCGGCTTCTGTGCCCCTGCCTTCGCTGCCCGCGTTGCCGCCGCCCCCCCCATCATCACCTGCAACTTCATCCCCCATTAGGGACCAAGAGAGCCCGCGCAGCCGCTTCAAGTTCAATCTCGTCTCATCTACGTCATGCAAGTGCCCTTCTGGCTTGATGACGCGAAGCTCGGTACCAGAATCCATATTTTCGTGAAAGATCTTCTAGGAAAAGCGTGCTCAGCACCCGAGCAACGATTAATCTCCCTCGACGCGCGCTCGCAGGGATGGAGCACCTTTTCGGCAAGCTTCGACGGTCTGGTATCGAAGATTTGAGTCTGCCAGGCTTCTCTAAAGGGTACAAGTCTGGATTCAGCGCACTGGCACGGAGGGGGCGTATGTTGATATTGTTTAAGTAGATTCGGAAAAGCGTATAAGACCCGAATCCTCGGGGTTGCAGGGAAATCTGTTGGGTTTCTTCTCTCTTTGATTCAAGTTGTTGTGTGGGGTTCTTGAAGGATTTGCGAGTTTTTGTCTCTCTGTTTGACGACGTGTGGACAAAACAACCACTCTCTCTCCTCTGCTCCTCTGGGGTTGAATTGCGAAAGCTGATGCCAACAACAAGTGGACCAGTGGACCCGGCCGTCTGAATATATCAATCTACGCTTCATGATGAGTTATTAGCTATGAGAAGCTAATCGGCTAATGTTGCTAGAATGACTACCAATACTACCAAAGTTCTGTATCGTCATTTGTAACAATAGCTCACCCTCGTCAGATGATTCGCGAACGTTTCTTTTTGAAGTTCAAGCATAATACGACTAGAGCCGTCAAGACAACCTCCTTAGCTCCTTAGACAAACTCATTTATAGCTTTCTTTTCAACTACTACCGATTCAAAATAGACTCGAAGCAGTCGAAACGTATAATTTGGAGCCTATGCCATTGTTTAAGTTTGCCATCATGGCAACAATGCCTTTCGGCTCTCTTGGGTTCTGGAATCTGCCACCTGCTGCGCCACGGCCGAATCTTTATAAAACTGGTGCCGATGTACCTTCAGTTAGCGTTGACCAAAATCCTTACAATATGACGGCGCTTGACCGACTCCTCCTTGGCGCCTTTCGGCGAACACTCCAGGAGCAAAGTGGTGTAGCCTTGCTGGAACTACCTGACTTTGACGGCTTAGTAGCTGAATTGCGCATATACCAGGCCTCGCATTCCATCGTTGAACAAGCCGAGGTATCGGAAAGCACGATGCGAGCTCTAGCGGGGCCTCTCCCCTCTATTTACCGTTCCCTAGTTCCAGCATCTTTGTCCCCAGGCATCCTTGCGTGGTTCACAGCTAGGCTGCTCAGATTCTTAGTAGGTCGCATGACTGTGACTGAGCGCGCTGAGGGAGATCACCGAGCAGGTGGGGTGCTCGTCGAGCGTTGCTCGGTGTTGGAAAACTCCCAGTGCATGGGCATTTGCTTACGGATGTGCAAGCTCCCTACGGAAAAGTTCTTTGTCGACACCTGGGGCACTCCTTTACACATGCAGCCCAATTTTGAAACCTACGAGTGTCAGCTTTCTTTTGGTGTGGTACCGCCTGCTCCTGAATCGGATGCGACGCTGCCGCTTGGTTGCCTAACGCAATGCCCATCCGCGCGCCCCGGGGACTGTGCCCAATATTCCAGCGAATAAATACTTGAATGCACAGTACCCGGTTCCTCTTAATTCCAAGTGCGTTTGCAGACATCAGACTCAAATGTTTAATCCTTAACTTTATTGGTTGATCTGGGGAGACTGGGAAGTGGCCGTGACCAAATATTGTGCTCTTACCTCGTTAGCGATGCTTGGTCACTTCCCAGTCTCTCCAGATCAACATAATTTGTACGAGGTAGGCGAATTACAATTCACTTATATTACAAACAACACTACCACGACTACCGAGAGCGATGGCGGGCGGCAGCGATGCATTCTCCTTTTTTAATTTTTAATTGAAGATATTCCGAAGAAAAAGTGATGTCTGCGCCTAGCCTATGTAGTACTATTGTTCTATAGCACCTGATAGCACCAGGGTCTTATACCTTCACGGCGCAGCAGCTCTTGATTTTCCGTTCAGCTGACCTGCAAGCTTCCTGGAAGCCAGCACTCGTATCATTGGCTCGGTTATAACTTGAACAGGCAACCAACCAAGGTCGTTGCTGATGCTTCCATTCCTTGCCCTCATTCTTCCAGAAAGACCGCTCAACCAATCACGTAATGGCAATAGCTTCAAACCCGAAAAGCCGTGCGCCACATGTACCTCCGCCCAAGCCGGGACTTCGCTGAAAGTAGCAGCACATGATGCAGAGGCAGGAACAGACGGAGGCGTTGCATCCTTGGAGAGTGCAGGTGTTGCACCGTGCTCTGTCGCGCATTCAGGCGGAAGATCTAAGAACCACGCAGGATCTTTAGCGGTTACTAAGAGGTCAAACCCTTGCCCAAATCCAGGTTGAGCTCGCGCTACGAAATGCTCAGGCTTTGTCAGGTTCTCCGCTTTCGAGTATTGCCAACCACCCTGCATTGAAGAAGAAGTACACGAGTATGAAATGGAATCAAATAAAGTAATTGTTGATTGAAACAGCTCAAGCACAAGTGATCAATGTTTCAGCACAGCTTGGAACAGCAAAACACTACTGGTAATACACCTGACTGTCAAGAATGTAATACGATAAAGCATATGCGCACACAAGCACAAGACGCACACGCGCATACATCAAACAGAGCTCTCCACCATTCCTCGTCCTTCATCTCACCGCGCTTCTGAGGCGATGTCGTTCTCCAAAGCGCGACACCCCTGCCATAGCAGCGGCTGCGTCAATATGCACGGCGAGGCTGGGAAAGCTAGCACCGGGAGCAAATAAGTCATGAGCAGCTGCAAAAGCGTGGCCTGTCATTTCAACATCGAACACAACGAGAATCTATGCATTAGATTGAGCAGGGCGAAATATTAATTACGAGTGGGAGAGCCTGAAGATCAAAAGGTATACCGCAAAAAGCCCGCGCAATATATGCACATAAAGCTGCTTAAGAAAAGATAGAACACCTGTCATGACTGCTCACCTCCAGGGTAGTTGGCTTGCGCTGCACATGCGAGCACAGTCGTCGCCAGGCACGAAGCCACTAATGGCCCAAGAGCAAGCACACACCAAAACACCAGGCGCAATCTAGCCGCCCACGCCCCCACTCGCTTCTTGCTGGCAGTTTCAGAAGCACTCGGGGGTGCAGCCGTGCTTTCATGCTTCCATTTCTGCTCGCATCCAGCACCAATATTATCACCGGCGGCAGTGTCCTCGGATAGAGTTGCGGAGCCCTTGTTACGACGAGAGCTCTGGCGGCTATCAGCAAGAGCAAGTCCGAGATTTGACCAAATTTTGGCGAGGCCACGAGCAGCGGCAGCGTTCAATAAAGGTAAAGCCTGAGATAGCAGTAAGAATAGAGAGAGAGAGAAAAGAAAATAGAAATTAGAAAAAACGCGATAATTTTGTTTGCAAACAAGAAAGTCTATTTCCCAATGATGCTCTGCGAGCAGAAGTGCAAGAAGAAGAAGAAGAAAAAGGAAAAAAAAAGATATAAACAATACTAAGAAGAAATAAAAGCTATGAATGACACACCGGAAAGATGAAGCGCAATTCCTTGTGAGGCAAAAAGGAGTAGAGTGCTACAGAGGCAATCGCAGGCAGAAACCAGGGTAAAGCGGAAAAGTCTAGCTTTGCGGCTGACGTGGGAGAGAACGACACCAGGAGCCAGAATGCTGTGCCGAGGAGGGCCCGTGGAAGAGCTGATGCAAAGTACCTGTAGAAAGAGGGAAACGAGGTAAGAGAGCAAATTATGTGAAGGTTGTCAAACCTACAGGACGGTGTATAAAAGTAGAGTCTACTTAGTATCTTGATTGGTAAGCATTCAAATATACTACGACGCATCAATTGAGGAGACGTTCAATAAATGCAGTTCAGATTCCTTTCAAGAGATTGTATTCAATAATTGCTCCCAAAAGAAATACCAGTGCGCTGGCATGGTGCCCCACTCGCTCGATTTGTTGGCCACAGTGTTGAAGAAGAGCACTTCTCCCTCGGGCCACAGCCACCGCTGCCAGAGCCAGGAGTCAACGCTGACCGTCGCGCAAAGGGACAATGCACCAACCAGAACCCCTACAGCAGCGCCTCGCCTAGACGATAAAAGAAAGCAGTTTTATAAGCACGCATAGGACAGCAGTGAGAAGAATTGACACTAAGGAGACGACTCATTTCACTTTCAAGAGGAGGTGCAATAATGTAACACTACTTCGCATGTTTGCCAAGGATAGTAAACGTAGGCGCGTACCAGAAGTTGACGTGCCCACAAACTAGCATGGCGATGCCAGCAGGCGCGGCAACGACCAAAACGTCACAGCGAAAGAGCACTGCTGCAAGCACCATGCAACCAATGCACATGTAACCGCCTCCGTGGTTACTGCTACTACTGCTATTGCTGTCTCTGCTATTGCTTCTGCTGCTGAGTGCCGCGCACTCGAACCAGGCACCGTATCTGAGGAAGGTGTCACGACAGCGTGCAAAGGTGAAAAAAGGTGGAGAAGGTAAGCCTTAGCAAAAGGCGTACAACAAGACCGAAGCACATACGAAGCTACGCTCCAAGCAACGCACGTGCGTGCAAGTCCGCTGCTGTCGCATTCAGTGCAGGAGATTCAAACACACTTACCCGTAAAAGAGTACAACGAGGGCCATGGTGTTCGGCAAAGTTCGAGTCAGGTAATATGGTAAATGAAATTGCACGCTGCACACCACCCCGAAGCACACGCCTGCTACGTCACCCCAAAGTAACGCTATGCCGCGCCGAAATTTGCGAAACGCCAACCATCCAAGAAACCC
>Ga0307978_1003247_pt1 | contig 11113 bp, 6 predicted proteins | sample OrgLakmetage1056_FD_203151 | JGI IMG/M metagenome (GOLD analysis project Ga0307978, IMG submission 203151) | Saline water microbial communities from Organic Lake, Antarctica - #1056 | ecosystem: Environmental > Aquatic > Non-marine Saline and Alkaline > Saline | place: Antarctica: Organic Lake...
ATACCAACAATAACTGAGTCCGGGAATACACTATTGGACTCAACCGGCTCTGCTTCTGCTTGTTCATCGACCGGTGCAGCCTGCGGCTGCTCGGTCTCTAGGGTTTCTTCGTTTACGTTGCCCCCAACCACAGGATCACTGGCGGGCTCAACGTCAGTTCCCGATTCATCTTGGACTGTCTCCGCTGTTTCCGTGCGTGCAGACCCTGCTTCTGATGCGACTTCTTCTGTCCGTTCGTTGGCTTGCGTCTGCGGTTCTGCATTGTACTCCTTTAACTCTTTCAAACGTTTTTCCGCGTATTCAGCTTCAAATTCTACTAACGCAGAAAGCTGTTGGTCCCCTGCTTCAGTTAAACTTTCGGCACGACCACGTTGCCGTTTAATGAACTTTTTAAGTTCAGGCTGAGTCATCTCTTTTACTTGGTTCATTACCTCACCAGATACAACCATCCGATCACGCGGCTTGCTTGCATCTGTCGTGTTCTTTTTATCGGCTGCTTTAGCTTCAACTTTCTTTTTGCGGGAAGCCTTCAGCTTCTCTTGGAAACCTTCTTGCGTATACAAGGTTTTCATGGTTTTTTCGTTGTCACTGATTTCCTGTTTTACTGCATCAAGTTTTACATTGTCTTCAGCCGTTTTCGCTTTACGGTACTCACGGTCAAGTTCGTTTAAGCGTTCTTCGGCCGCAAAATACGTATCAAGGTCAGAGGCTGTAGTGGCTTCTGCGACAGGTTCAGTGACTGGATCGTTGGAGGCTTCGGGTACGGACTTGCCCAAGCGTGACGCGGCTCGTAATTCGGCGTAAGCGTTTTCAATGTAAGTAGCTTCTTGGGCAATTGCCTGAACCAAGCCAGTGGAACCTGAGTGAATATTCATACCCCCGTTTTCAGTCACCTGCTTGTTCGACAACTTCTTACCGGTGTTCACTTCCCATCGGGCACTCTTGTCTTCAGACGTGTTTGCTAAAATCTGTGTCTGTGGGCCTTTGGGTACAGACTGCCTAAGCGCGTCAGACGCCATATCGGCCTTGGCACGGTGCGATTGTGCAAAGTCACTCAACTTTTCAAGCTGGTCACTGACACGTTCTGTGTTGCCAGTCTCAATGGCTCGACCAATGGAACTCTCGTACTGCGGGATGCTCTTGAAGTCGGCACTGGGACTGTTGGTGTAGATGTCCTGGTTCACTTCTTTAAGGCTCTTCAACGACTCCAGGGACTGCTTACGACCTGACAAAGAACGTAGGTACACACGCTGATCGTCTGACAAGACCAGGGAATCATCATTGGCCATTGACTCAGCCGTACCGGCGTCCAGTACGTCTGGATTGGCCATGGCCCGAACAATGGTCTGCGTTGCGGCTTCTGTGCGTGCCTCTGGGGCGGCTTCAGTGTCTTGAGCCTGAGCCACCAATGTCTCTACATCGTTAACCTGTGTGCCTTCTGCGGCGATGTACGCCTGAGTAGTGACAATGCGTGAACGTGTCTCTTTTAAAGTAGCAATGCGGGTACGCTGCTTAGTCTTCTCTTGACCTGTCTTTGCAGAGCGTCTTTTTAAAACATCACGTAACTGTCCCAGCTTCGTTTCTGTCTTTAGGGCACCTTCGGTATCACCTTCTTCTTTGAGCCTTACCAGGTAATTTTCAGCCCGTTGTATGCGTGCTTTGAACTCTTTAATTTCAGCGGGTGACGAAGAAGCAAGGTCTTTTTCTTGCGCCTTAATTTCTGTGTCCAGACGTTCATCAAGCCGATCCAATCCTAAACGACTGGTTGTGCGTGCTTTGGTGTTCACCTTTTTACTGGTGGCGGCCACAATCAACGCTTCACCAACCTTCGCCAAGTCACCATCAAACTCTGGATCAAGCAGCGTATCCACGTCGCCCTTTTCTACCAGGGATTGAACGATGTCTTTCACGGCGGTGGTTTCTTCAGCGTCTACTCTGCGTCTTTCGGCACGCCCGTCCTGTATTTTTTTAGAGATTGAAGAAGCCGCCATACGCGGGGCTTGAACCAGAGTACTACTGAATGCACCCAAAGCTGTCGCGTAAGCAGCACCATCAAAGTAGCCCGTTTTTTCGTCATACGAGGTGGCTATGATGTTTTGTCCAACGGCACCAGCACCTTCAAGAAAGCCTTCTGAACCTGCGTCGTCTTTTAAACGCTTAAAAATACTGACACGTTGGCCCACTGTGAACGGACGCAACAAAGAATTGATATTGGCAATCTGGATTAGTCCAGGAAGTACGCCCTGGTCGGCCAAGGATTTAAGTTCATCCGTATCTTCAATCCCGAAGTCTTTGGCACGTTGGTAAGCCTGGTCAGCACCCAGTGGCCCTGCCGTTAATACCGACGCCACAATTTGTCCAGCTTTCTGGCCTTCATCCAGTGCGAAATCTCGGGCAGCTATCGCTTTCATATCACTAAGTTGTTCAGCCTGTTTAGCCTTACCAACAACACCCCTTACAGCAGCACGTCCTACTGAACCACCAACACTACCGGTCGCAATAAAGCCGGCCAGTGAACCTACGGCACTACCAACATCTGTAGCAACCGTACCTTCGTATTCCTGTGGTACATCGAAAGTTTCGTTACCGTATTCTTCAAGTTCATTACCTAGATTGTATAAGGTGCCATCCTGTACTTCATCTGCGGGCAGACTTAATTCGTCAATACCCCTTAACGTACCTGCCGCCATACTGGTTACTGCACGAGGTACAGCGTTTAAGGTTGCATCAACTTGTCCCAGTGCAGTACGTTTTCTAGCACTGGCCTCTTCTACGGCATTTTTACGTTGAATACTTTTTAACTCACCTACGAGGCTTTTGCGTTCGCTATCTGAAAGGGGTACATCTTCCACGTCATTTTTAACGCTGGGTTCCTCTTTAACATTGGACGGTAATACCATTTCCTCTTTTTGCGTGTCTTGAGGTGGTGCCTTTATATTTTCATCGCTAGATGGGCCAACAGGAAACTGTGCTGCAACATCCCTTTTCATTGCTGGCGTAGCTTCAACAGTATTAGCTGTACCAAATGCAGGTTGACCATAACGACTACGTATATTATCTACATCAGCGTACATACGTTTTACGGCGGAAGGATCTTTTGAGTCATTTGCAGCAGTCAATGCACGAAGACTCTTCGCATTAATTTCGTCTTCTGCAATCTGACCCATCGAACGATAATCTCGCATACATTGTCCTTATTGCGTTGCTTTAATAAGTAGGCTTATAGCTTCTTTTGTAAACAGCTCAGGCTTATCACTTGCCAACCTCATCGCTTTATCCAAATCAGAAGTAGTGGGTTTTTCGCCTGCTTGTAGTGCTGATTGTACGCGATTCACAGCTTCTGTCTGTGGAGAAGACGCAATGTTAGGGGTGAAGGCACCTGTTATGGAACTGCCAGCAACATTAGAAGCATTGCGCCACATACCCACACCCTTACTTACTAGGTTTGCAGCCGAACCTTCAACATTAGGATTAAGAGTTGCTAAAACACCTAAGTTGTTTTCATTGTTAATATCACCGCCCACCATACGCAGCGTGTTCTTAAACTCACTAACAAAGTCACGACCAAATTTAGCACCAGCACCATCATTCACAGAACCAGGTTTAAACAGATCCGGTATTTTAGAATTGCTTGGTTCAGTCTCCTGCCTTTCTTGTTCCTGACTTTGGCTTTCACCTTGGCCCTGATTGTTTTGTGAGCCTCTGGATGCACGGTCGCCTGTGAGGTATTTAAGTTGATTAGTATCGAAGTCGGACAAAGCACGTTTACCTTCGGTGTATTCCTTGGATCTTTCATAAGCGTCTACTTGCTTTAGTACACTCTTAATTTCCTCCTGAAAGGTGCTATTTATTTCCCAATCACCACCTTGGATATTACGCAGTGCTGCCCTGGCGTGTGCCTGTGCTACAGGGACTGTACGTGTTGTACCGTTCACAGAAATCTCAACGCCGTTAGACAGTGCGCCGATAAGTTCTTTGGTCAGTTCGGTACGTGCTTCGGTATCGCCATCCTGAAAAAAGAACTCACGCCCATCTTCGTCTGTTTGCATGGTTTCAGCCAACAGCGCATTGGTTGCCTCTTCAGGGACAAAAGTACCCTCTTTGGCATACACATTGGTGTCGTAGTTATAGTCTCTTTCGATACTGCTGCGTCGGTTGTCCAGTTCTGCTTGATCACGGGCACCAAAAACCACTCCACTGTTTGCAGCAGAGTTGAACTGTGTTCGGGCAGTGGTGATGTATTCTTCAGGCACACCCTGTTTACGTAGTCGGGCGACCATGGCCTGCTCGATAGGCTTGACCGGAGTACCTTTAGCAACCTGCTGACCGTATTCTGTAACAGCGCCTCTGGCTGCATCTTTCCATTGTTGTTGCGTTTGGTTACGGTTGCGGGTCTGATCAGCATCAAAATCCTGTTCCAAAGCACTTACACGTTGCTGGCCATCTCGTATTAGTTGTGTACCGGCTGATGTACTCAGTTCTCCCGATTCTACTTGTGAGTTAACATCGGACTGAAAACCTTCGTAGGCTTGCCCAATACCTGCAATTCCTTGATCAGATGAGATACTTGCCAGACGGTTACTGAAGTTATCAATCAACGGTTTATCAGCTCGCTCAGTCAGCATCTGGTCACGATCGTACTGAGCTGTCTCGCGTCCCTGAAGATTGGTCACACGGTCTGTCACAGCGTCTGCGCTGACCTTACTTTGATCCACCATAGAACCAAACTGACTACGCAGATCCGCCAGGGCGCCAGACTGTTGCGCCGCAGCCAACTCTTCAGACGATCCATACTGTTGAAGTTGGCTCATGAACTCTTGTGTGTTGCGGTCTGTACGTCCTTTCTCAAACCCGTCTTTGGTGTCCTGTACGGCTTTGATTGCACCGTCGAACGAGGCCTGTGCCTGACCGAACAAGTCGGCAGCACCCCCTGCACTGGGGGCATTCACGTTGCGCCATGTAATAGGATTGGCCATATTATTTAATCCCGTTGGTCTTCATGTATTCGCTTTCACTTTTGTAGTGATCGGGGTTTTCTGCGTACCGCCGCTTCTGCCGGTCAGCCAACTGTGTGTTGGTAGTTTGTTTACTGGCTTCGTAGTTTTTGTTAAACGACTCTTTCTGGAAGTTCAACTGATCTTTTGCAGCACCCAGTTGCTTAAAGCCCATGTACGCGCCCAGACCTGTTTGAATGCCACCCAATGCAAGGTTGCCCCAACCGTCTGGGCCCAGGAAGTCCATGCCGCCACCACCGTTGCTGCCCATGTCAGCCGTACCTGCACTAATCTGGTCTGAGAAGTTGTTAATACCGGCTCCACCAGGTGTGTCAGGGCTCCAACCAAAGTTAAGATCCATACCGCCCATGGCATTGTTGGGTTGCGTGCTTACACCACTGGCTGGACCATTAAACCCACCCATTGCCCATTTGTTGTTTATTTTAGGTGCAGACATCATGCCGTTAAAACTGTTGTTAGTTTTGTAAGGCACGTTTAGATTACCAAAAGAGTTATTTTCCATAAAATGTATCCCCTACAAGGCTGTCGAACGTTGGTAACTGTGTGCTGATTGCTACGTAGGATTCTATATAGTCGTAGATCAATGTGCCGGGATTTCCTGTGTGTACCGAGCGTTCGTACAATGCAGAAGGTGTTTCACCCAGTGTTGTTTTTGGTACTTGTCCTATAAAAGATCGTGGGTCCAGTAAGTCATACTGGTTCAGTAAGTTACTTATTTCCTCCAACTCTTTGTATTTAGTCTCAGCCATTAATTCAAACTCCTGGGACTCAGACTTGTATTCATTAAGCTGGTCTTGGATTAGAGTTTGATTGGCAGCGGTCAAACCGTTACTGGCCATTAACGCATAAGTCGCCCAATCTGCATTCATGTAACCACCTGCCACTGCTGCAACAAAAGCCACAACGGCCAGCACCGCAGCGTTATCAACACCCATTTCTCTAAGCGCAAACACAGCGGCTTTTTGTATGGCGAAAGACACCACAAACTGTACAACCAGTATTTCCAGTACGGCTATTGTTAGTGCCCCATAGGCACCAGCAAGCCACGCCTGTGCAACAGGTGTACCCTGGCCTGCTGTGGAAATTATAATTACTACCGTTATGATCAATATGATAATGATAAGGAGTATTTTAAATGCACCTCGTTCATACCACTTAATAGTTTTTGTTACTTTAGAATTGAAAACCATGTGCAGTGAACGCAAATACAATCTTTCTTTACGTATCAAACCAATGGATCGACAGATGTTGTAATCCAGTGGAATAAGTAACTTGTCCGATCCAATATTAGCAGTAACCCCTTTGTCCCCATAGATGTGGTAACGCAACGATAAACCAGACACCGTAATTTCTTCATACATGCCTGGTCTAATCTGTCGGCGGTACTGCAACAGTTCTACCACGTAGGGTTCTACAACTTGTATCGTTTCAGAACTACGTGTGTTATCACCACTACCAGTTACCACCGTGCGCCACACCGTGCGGTAACGTGTTTCTTGTATTTGCTCGTGTTCATAACCTTCGTCTGCGTCAAGGTCACCCTGTACACGGCGTTTAGCCAGCTTTGAATAACTCAACGTACACCGAAAATCTGCGTCCTTGATCGTAATGGCTTTGCCTGAACTGACCTGGGTGTACCCGTCAATCTCATTGGTGTGTCCAGTGGAACCACTCTGCTTCTGGAGCCAGTCAAAGAATTTGAAGGTGTATTCGACTTCAACGCTGTCGGTGGAGCTGGCCGGTACCGCGAACATCATCACCGCTTGTTCCAACTTGTCGGCGTCTGACGATTCGTTCACGTTGTCACCCAACGTCTGATAATCCATGCCCATGGATTTCATCAATTTGACAGACGATTTGTACGCGGCAGTGTCGTGGTATTGCGTACCCGTTCTGTTCACACCGTTGTGCCTGAAAAACACAATGGGGAAGAACGAGCCACGGCCTACGGCCTGGCCCTCATGCACACTGTCCAATCCTGGGTAAGTGCCTTGCTCATACTTATAGGTGAAGTAACCCACGCTGCGATTGCTTGCTGGACCGTATCGATACTTCACATGAAAGTGGTCTGTGTCTTCTGCACCAAAAGTATTCAAAGGAAAAAATAACGTTGATTCCAAGCCATCCTCGTCCACCAGGAAGACTTCTACACCGTCCTCTATACCTTCGGCCAGATACCACAAAGGCGTCTTCTGTACGTCTGTACGGAACGGTGTGTAACGGTCTTGCGGGTGACGTTCCCAGTGAGCCAGAGTCTCTGCATCAGGTAATCGTTCTTGTTCACCGTCTTCGGCTGTACCGTCAGGCACCATGCCGGCTGTGTCTACATGAGCCAACAAAGTCACTACCCAGGTTCGTTTACCGTTTTGTGGGGTTATCTGGTTCCTGAACTCATCGTACCCATAGTCTTCAGTCAGCTTCTGCCAACCAAAGTGCAGGTTGTTTAATGGCATAAACTGGAAATATTCAATCGCAATATCGGCGCCAACGTTCAATTCAATGATGTCTTTAACAACGTCCTGACCTTTGGCGGCGTGTGTGACGTTATGGTTTGGCGTTCCGTAGTGATACTCACCTCGTGCGGCTGAACGGTAGGCACGTTCAAACTTAGTGGCGTGGCTTTGCATTGCGTTGTTGATCATTGCCGTGGTGAGTTTTTTGTCATCAAACAAAACGTCTACCAGACTTTTCTGATTCAAGTTGGGTATTTCTTGGTCACCTACCATGCGGTTAATCTGGGTCGCCACGTAGGTTTTCTTTTTACTACTGAACCATCCCATAGTGTGTTCCTCGCGTTAACAAAAAAGGGGAAGGCACATGCCTTCCCCTTTGCTTTCCTGTGTGTTGATTTGTTTATACAGCTATGTCAATACCCTGCAACATTTTGGAAATTGCAAGACCAATGTTGGCGTCATCCAGTTTATTGGCACTGTTGACCGGCGTAGAATCGTCCATTGTCTTGCGAACGTTCCATGTGTCTACCATCAGTTTTGCCGCCTTCTGTTCTGAGTCACGGACAAAGCCTCTTTGCTGGGCCTCGTACAAGGCACCCTGGCGACCGATAACACTCTCAGGACTCACGCCTGCACCCGAGGTCTGGGCCTGTTCAGTCACCTTCTTCTGAGCCAGTAACGCAGTCTCAGTGATGGTCTTCAACGTCTGTTCCTGGATCAGATTAAACTCAGCACTGAGCTTGCACTCTTGTGCCAGTAATACCGTTCCTTCAATAATGGCGTTTGCAAATTGTTGATTTGTTAACTCGGTTTGTGCCTCTGTCGCCAACTTGTCAGCCAGCATGTTGATCTTCTGCTGTTCTTGCACATCTACCTGTGCGTCAATCAGATCGCCCTGCTTAGGGATGTTGAGTGCTTCTGCCGCAAGGTTTATTTTTTGCTGCTCAGTTAACAAATTCTGTGTAACCATCTGCTCGATTTGTTTATCTAACAGAGTACCTTGCTTGGGAACGTTAAGAGTTTCAGCTTCAATTTGGTTTGTTTGTGCAGTAATGCGTGCGTCTTCTGTAATCAAATTTTGAGTCTGTTGTTCTTGGCTTATAGTTTGAGCATCCAGTAACAAACCCTGCTTAGGGATGTTCAGAGTCTCTGCTTTAACTTGTGTCGTTTGTGCCTCTATTCGTAACCCTTCCGTCACCAGATTCAGTTTTTGCTGTGTCTGTACGGCTGCTTGAGCATCCAACACCACACCCTGTTTTGGTATGTTTAACGCATCGGCAATCAGGTTTTCTGCCTGTTGTTCAGCCAACACAGTCTGAGCCACAATCTGATCACGCGTTGCAATCAGGTTCTGTGTCTGTTCTGCGATTTGAAGCTGGTTCAGTCCTTCAGACTCAATTTGCTTTGCAATCAACTGGGCCTGTAGGTCCACTTGCTGCTGTTGCAAAAGGAATTGCAGTGATTGGCTCATCACGGACTGGAGGGCACCGAGGTAGACCGTGGCATACTCACTGCCTTTGATACGGCCCTTTGAATACTCGTCGGCCAGGTGGGCTTTGTTTGCCCGCATCAACTCGTCGAAGACGCCAGTACCGGTGAGTTGGCCTTGTGTCAAGTCTGTTACTGTAATCGCTGCCATGATCTACCTCAGTGTTCCAATAACTTACGCGGCTGCTGTGCCTTTCGACATAGCCTGGCGTTGAGCCAGTTCTTTCATTTCCTGTGCGGTCAGTGCCGGCAGGACTTCAACGGCAAACGCCTTGATCGACTTACCTTCACGGATCTGGCGCCCACGTTCGTCACGCTTACTGACAAACACCTGGCATTGCTTACGGCGGATCATCTTCAGGATCACACTCGGCACATGCCATTCCACGTCAAACGGGACATACACTTTGTAGGTGCCGATGATGCGATTGCCGGCACAGAAAAAGTCACCGTCATATTCACGTTTGTTGGGGTCCATGCACGTCACACGGATGCGCGTCAGGGCAGCGGCTTCTTTTTTAAAAACAACCCGTTGCTCGTTTTCAGTCAGTGTTTTGGTGACGGGTTTGGTCAAATCGAGGCCATCGTTGACAGGCTCTTTATCGGCCAGTGCATCGGCCACTTTGGATCGCAAGTTGTCTACGGTGATGTCTTTGCGGTATTTGAGGCCCATCGTGTCAGCACGATCTTTCAATCCATCAAGTTCGGACGGTGGGGTTGCGTCATCTTCAAACATTCTCAATACTCCAGTTATTCAAAAGTAAGTAGAGAGAGGGGACATCCCCTCTCTCTATTGCGGGTTACATCGGTGCGGAGGTCTTCACCAGCGCAATACGCTCACCACGTTCCAGAAGGAAACCGTAGTACCACTTGACGGACATGAAGCCAGTCTCGCCATACGGATCGTTGGCATACGACTCAGGGGTGCCAGGCTTGCTGTGCTTGATTTTGAACTTCACGGTCTTGCCATCGGTTTGAAAACCAATGGTAGAAAAGGAAGAATCACCAACCACCAGCATGGGGAACACGTCGAACTTGCCACCGGTTGCAAAGTGAGTTGCGTTGGCGGAGCTATCAGCACCGGCGCCTTCCCACTTCATCATTTCCGGTACAATCACGATGCGGAACTTACCCACCATGCCTTGCTCGTTGGTCAGTACAGTGCCACCGGCTGCGTACTTCTCAACAGGGATGTAAGCTGCGTTACCGTGCAGATCCACCATGCCTTCCAGCAGAGGCTGCATTTCAGAACCACAGTACATAACCCGACCACCAGGCAGCGTCTTGGTATCAACCAGACGGGTGCCAGTGATGATCTTGGTCTGCTTCGGGGTACGGTTGTTGTCCAGGTCAATGGACAGACGCAGCAAGTCACCGTAGGTCACTTCAGAAGTCTCATCCACTTCGTTGTCGTCGGTGGCAATGCCGCCGAACTTCACAACACCGGCAGAGTTCAACAGGTCAATCTGAAGCAGGTCTTCAGTGATCTCGTTGGCGCCACTGAGCATTTCACGGTTGATGTGCATGGCCAGGTCGGCGTCAGTATCAAAGTTCAGAGACTCTTCGGTGTACTCATCGAAGAAACCAAACTTAGCAATAGAGCCTTCAAGCTCTTTCCGTTTGAAGCCTACGCGGTTAACACGGCCACCGGTTTCAGACAGGACAGGCATCTTGCCGGAAATGGTGCCTACGTCTTTGCTGGAACCATAAAGGTTACCGTTGGCAGTAGTTGCACCGGACGCATCAATACCCTGGTCGTTGATGTTGGCGTCATCCAACAGCGGCAGGTAATGGAACTTCTTCAGGGTTTTACCCATGTTCTTCGGCATAGACTGGACGTTCGCCAGTTGACCAAAGTGTTGTTCTTTACGCATCTCAATGAGTGCGCGTTTTTCATAATAATCAGTACGTAGCTGCTTGCCTACACCGGATGGGGCACCATCGGCTGGAGCGTTATATGCGCGAGACATAAGCTTCCCTTATCTTATCTGTGTGATGAGTTGTATGACTTTTCAAAGTCTTCGTCTGACATAGACAAAGGGTTGTAGTCATCCTGTGCAGATGCACCTGGCTTGGTTCGTGTGGAGCTTGCAGCTCGCTTCTTCTGTCTGACTGCTGGATCGACTTTCGCCTTGGGCGGTTGAACCACTTTCTTAG
>Ga0307978_1003248_pt1 | contig 11113 bp, 11 predicted proteins | sample OrgLakmetage1056_FD_203151 | JGI IMG/M metagenome (GOLD analysis project Ga0307978, IMG submission 203151) | Saline water microbial communities from Organic Lake, Antarctica - #1056 | ecosystem: Environmental > Aquatic > Non-marine Saline and Alkaline > Saline | place: Antarctica: Organic Lake...
CTGCAAGAGCGAGCGAGCAAGAAAGACTCTTCGTCGTCTGCCGGCCCCTCGGCCGCGGAAGTCGCGGCCACTGCTCGACGAGCCAAAGAAGCCGAAGTGGAACTCAAAGCCGCGGCGCAAGAAGTGAGCCTGCTGCGCGATCAACTTCAGGCCGCGCAAAAGCAAGTGCAGCAGCTGAAAGCGCAGCCTCCTGCTGCTACGAGTGGTGCCACGCCGGTGCGCCGCCGCCCCTCTTTGACTGCTTCCTCGTCCTCTTCATCTACCTCAGTGCCTCGCTCGGAGTCTCCAGCAGTGACTCGACCTGTCTCCACGTCGGTGCGAAGGCCGTCCACTTCAAGGCCTCGCGCTCCTTCTCCAGCAACCACTTCCGCAGCTGCTGCAGCCGCTGTCAGCGACGACGATGACGAGAGCTCGTCTTCGAGCAGTGATAGCGATAGCGACAAGGACAGCAAAAAAGGCGACAGCGGCGATGAAGGCGTTGCTCCAGCTGCACCACCGAAATCAACTACGACTGCCAGCAAAACCACCTCTTCTCGCCTCACTTCGTCGACACGCCCTCGCCCAGCTTCCATGGGCACCGCTGGTCGGTCAGGCCGCGGCGCGGGCCGGGGCGAAGGCAGCAGCAGCGGTCGCGGCGAAGGGAGCATGTCAAGGCGGCCGCCACGGCCTGCGTCGATGGGTGGCGCGGAGCTCAAGGCCAGTACAACGAGCAGCGGTTACGGCGCGTCATCGTCGTCGTCCAGTAAGGCAGACCCCGCCAAACCCGCTGGCCGGCCGCGCCCATCATCGATGCGGTCAACTACGCCTACGGGGTCGGGCCGAAAGCTGTAAAGATACAGATGCAGTCGACCAATAATGAAACGGTTTTGCCTTGGCATTTGGCATATGCGAATTAGGTGACTGGACGAGAGATCTTCTTGTTGGGCGCGCGTTCTTGTCTCTGTGTTCTCTGTGTTCTCTGGTGTTGTGTTCTAATGTCTATCGCCCTTGGGCATTTCGCAGCAGGATGTGTATGGCTTTAAGCTTCAAGTGCATTTGCGGGCTACCTCATAAGAAACCCGAGCATGTTGTAGCTCGGGCATGTCGTAACTCACGCCACGCTCTTTCGATCGAGCCTCTTGTGTTTTATCACCGAAATCCACTGAAAATATGAAATGGCGATGAGTTACATGCAGTCGCGGCTTCGTAGCGCCGCCGAGTCCAGCTTGTGGTTGTCGGACTTCGACAAGGCCGTGCGGGCCGCGGTAGCATTTTCGTCATGCAAGGCTTCGCCTTACGCGACACTTAGGGTCTCCCACGTGCGCTAGCTGCACCGGGCGGGCTCAGAATCATAATTTTAAAATGCCATTTAAATCAAGTTCTGTGCAGCGCCCTAGCTCGCTTGCGCCTTACCTCATTGGACTTCAAAGACGTTTATCTGAAAACAACTAATGTTCTAGAAATGCCAGATTTCTTATGAGGTAGCCCACATGTACGATTTTTGTGATTCGTAGTCTCGTAAGCCAGCTCCGATTGATAGAGATAGGCCATATAGCACACAGCTAACACAACTGGAATAGGCGCACTCTCACACATGGCACATTGCCTTGTGCACGTACCATGTAACTCAGCAACCGGTACTCGATAATGGCTATTGGCAATGGCGAAAATAAAAAACCTATAGCCTATAGCCTATAGCTGGATGAGAACGCATGCCACTTTTGACCGCCATCATCACTTTAATGGCCACATGGGCATGTGCGCCATATTACTGATGAGCTCCCTAGTTTTAATTTTTGCTGCTTTCCTTTGTATCCCCACCTCTTTAATTGCGGCCCCTCGGGGCCTGTATGAAAATTGAAAGGTGGAGAGAAGACACGAGGGTAAAAAAACTACTGTAGGAAGCTAATCAGATACACATGCCCGTGTGGCCATAAAAGTGATGACAGCGGTCAAAAGTGGGGCCTGTGTCAAAATTGAGAAATATAATAGCTTATTTTGCAATAAAACTACAGATAGAGGACAGGCGGTGCTGAGAGCGGCTGGCCCCCACCACTTGACAAGAACATTGAGCCAATGCCCCACTGGGGCAAAAAAATAGCCCGGGGAATTGCCTCGTGTACGTGAAGAACATTGGGCACTCAGACCCCGCCAACTTGTTCGGAGGGAAGACGCCAGATGGAGATTTTTGGAACGCGCAGATACATCCTACATCTGCTAATGTAAATCACCTACGTGAGCGTGCTATTCCTGCCCTTCTCTTTCTTTGCACTGGGTATTATAATCTAATCTAAAAGCACAGGCCCCGAAGGGACGCAATTGAAGTTTATCGGTTAAAAATCCTGATCTATGTAATTTGTACAAGAAGAAGACCCAATTTGGTACACATGCCACACAAATGCCAACTCTACACTTGTACTTGCAATTGGATTTCTCAACTGAATTTGGCAGTAAGCCCCTGTACCCCACTCGAACTCCGCTTGGCGCTATTGAAATCTGATCTAGTTTAATACAAAAAACGGGAATCTCTCCATCTCTTCTTACTCTTAGTGCTGAAGCCTCCATGGTGCTGCTTGATGTCCTGAGTACACTATTCCACTATTCCACACCCCTGTAGTTTTGGCGAAGGATCCCCACCATGGCCCTCCGACCGGAGGGCCATGTTGACTCGCAGGGTGGCCTCCCTGATGAATGGAGCATATAATTTCATCATATGTATGTATCATTTGGCCTACGGCCGCCAATTTGCACACTCTACCGCCTACATTACCTCCATATCTTCGTCTACCCCTCCTTCAACGGCGTGTCCGGTCGGGGTTCAGTTGTCACCGCGGAAGAGAGGAGGCAGTGCATTGCAATCGTCTACGACGACATATTGTGGAATACTCTTTTGGTCGAGAGTGCATCGAAGCATTATGGCAGTGTGCATACCTTCCGTCGCTCAACTTCCCCGGTGAGGCTCGTGGGTGTAGTCGGTGAGTTTCCCGACACCTGCGTAGCCACTGAACTTATGCACGGTTTGCGGAGAAAAATTCCCCTACGATTTCCCCTGCTTTGTAGCTTGCTTCCAAGTTTGTGTTCTACCTAGCGAGCATAGGCTCGCAGCTCTTCGTTGGGTTAAGGCATCCCATCGGTTAGAGTGGGAAGACCGTGGACTTGGAGCAGAGAGGAAGTCGGTTCAGGATGAGCGTAAAAACTCCCCACCAAACTCGGATACATGTGAGTCCGAGCATGAACACAATCGACTCCTTGAACGACCTCGTGAAGTACTGATGCACAGGGCTGGAGAAACAATCACCGATGGTAGACGGCGTTAAGCCGCACCATACGGCGACGTGATCCATAATTGGCCATATGCAGCAAGAAAGAGGACAGGCGATGCTGAGAGCGGCTGGCGCCCGCCGCCTGACAAGAACATTGAGCCGGTGCCCTACTAGGGCGAAAAATCATGTGCGCCTGATTAGCTTCTTAGGTCTAGTTTTCGCTGCTTTGCTTTTCTTCTCTGCCTGTTAGTCTTCTAATTCCGGCCCTTCGGGGCCTGTCTCAAAAATAGCCCGGAGAAATGCCTTGTGTACCTGGGACGTGGAACACATTGGGCACTCAGACCCCGCCGACTTGTTCGGAGGGAAGACGCCAGATAGAGCCTTCTGGAACGCGCAGATACACGCCACAAGTGCAAATACAGATCACCTCTGAGAGCGTGTTATTTCTGCCCTTGTCTTTCTTTACACTGGGGGAGTGTAATCTAATCTAATCTAATCCACTAATCGAGGCACAAGACTTCGACTTCCTCCTGGGGGGGAGTGCGAAGCTCCTCCAAACTCAACGGATCATTCTTCTGACGGATCGCATATTTCTCATTCCCTTTTTGGTTGCGCATGCCTCCTTGATAGGGTCGAAGTCGAAACACAGGAAAGAGGAAACACAGGAAACAAACCCGGATTTTGCGCGTGTTTCGTTTCCAAGAAACAATAAAAGTGGCGCCCTGGGCGTTTCTGGTTTCTAGAAACGAAACACATGGGCTTGGCGCGCCGTTTCTCCAACCATTCACCTGTATATTTCGTTTCCACCTCTTTCTTACGTGGAGCGTCGCAGGTGGGATCGGCAGGCATTGAGAAGAGGAAAATATCGAATAGTTGTACTGGATCCCCATTTGTTTTTACGAAAACTTCAATTTCGATAAAAATTTCCGTTATCGAACGAACTAAACAGTGATCCACGCTAATCTTCAGCCCAATTACCTGAGGAGAACCTATGTTGAAATGCGGAATTGAAACGAAACCCGAAAGATACGTTGGAATTCGAGGTGTTTCGTTTCCACATGGGAAACAGAAACAAACAGTCCGCCCGCCAGGCCCGTTTCATGAGAAACGAAACATTCATATCGGGCTCTTTTCCCAGTTTCTTGTGCACTCGGGCGCACCCAGGAAACAATTCCTGAAAAGTCCGTGTTTCGTTTCTTCCAATTTTTCGTGTTTCAACTTCTTTCCTACCTGAGGGCCTCTCTTCTGGGTAGCCCACAGAAGAGGAAACAGAGGAAACCCTTTGTTGTAGTCCCCTCCTCTGTGGGCGGAAACTCTTCTTTTGAGCTGCACTCTCAGAGCACGGAGGAGCGTGCCACTTTGGACCGCTACCATCACTTCCATGGCCACTCGGGCATGTGCACCTGATTAGCTTCTTAGTTTTAGTTTGCGCTGCTTTGCTTTTCTTCTCTACCTGTTAGTCTTCTAATTCCGGCCCTTCGGGGCCTGTCTCAAAATTATTGAAGCAATGTAAAAAATAGCAAAGCGCCTTCACGCATGTGCTCCTTTCAGTCGTGAGCAGTGCTCATACCTAAAATGGAGATGCACAAAGTCGAGATCTGGCCAGTTGACTCTAGTAAACGCATTTTTGATTTATAAAAATAAGTGCTATGAACAGCTTAGTCACGTAGAACACATTTTGATCCGAACACCAGGTACACACAAATAAACACAACGGGGCAAATCAAATGGCATCATGGGATTTCTAATCTGAAGACCAAATGCAGCTGGGGGTAAAATCAACCCATCATCATGCCCAGGTTGTAATTTACACCTAGACCACGACTCTTTCGCGCAACGATTTGTCAGTCGTCGTTAATTTTGTTCTTCGAAATATATGCTTTCACGATCAGCTCCACGGCGTTCTTTTGAGTCTCATGCTTACCAATGCACACATCAACTGAACCAGATCGCAAGTATTCGTTATCATCTGATACTGTTGTATTTGCGGATCGAATGACCAATAGCCCTTCGTATCCACGCAATCGAAGTTCATCTGCCAGATTTGTACCGAGCATCCGAGGGGCACCCACATCTCCCAAGTCTATATTTTGATCCAAGAGAACAATCTCGGCGGAAGGAGGAGGGGAAAATATCTGATCCATAAACGTAGTGACATCAGAAGCATTCCTAGGGCAGCAAACAACAGAAGTTTCGTAATCAGCTTCAAGGGCTTTGAAGAGAATTTGGCGAATTCCTTTGCAGATGATGCTTGAGTCGTCCAATGCACAAATTTTTAGCATTCTCGGTAAATTCATGACTGGTTCGTTGCCAAGATTCAAGGAGGCCTCTTCTAGGCAGGACGGAGTCACTATGGCAGGCATCGATGCCGTGAACACTGCTATGCGTTCACCCATTTCATCACTACTAAATTCGAGCCTGCTAGTACCGCCAGCTCCCTGACAAGCAAGAGCTACGTGCCTCATTCCACAGTGCGTAGACGGCGGGCGTTTTGAACGTAGAATGCTATCAGGTTCGTCCGGATCATCCGTTAGACTCATACTCCTATCTCGTTTGTATTCTCCCTCTTGAACTTTGTTCTCAATAGTGAATTCGATTGAATTTGTGTTTGAATTGTATCGAACCAGCAAGGATACTTTGCCATCGCCGTGCTCAAGCGCATTGTTCATAGCATTTTCCAGGACCACCCACGCCATAGTTTCATCAACATGCACAGTCCCAATTCCTATAGTTTCGTCTACTATCGACACATCGACGTGGTCCTTGTCTTCAACAGTGCCCCTCACTAGATTTTGCACGTTGACCGGAGAAAGATTTGTGCGGTAAGTACCGGAAGCAAGTTCAACAAGCACTTGCCGACTTGCGCACCAGCGCATAGTTCGGTACAGCTGCGTCAGCACTTGGTCTTGGCGGCCAGAACTTTTCTCTTGCTTATCAAGCTCTGCAAGAGTCGCAATCTCGATGATAGAGTTCTGCGAATATTTGCACAGGATTTGAGGCAGAGGGCGCGAGGGCGCTCAAGGAGTTATAAGTAAAATTACTGAAAATAGCACTAAGAAACAACATGTATAAAGGAGACACTGAGTTTGGAATGGGTCATACCTTGAGGACGTGGTTCATTATAGTATCAGCCAGAACAGATGCATTTAAGAGTCGAATAACCTCGTTGGCTGCTGCAACTCCTGGGGCACATGCCGTGAAGCACATGATGCTTAGCCCGGTAGTAAGAATTACGTCATGCACGAGGTTGGCGCGGGCGGCAGTATATGCATTCTCATCATTTTGAGGAAATCTGGAATGCATGGCAAATATGAGACAAATGTGAAGGGCCACATTTACAGAACTCGAAATTTTGGCTGCAGTGACGTCCATGCCTGCAGTGGTGCCCAGCGTAGGAAGAATCAGAGATATGGCCACCATGGGGCATGGAAATTGCCCACTCTTCATCCGACTTGCCATCATTCTCGAGAGATTATTGAACGAAAATAGTTTGTCTGAGTCACGATTTCCAATGAAGATTCCTTCCGGGAAATATCCAAGTGCAGCACATATGAAGTACACCAAAGTTGCAGATGTAAAAGTGGCCATCGCAATTGCAAAAAAGTTTTGTTCGCATGCTTCAGATGTCTTGCCACGAAAGTATGATTTCAAAATCATCGTGAATGTAACTAGCAAGGTGAGGTATAACTTTGGCACCACTGCAGCCGAGTCCGTGGACAGAACGCAGAGAGCGCAAGCAGTAAAACCATGAAGGAGCCAAAGCCTTGAACTTGCGCGGACTTTCCAAATTGACGAAACTGCATTGTTGGAGACTCGAGGGGTGGGGTTCCAAGCCCTCGTATGGCACAACTTTCTCATCAACTCGCTCTCACGGCGGACCCTTCAGGGACTTCTTGACCGAAGGAGTTGACGTGGTGCAGATATTCGGTCGCATTTTAGAACGTCACATAGCTTGAATGAGAATGTCTCAAAGAATGTAGTAGTCGCTGCGGTCTTTCTGCAACCTCGAAACACCTGTGTGACTGAAACGAATCTTTTGGGTGTCCTGTTTTGTCAATTTGGCCTCTTGATGCACTCCCCATCTTTCGTAAATCTACACTTGCCTTGTACGTGCCTAGATTTACGAACGACGGGGAGTGCTCTTGGTAATAATACGTACGAACTTCTTCTAGGCAATCCTTGGTGCCTAGTGTACTATCTGTAGTATGCATAGTAGTTGATAATGATAGCTTATCTACTTATTTTGTGACTCGGAAGGTGTAAAGCATTGAATTGGAAGCAATGCAACGTCAGCTCACTTAATGACACGATAGTATTGAGCCAGGCGTTTTACATCTGTACTATTTTTTTTTATCAGTTGTATCGGCTGGTGTTAAGGCACTCCTTTCAGGGCTCCAATAAAATAGGGCACGCAACTGCAACTGCAACTCACATATAGCTCCTTCGTAAAACTTTTGAGTTATGAGCGAAAAAAGCACTACCCACTACCCCGGTGGACTGGGATTCGAAATCAGAAATAACCCCCAACCCCACGCTAAACCAAAAAGCACATCCTGTGTCGTTGGGGCCTAATAGAATCCGGACTTACATCGGGATAGCGCATGGGCAATGCGCTGATTTGTGATTTAACTCCAAGCAAAATGTGGAAATGCCACATATGAATCCTTTACTTCAAGAAAGAATAAAGAAGAAGTTACAGTTCTTCAATGGGAAGAGAAAAAAGTGCCGTTCTATTTGGACCATTGCGAGACAAAGCCCCAGTATTTGCTGAAGTAAGACTCAGGGTGCGCATCGTCCTCCATTATCATTTCATCACGAACTTCATCGCCATCACTGTTGCTGCCACTCCAGTCATTGCTATTGCTGCCGCTACTACTGCCAGAAGCATCGAAGGCGGAGGGACCAATCCAGTTTTCTGGGCATTGCGAATTGGCGCAGTACCACCCGTGCAATTGGTCGTTGCAAGCAAAATGCGCCATCAACTTCTGGTAAAACATTGTGATGGGCAGTTCTAACTGCTCGCAAGTGTCTCCACTGCCACTTTTAGTATCTTGGTGTGAAGGACCGGGATTGGCAGGAGCATCGGCGGCGGAAGCCTCGGGTGCTGGCCTGGTAAAAGTGCCTTGACCACTGTTGCGCATTTCGTAAACGCCCCGAACCATCGACACTTCCAGGTGTTGCTGAAAAGCATACGAGAAGCTGTCGCTGGTGGTGTCATGGAAAAGTTGAACCTAATGTTCGAAAAAAAAAGAGAGAGAGGTCATCATGGAAGGCGGCAGTGTTCGATTGTAACAAAACACACGACACAAAAAATCGACACGTCAAATCAGAAAGGAAGCAGAGACGACTGAGCAAGAAGATACGAAGCAAATTTCATCAACGAAATAATCTTGCATTTAGCTATTCATTACTGCTTTCAGCTTAAATGTGTTCTTCTTTCTACCAACTCACCGGCCACAGTAGCATGTCGCCGGGGTATACGTCGCCGGTGTAGACAACGTTGCGGTCTCCGAGCAAGCCTGCAAACAGCGGAGCGCTCAGCTGGGTAGCGGTGAGCGCCGACTGAATGCGCCACCGCTTTCTGCCACGCACTTGAACTTGCATACCCACCAAACAACTCCCCCAATCCTTACAGTATCGCATCCATCAAAGAAACAAAAACAGCAAAAATGAGGGGATTCATTACCACACACAAGATAGTAACGGTGCATAAGCACATCGTGAGTCCCTCCGCTCTTCTCCCAGAGTTTCTCTCAACTTTTACTTCCCATTCATTATGCCTGTTAGAAAAGTGTGCGTCACACTGTAGCTGTATCAACCACAAGACAGTCTGTAGCAACGAACACCCACAAAAAAAAATAGACGGAGGCGAGGATCACAATTCTCCCTTCAAACCTGATGGCGTGGGAACAACCGGCCGTGCACCATCGCGCTCAGTATTTCCAGTCGGGGCATTAGGAGGCCCCCCAACGTATGCACTGCCTCCTTGCCGCTCCATGAAATCGCCGTGGCCAAGCTTGCGCATCGCGGGGTCCAAAAACGACTCAAACAGCGTGGGGACGTCCCATAGCCCATTGAAAGGTTGAAAGTTTTCGTCCGACGTCGTCTGGTCGTACAGCCCTGTAAAATCAGCTTCTCCTTCCGGACAACCTTCCGGAAAACCCTTGTCTTGTCCTTTTTTCAAGGCTTTGTCGACGAAAGGTTTGCCTCCACTCAACACATCATTGTAAACGTAGGTTCCATCGTCCTGGGTTGCACGCTGCTGCTCGTAACGAGAGTCTTTGCCAAAGGTGTCCACAATCCATTGTTTGAATTTGCGGTCGCCTTCAGGAGTTTCAGGGTTGCCCGGACCGGCAATCTTGAACAGAGGCCAATCTTCTACAAGACCCTCTATGATCACCGGAACCCCAAAGGCAAAGTACTCGGTCACGTACTGTTCATAGGTCAGGCTACTGTTGCGTCGCACGATGGGCACAGGTTCCGCATCGTACTCGTTTGGCATTTCCCCCAGGGCCTCACGGCTCAGCAAGTTGTTTGAAGCCTCCAGAGTGTCAGAACATTTACACCCTTCTTCGGCCCACGCCAGGTAATCATCTGTAATTATTTGTTCTTCGGCTGCTGCCGCAGCAGCCGTATAAATGAGTATTGTCGATCGAATTTTCATGTCCAAGGCGGAATGGGAACAATCCCGCGAGTAAGTCTAGTCCCAAGGCCGTTTCGTACGCTAAGCTCGGGGCAATACCGTACAGCACAAGTATAGGATTGAACGTGAGCGACGAGGGGTGACGACAATTCAACGACTAGTGCTGTACGGTAACAACAATGGAGAGACAGTAGAATGCTCTAACCCTCGCAATTAGTGAACTGGAGGCTCTTGCCACTAGTACAGCTGCTTCAAAGCTCTCCGGAGTAGGTCGAAGTCCGAAGCTCTGCAGCTCTGTTCTCTGTCCGCTGCTCCATGCAATGCTGAATGCTGACCAGTGGTGTTCTGTCAGGTATCAGGTTATCAGGTATGACAGACCTGATATCAGATCTCAGACCTGATATCAGATTTATCTCAGGTAAATATCAGGTCTGGAAAATCCGTCCCTTGGGGGCAGGACGACAGAAAAAAAACGTGTTGAGCAGCGCGCGACAGTGCGACAGTGTGCATTCTCACAACTAATGGCTCCTCCGGTCGCCTCGCCCAGCGCCTACTCCCTTCTTCGCAAACTCTAATCCTCATAATTCAAGCATACTTTTAATCTTTTAATCGCCTCGACCTCTTGACGTTTCAATCATTGAGTGGAACATCATTTGGAGAGCCGAGCCTCATAACTGACGCTACCCGGCTGAAGCATCGTCGAGTTGGTCACGCTCGCTAGCGAGACCGTCTTGACGGGCGCGCCTCTCCTATGGTAAGCAATCAAACGAAATTATCACTAAAATGTGCGAAGTCATGTGAGAGTCCAAGCTCATTAGCACGCAGGCGCGCGCACGTTTGCGAATGTGAACACCATGTCGTGTAGCTTCTTGTTGCACACTCATTCACGCTCTGGTTGCCCATATTTTTCTATACAAATATTAGAGGGGCCTGATACTCAAATCTCAGGTCCAACGGACCTGATATCAGGTATCAGACCTGAGATATCAGCCTGATATAACAACACTGACTTTCTGGCCAAATCGTCGAACGTGGTGTGGCTCTCAAGCACTACTTACACCAATAAACCGACTTCTACACAGTAGACTGTTGTCTGTCATCTGTCGAACTCGAACTAATACAAACCCAAATGGCACAGAAGCCAATGCTGCGGGCAGAAGTGGGAATGCGCGTGCGTTGCGCAAACAAAGCAAGTGCGGAATGATTCAGGAGGGAGAGGGGCATTGGC
>Ga0307978_1003249_pt1 | contig 11112 bp, 9 predicted proteins | sample OrgLakmetage1056_FD_203151 | JGI IMG/M metagenome (GOLD analysis project Ga0307978, IMG submission 203151) | Saline water microbial communities from Organic Lake, Antarctica - #1056 | ecosystem: Environmental > Aquatic > Non-marine Saline and Alkaline > Saline | place: Antarctica: Organic Lake...
GATGCCCAACCTTTCTCCAACGGCACGTTGAGTCAGCCCCATTGACATCCGGGCCTGCACTAGAGATTGATGGAAATCAATCCACGAGCCATAGTTCTCATATGCCAGCTGAGCATCTGGTGAAAGACGTTTCTTCATAAGCAATACATTATTCATATTTGTAGCTTTCTTCAAGGCAATTTTCATAACAGGTGAGTTTCGATAGACCCAAGCAATCAAGCGCTGTTGAGATCTGTCGGTTCTGCCGCATCCTACCCGGCACTAAAATAGAATCTTAGAGCTGAAATTGTATCTTTGAGTTGATACAATTTCATTATGAAGACCAACATGGCACTCAGAACACTGTCTGACGTCACGGGCTCGCAATGGGGCCTGGTGACAACTCAGCAGGCTGAGCAAATTGGTGTTTCCAGACTCGTGCTTTCAAGATTGCACCAACAAGGTCAACTGGATCGGGTTCGCCAGGGCGTTTATCAGGACAGTGGTTCACCGAGCAGTTTTGTAACTGAACTACAGGCTCACTGGCTTAGTTTCAAGCCGGCGGTGATAGCCGAAAAGAGACTGCGCAACCTGGAAGGCGAGGCTATAGTCGCCAGCACAACGGCCTCATGGCTAAGGCAAGAGGGGGACTTTCTCCCAGAACCTTTTAGTTTCTATTACCCCCAGAGGGTGCAGAAGGCTTCAACCGGAATCAAGGTAATAAAGGCTGAGGTGCCAGTCAGTGACGTTGAAATTGCTCACGGTCTTCCCATCACAACCAAAACCAGGACCCTTCTAGACCTATTCGGTCAAGGTCGCGACCTCGGGGGCATGCAATCAATAATCCAGGATGGTGGGATCAAAGAGCTGGATCTAGAAAGAATAAGAAGCGCAAGCAAGATCATTGCTGCCCGATATGGCCTTCCCTCAAAAGCATTCGCCAAGCAACTCGAGCGGATACTTCAGAGCAGCACGATCGCAGCATTCACAAAGCTAGGGCTTGACGAGAGCTTCGCTGACCTCACTGACTCCGCTAAAGCCATGAGCGTGCAGTTTGCAGAGATTCAGAAGACCCTAACCCTTCAGTTGGATGTTCCCGATTTGAGTGGTCTTGTGGAGGACTTTAAGCGGCTGCAACTAAATATAAACAGCGTTTCCGAATTGGTTGTAAAAATTGGATTCCCGCAAAAATGAGTTACGTCGGAAACGCGACTGAGGAATACTCCGCTAGCTTCCTAAGGTCAGTTTATTCAGAGATTAACTACTCAGTCGACAGAACCAAGCCTCCAGCTCCCGACATCACACTCAAACATGGGGCACACATTATTGGCTTTGCAGAGGTTAAAACAGTCACCGATAAACTGCTGGAGGAACTTCATTCTGGACTATTTGGGCAAAAACGCCTTTCGCGATTTGAGCTTCCAGAGGGATCTGGATCGTGGTCTGTTTACATTAAAAACCCGGTCACGAATCTTCGAGAAATCCAAAACTTGGTAAAACTTGGATCGCGAAATGGTGGCCTCCATCGCAGCGAAATGAGGAGAGACTTAAATGAACGCCTTAGATCGCTAGGTTCCTCAGAGCTTGTTTCTCACGAAAACGCCGAATCTGACCTACTCCTGATTACGCCCCCGGCATCAGTTTTTCAGCCTATGACAGGAGCTTTTGAAATTGGTCCCCTGCTGAGAAATGTCATTGATACCCAAGGCGAGAAGCATAGTTTTAGGTTTGTCGCCGAAGCTCCGGAGCTTCACAACCATCTGTTTTTATGGCCTCAGATTTTTTACGATCCCGCTTTGTACTTCAAGCTCATAGATGAACCCAGTATCTTGCCCAGCGACAGCCCGCGTCTACCCCTCGGCTTTAGGGAGCTTTGGGTAGCCCACCCGCTTTCAGATCCTGAAGCATCTATGACAGCCTGGCGCTTCTCCAAAGAGAACAAATGGTCGATTGTAAAGATTTCTGACAGCCACCCAGGCCACCAAGAACCTTTCCCTAGATGGTAACTGGGGCATTTCGAAAAATCCTGATGAAACTGATGGAGGCTGCTGAGCCACCTAGGCACTAGGTTTAATTGATGGGGGAAACGCAAGAGCAAATTCAAATAAGGGCCCTTGCGTTCACCTGGCTAGACAGTAAATTACTCCAGAAACCTTGGCTGACATGGTCAGAACTCCAAAACGATTTTGCTACTCAATACGGTCAAATTCCACTGATTACCCAGAGAGGAATTTGGAACCCAAGGCAGCTAGAAAGCACACTAAGTATTCAAGCAACGAGGGGGAGCCCCTACACCGACACGCAGATTTCCGAGGACCTCTTCGAGTACGCCTACCAGGGTCAGGGGATAACCGCTGGTGATAACACCAAGCTTCGGCGTGCACTGGAGAATAGAGCGCCCTTAATTTTCTTCGAGCAAGTTAAGGTCGGAATTTACCTCCCCAGATACCCAGTCTTTGTCGTTGCTGACGATCCGATTAGGCGCCTATTCACTATCAGCCTCGGGAAATCAATAGCGAGTGACCCTTCTGAGGCTGCAGGTTTAGTTCTCGATAAGGCTTACGCCGAAAGGTCAACCCGGGCTCGGCTGCATCAACCGAGATTCAGGGCAGAGGTATTGCTGGCCTACAACACGACATGCGCAGTCTGTCGCCTTCGTCACGTCGAACTCCTTGATGCAGCGCACATAGTTCCAGACTCACTGCCTGCTGGAAAAGCGGCAGTCAGCAACGGGATGTCACTTTGCAAAATTCACCATGCCGCCTATGACCGGAACATCCTTGGAATCTCACCTGATCTAAAGGTTCACATCCGTCCGGATCTGATGCTGGAACTAGATGGTCCGATGTTGAAATTTGGACTCCAGGAAATGGCTGGATCGACCATCACGGTGCCAACAAGAAAACATCTGACCCCAAGCAAAGATGGGCTTGCGTGGAAATTCGAGATGTTCAAGACTGCTGCAAGGTAAGAAGGGGCCTAGATCAAGATACGCCCCTAACTAATTGATACAAATCTTTCGAAGAATTGCTGCAACCTGGTCAAGACTCGCAGTTTCTGTTCACCGTGTTCGTTGGATTCGGAAAACATGCTTTTTGGTGGCAGCATACGGCTCAAAGCAGGTCCTGCGATTTGAAGCTCTCCATCCCTGAAGGCCTGATCCATAAATAAGTGTGCTGAGGGGACATCGAGCCTCTCATCTTGAATGATCTCTTCCAGCTCCATCTTTTTCTGGTCTGACATGAATTCGCGCCAACTGGACTGAATGTCAGACCCAACGTTTACCTGGGAAATAAACCGATCTATGAGGTCCTTTTTACTTCGAAGGGTCAAGCTGGAGCTAACGGCACGATCGATCGATGCTAGCAACTCTTTATCTTGAGGCTCATCTCCTTTTGATTCCTTGAGCTTTTGGACCAAAAGCAAGATGTAGTTCACATTGATCTCGACTTGCTTTATCAATTCAATTTCGAACAGAACGTCCTGCAAAATCGATTCTTTTTCGTACTTTTTGCGTGTTGAGTAAATCTCCAGGTAAGTGCTTTGGTAATCCTGCAGATCTCGGTCGCTGGCTATTTGCTTACCCTCGAAATCGTCGAAGGACAGCAGAATATTCTTGAGCCGCAACATTCGGTTATATAGTTCTACAAAAGCCTTCTGGCTCTCTTCCCCGATTGGCAAGACTCCCGGCTCAAACTCTCGAGTTAGCTCCAAAATGGTGGCTTCATACTCCTGGTAGTACTCGGCGAATGGCTGCAGTAGCACTATGCCACCGGCCTCTTTGTTGCCGAATAAAGAAATGGAATCTTGAGTGGCCTGCTCGAGATCCCGGAAGCAGACAATGTTGCCATAGGTCTTTACAGAGTTGAGAATTCGGTTGGTTCTTGAAAAAGCCTGCAGCAAGCCATGCTGACGCAGGTTCTTGTCCACCCAAAGAGTGTTCAATGTTTTTGCATCAAAACCGGTAAGAAACATATTCACGACAATGACCATGTCTAATTCTCTGTTTTTGAGCTTTTTTGCTAAGTCCTTGTAGTAGCTCTGGAAGTTGTCTGAGCTAGTGTCCCAGTTGGTCGAGAAGGTCTTGTTGTAATCATCGATAGCTGAATCCAAGAAGTCCCTAGAAGACTTGTCTAACGACTCAGTTTCAAATCCCTCTTCAGCCAACAGCCCTTCTGGATCTTCCTCATTGGCGGCATAACTAAAGATGATTGCCGTTTTGAGTCTTTGACTTTCTGGAAGATCTTTTTGAAGCTCTTTGAACGCTAAGTAGTAGCGCTTTGCCGCCTCAATGGAGGCCGTCGCAAATAGTGAGTTGAACCCCGCCACTCGCTTTTCTTGAAGTTTATAAACTTCGTTCCTGCGGGTCTTCTGGTCAAAGTGCTCGAGAACATACTCAGTAACTTTTTTGATTCGCTCAGGGGAAAGTAGCGCTTTCTCGGTGTCGATTGCACTTACTTGCTTGTCATGAACGCTTTCTTTCAGCTTCACGGTGTTTACGTAGTCGACCCGAAACGGCAGCACGTTTTTATCTGTAATGGCATCGACAATCGTGTAGCTGTGGAGCTTTTCACCAAATGCCTGCTCCGTGGTCTTTAGGTTTACATTGCCCCCCGACGAGGAGTTTGCTGCAAATATTGGGGTTCCTGTGAACCCGAAAAGATTGTAGTTAGAAAAGGCCTTACGGATTGAGGTATGCATATCACCGAACTGCGAGCGGTGGCACTCGTCAAAGATCAAAACAATGCGCTTCTTTTGCACTTCGTGCTTTGGATACTTTTCTATGAACCTTGCAAGTTTCTGGATGGTGGTTATGACAATTCGAGAGTTCGAATCATCTAACTGCTTCTTGAGCTCTGCGGTGGACCCGTTTGAGTTAGCAGAGCCTTTCTCAAAGCGGTCATATTCCTTCATGGTTTGGTAGTCAAGGTCCTTGCGGTCCACCACAAACAAGACCTTGTCCACGCTCTCCATTTTGCTAACCAGCTGGGCTGCCTTAAAGCTGGTCAAGGTCTTTCCTGAGCCAGTTGTGTGCCAAATGTAGCCGCCTGCAGCGACAGTTCCTAGGGTCTTTTGGTTCTCTGAAGTTATGACCCGCTGCAAGATGCGCTCGGTCGCCACTATTTGATAGGGCCGCATCACGAGTAAGTCCTGGTCAACCGTAAACACGCAATAGCGAGTCAGGATATTTAACAGTGAATGCTTGGCGAAGAAGGTCTTTCCAAATGCCATCAAATCCGAGATGCGATTGTTGTTGGCGTCTGCCCACCAGCTAGTGAACTCGAAGCTATTTGAGGTTCGCTTTGTTTGCCTGGAGCCTGACGCATCCTTGACATGCTGGTTTCTAACAGTGTTGCTGTAGTACTTGGTAAAGGTACCGTTACTGATAACAAACAGCTGCACGTAATGAAACAGCCCAGACCCAGCCCAAAAACTGTCTCGCTGATAGCGGTTGATCTGGTTGAAAGCTTCTCTGATATCCACACCACGCCGCTTGAGCTCAATGTGAACCAGGGGCAAGCCGTTCACCAAGACGGTCACGTCATACCGATTCGCGTGAGTACCTTCAGCTTCGTATTGATTTGTCACCTGAAGGCTGTTGTTGTGGACATTGCGCTTATCGATCAGGTAAATGTTTTTACTCTCACCGTTATCGCGCTTTAGAACCCGAATGTAATCTTCTTGAATCCGCTTGGTCTTTTCTAGAATCCCATCACTCTCGCTGGAGATGCTCTCCCTAAAAAACCTCTCCCACTCCAGATCAGAGAAGGCGATCTTGTTCAAAGCCTCAAGCTGAACCCTGAGGTTCCGGATCAGATCTTCTTCAGACTGCAAGACTAAAAAGCCATAGGCCTGCTCCTTCAAAAGCTCGATAAACGCCTTCTCAAGCTGAGCTTCTGATTGATAACTAGATGAGCTCCGTGCCTCTTGCTGATACTCAGCAACCACAGTGCTCTCATTAGTTAGAGCTATTGGCTCAAATCTCTGAATGCTCATTCCGCGTCAAGCTCTTTGAAAGTGAGCAGCTTGTCTCGGTAGTACTCGTATTGTTTGCGGCGTGCTTCTAGCTCAGCTTCTAGCTCAGCTTCTAGCTGCGTGAACTTATCAAGAATCGAGACTATTTCCCGCTGTACCGGAAGGGGTGGGATGGAGACCAGAAAACTTTCAATCATTGGCTTCCTGATAGACGAAACAGTCGCGGACACAGCCTTCGAGACAATGTGTTCCTTGAACTTTGAGGCGATAAAGTAGTAGAGGAATTTTGGATCCAAACCGGGTTCGAAAGGTGCGATCCTATAAGCCCGCTGATGCAGAGCGTATGGACCGGAGACGAAGTGAAAGATCTCTCCTATTCCGCCCTCTCCTGGAATTACGATTGCAACCTCGTCGAACTCGAAAGTTTCAGATCGGAGCACTTCCTTGGAGCGAACGTAGAGGGGGTAGGAGCCAGAAAGCGTAGAATCTTTCTTGTCACTGCTTCCGGTACCTACTAAGGCAACTCGACCGAGCAAGGCCTTGGTAACCCCTTCAGGACATAGCCCCGCAATGAGCTCCCCTATCTTGCTCATGCGTCACCCTCAAGGTCAGCGACTATCGCGTCAATCTGGGTTCTAAGTTCTGACTGCCTAGCTACGATCTGCTTGATCTCGGCGTTGAGCACTTTGATATCGATCACTTCACGAGTGTCCTCCGACTTGACGTAGGAGGTGACGGAAAGGCTATAGTCAAGTTCTTGAATTTCGCTGTGATCAACAAGTCTTGACAAGTATTCAACGTCTTGTCTTGCTTCGAAGTTTCCCAGAATCTTTGATCGGTCTTCTTCGCGAAGCTGGTTCTTATTGCCCTGCCTGGCAAACTCGCGCTCAGCATTGATAAACAGCACCTTGTTATCAGTCTTTGACTTCTTGAGAACCAAGATGCAGGTTTGGATGCCAGTGCCAAAGAAAAGATCTGGTGGAAGCAAAATAACTGTGTCTACGAAGTTGTTATCGACTAGGTACTGCCTGATTTTCTTTTCTGCTCCGCCGCGGTACATAACACCTGGGAACTCAACAATGGCTGCCGTGCCATTGACTGCGAGCCAACTCAAGATATGCATAGTGAAGGCAAGGTCCGCTTTGCTCTTCGGCGCTAGAACGCCCGCAGGTGCAAAGCGATCATCGTTGATCATGAGTGGGTTGGCATCGCCATCCCACTTGATCGAGTACGGAGGGTTGGAGACGATTGCCTCGAAAGGTTGGTCGTCCCAGTGAACTGGGTCTGTGAGGGTGTCACCGTGAGCGATGTCGAACTTCTCGTAGTTGACGTCGTGCAAGAACATGTTGATGCGGCAGAGGTTATAAGTGGTGATGTTTATCTCTTGGCCAAAAAAGCCCTGACGGACATTGTCTTTGCCCAAAACCTTGGCAAACTGCAACAACAATGAACCGGATCCACAGGCAGGATCGTAAACCTTATTTACTTCTGTCTTTCCAGAAACTGTGATGCGAGCTAGCAGTTCTGATACCTCTTGAGGCGTGTAGTACTCACCACCTGACTTTCCAGCACTAGAGGCATACATTGCCATTAGGTATTCATAGGCATCACCAAATGCATCAATGCTGTTGTCTGCAAAGTTACCGAGGGCCAGATCCCCAATTGCTTCGAGGAGTTTTACCAAGTTCTCGTTGCGCTTGACGACTGTGCCGCCAAGTTTGTTGGAGTTCACGTCTAGATCATCAAATAGGCCCTTTAGGTCATATTCGCTGGGGCTTCCAACTGCTGAGCCTTCGATGTTCCGAAAAATACGAGCCATAGTCTCGTTGAGGTTGCCATCACCTCTGGACTGCTTGCGAACGTTGAAGAACAGTTCACTGGGCAAGATGAAGAAACCTTTTTCTTGGACGGTTTCCGCCCTGCCGAACTCAGCTTCGGAGTCTTTTAGACCCGCGTAGTCGAAGTCTTTTACTCCGGCTCTGCTCTGGTGGTCGTTTAGGTATTGAGTGAGATTCTCTGAGATAAACCGATAAAACAACATTCCAAGGACGTAGGTCTTGAAGTCCCACCCGTCAACACTTCCGCGAAGATCATTTGCAATCTTCCAGATGGTTTTGTGTAGCTCATTGCGCTGAGTCTCGGATGACATAGCCCCCTGCTTCCTCTAACTCGTCAAGACTAAGCGGTCCCACTCTCTTTTTCGCCGATGAAGACGGTGGTTCGAGGCCCGCGCACTGGCCTGAATGGCCGAGTGCTCGTAACAATACGGGTTCGCTAGCTCGTTGCCAGCGACTTCCAAGCCGAGTCCGTTGTTCCTGAACTCTTCTTCTAGCTCGATGCTCTCAGGCATTCTTTTTAATGAACCTGTGATAGCTGCTGTCAAAACGTTACGAGGACGCTCATCGCTAGGCTTGAATACAAAGATTTTCCAATCAAGGGGGCACATGTTTACAATTCCTGAACCGGAGACCATGGCTGAAATTAATGAGGCGCTCGAAGCAAATTTAGGGGCTCTCGGGAAAGTAGCTCGTGCAATGGCGGAAGGCATGACCTCGCCGACGGAAATGGCAAACGTGGGTGCGGGAGCAAATAGCGGTCACTCCGGAAACCTAGCAAGGGTTGTGAGGTGCATCCAGAATGGTGACGTCCCTATCGCCCCTTCGCGAGCGGCGTTGGCAGGACGCTCAATTGGGGGGCTGGTCAGAGATAACCCAAGTCTGTCTAGCGAGGCACTTATTTATCTTCATGGCCTGAGGGATCTCGCTAATTCTGTAGAAAAAAACGATGAAGCCAGAGACGAGGAGGCTCGAGGGTTAATGAGAGCCTCAGATCAGCTAGCTCAGAAGGTTGAGCAGCTCGGTGGCGTCTATGTCTACACTTTCCCGACTTATCTCATGGTCCCAGCAAAGGTGGACCCTGAAAGATTTTGGTTTAAGGTCGGACAAACGGGAAGAGTAGTTGAGAAGCGAATTGCTGATCAATTGAGATCGACGGCCATGCCGGAGGATCCAGTGATACTGCGAGTGTATTCAGGAAATTCAACAGAGCTTCCTGGGCCACCCGTGTCTTACGGCGAACTGGAAAAGAAGTTTCACCAGCTGTTAGCAGCAGCGGGCCATTCGAAAACGAGTGCTAGATCCGGCGGCATTGAATGGTTTGCTACAACAGTCGAGTTTCTGGATCAAATAGCGCTCACCTTGGATTTAGTGGTGGAAAAAAGAGACCATGATTTATAAGAATCCTAATTTCCTTCTCATCGCAACTAAATTGCGATTTGCGACATCAATCGAGTGAACGGATTCTCTGATTTCGCATGGCTATAAATTCCATGCTTCTTGAGGCGTAAATCAGGTATTCGTTTAGATTTTGCGGAGTCGGAGGTTTAGAGAATGGGTCATCCATCTCCGTAAAGAATTTCACTTTCGAATGATGCACCAAGTCCTGCAGGAAGAAGAATTTGACGTAACCTTCGAAGTTTTCGAACAAATCGAAAAATTCTTTGTAGCGCGAGAAAACTATGGATAAAGGGCTTGGTTGATCTTTATAAAACAGTCTTACGCACTCTAGTGTGAGGTCAAATCTGTCTTTGATGCGGGGGTGAAATCCCCTTGCGGCATTTATGGTTGGCTTTTTATCTACACTGTCACCTGGAAATAAGATTCTCGCCCCAATGGTCGAACCAACTGTTCGAAAGTGGTCAACTAGCCCCTCGGGGAGTTCTGCAACAAAGTGGGCAAGTGATTTGTGCCCTGCCATCGAGTTAGAGATCGTGTCGCTCGCCAGATTTAGGTTGAGGTCTCCAGCAGAGCCACTCAAATAGAGGTCGGACCCGGGTTTCAAATTGAGGTGGACGCCTGATGGCAGAGGCTTTGACCACAGCAATTGATGATATCTGCGTAGTGTTGGACTGGCAAAGTCTGGATCCAAACCCTTCGAGTCAGATCTCAGATCAAATTCACTGTCAATTTCATTCATAACTCACTTCTAATCCAAAGCGCCTGGTCTAGCTCGGCCAGACTGCAGTTGGAATCTCTAGCGAGCATCTTGCAAATCTGGAATAGTCCTTCTTCAGAAAATAGCCACACGGGCAACCCCAAGCTCTCAAAGCTTTCCTTCACCCTGACATCGATTTTGATTGTGTCTGCACCCGATAAAAGCCGCAGGTATTCATAAAGAACTGCGCCAATGCCTTTTATCGAAATGCATTTTGCACGCGTTTCGCTTGAGTCGCTCTACAGAACAAATGCGGCCACCGTATCCTCATCGCTTTTTGCGTCGAGTGTCTTGAAAGACAATAAGAATGTCGCCACCTCCGCCGTGGTCCTAGCCTCGTTTTTTCTCAGCTTAAGATTATTGGGAGGATTATTGGCTAAGTACCTCAGCGTCATATCTTTATTTTCAGCTTCGTAAACGCGCAAAATATTAGGCACGTCATAATTTTAGTATCGACGGGCGGCTGATGCCCCACGACTTGCCCCAGCAATTGCTGGGGCCGCATCTTCTACTGGAGCACCCTGGTCGTGAGATCCGGGTTTCTATGCAGCTAGCCAGTTACTTAGCGCTGCCATTCTTGATGCTGCGGCTACGCTAGCGCAGCCCTCTGACATTTAGCGTTCTCCCGCCCCTTCTGAACTTCTGCCATAAGGTCTGGCTTCAAAAGCCAAACCCTTTCCCGCAGACCTCGCGGAAACACTTTGAATTCTCGTTTGTGAGAATACAGGCGCCAAGGTGGGGCATTCTGTCGGTCTAACTGAATGTAAAAACCTAGTCAAATGAATTGACTATAAAAACCCAGTAAATTATTTTGACTATGAAACCTTAGTCATATACTCTATTCCTGACACTGAATTGGGAGGGTTATGGGAACGCTACGCGGAACCGTGAGAGATTCTGAGGGGCTTGGGTTGCTGTTGCAGCAAGGGCGCCTTGCAGCAGGGTTAACACAGCGACAACTGGCTGATCAACTGAATGTCAGCCAGTCCTACATTTGGGCACTTGAGAGTGGCAAGGACGTGAAAGTTCTAGATCGTATATTTGCCGTCATGAGGGCGACTGGTGTAACTATGGCTCTTGAGGTTCCTGATGGCCAGCCTCAACGTTGAGCTTCATGGTGAGCTTCTTGGTCGCCTGATTGGGACCAGCAGGCGAAACTTTGAT
>Ga0307978_1003250_pt1 | contig 11111 bp, 12 predicted proteins | sample OrgLakmetage1056_FD_203151 | JGI IMG/M metagenome (GOLD analysis project Ga0307978, IMG submission 203151) | Saline water microbial communities from Organic Lake, Antarctica - #1056 | ecosystem: Environmental > Aquatic > Non-marine Saline and Alkaline > Saline | place: Antarctica: Organic Lake...
CTGCCCTGGTGCCGCCCTATGTGCGCAGAACCAAAACGTTGGAAGCGGCCTTGCCTTGGCTGTACCTCAAAGGCGTTTCCAGCGGGGAGATGGGCGCGGCCCTGAAGGTTCTTCTGGGGCCTGATGCAGCGGGCCTATCCGCCAATACAGTGTCGCGCCTCAAGCGGTGTTGGGCCACTGAGTATGATGGCAGGCGCGAAACTGGGCTGGACGATGAGCCAATCGTTTATATCTGGGCTGACGGCGTCCACAGCGGCTTGCGCGGAACCGACGACAAACTCTGCGCCCTCGTGATTGTTGGCGTGACAGCCCGTGGCAAGAAGCGGTTCCTGGCAATTGAGGACGGGGTGCGCGAGTCCACTCAAAGCTGGCGTGAGGTTCTGCTCAACCTCAAAGATCGTGGCATGAACACGCCCAAGCTGGCTATTGGAGACGGCGCCATGGGCTTCTGGGCGGCCATGGATGAGGTCTACCCCACGACCCACCAGCAGCGGTGCTGGCAGCACAAAACGATGAACGTGCTCAACTGCCTGCCCAAATTATCTCAGCCAAAGGCAAAGGCCGCGATCCACAACATCCATTGCCCGGCAGGGCATTGCGCAGCAATGTCCCGAGAGGGGAGCAGGCCGAGAGAGAGAGTCCGATCTTCTGTGTATGAGTAATTTGGCCGCTGAGCCGCGTGCGTGTCTGGCAAATCGTCAAAGGGATCATGATCGAGGCTGCGATACCGGATGCACCGCACCGTAGTCCCAAGGGTTTGCGCCACAGCTTCGGGATCAACGCCACAGTGAATGGCATCCCGTTGCACATGCTGCAAAAGTGGATGGGGCACGCCCAGCTCAGCACCACGGCGATCTACGCCGATGCCGTGGGCAAGGAAGAACAAGATATCGCTGCCAGGATGTGGGGGTAGGGCATGCATCTGACAAAGATCGAACCACAGGCAAACGCATTCCGCTTTTACCGGATGGAGGTCGTGCCCGGCCTCTTTGGTGACTGGGGTTTGATCCGTGAATGGGGTCGGATTGGTGGCGGCGGCCGCATCCGCACCGACTGGTTTGACAGTGAAAAAGACGCCAAAGACGCGCGCTTTGAGCTGCATATGGCGAAGGCAAAACGCGGCTACGAATAGCGCGTAATATTCGTCCAATTAAAGAAAGATAATGTATGATGACCGATTGGCAGCGGATGTTGACTGACTGGACTGGCAAATCTGCTTTGGAGGAAGGTGGCCCGGCGCATCCTGCGATTTATCACATGCTCGACGTCGGAGCAGTGGCTGAAGCGTTGGTTCGGCAAAGTGGCGCGACTAATTCTCAGGCACACGCAATAACCTTGCTTATTGCGCTGCACGACCTGGGCAAAATTGGAAGCGCGTTTCAGAACATGCTGAGCAACGGCACGCCACAAGGCAAAGCGCATTGGGAGGTTAGCGAAGCATTGCTTCGTCATCACGACACGCTTTTGGTGCCCGTACTGAGTGAAGACAGGCAAGCACGTCATGCACTTTATGCAGCCATTGCGGGGCACCATGGCAAACCGCCCACCTCTGAGTGCCAACAGCTTCAACGTATCGCGCATATGGCTGGGCACAATGCCCGCGCAGATACGAGAGCAGTGATTGAAATTTTTATCAGCTTTTGGCCTGATGCGTCGCTTGCAGGGCTAGACGTTGAGGGCGCTCACTCGATGAGTTGGTGGTTGTCGGGCTTGACTGTTGCAAGCGACTGGATCGGATCAAATACTGACTGGTTTGCGCCTCGTGCGCCAAATCTAACGCCGGAGGATTATCTGGAGATGACCCGTAAGGTGGCGGAAAAGGCAGTGCGCGAAGCGGGTATGGAAGGACGGTGTACTGCAGGCCAAGGACCGCTGTTGGCATTCGATCCGCGTCCGATGCAAGCGGCAGCAGCCACAATTGCACTGCAAGACGGACCGGCCCTTGCCATTATGGAGGATGAAACAGGATCTGGCAAAACTGAAGCTGCGCTTATCCTTGCCCGTAGAATGATTGAAGCAAAGAAAGCTGATGGATTTTATTTTGCACTTCCGACGATGGCGACGTCTGATGCGATGTTTTCACGATTAGAACGTCTAGTGGGTAAGTTGTTATCAGGGTCTCCATCACTCGCACTCGCGCATGGGCGAGCAGGTGTGAACCCAGCATTTAACAGATTGATTGGGCATGAACGTAAATCTGAAGACGATGCAGGATGCGCACCTTGGATTGCCGACAGTCGGCGGCGGGCCCTGTTGGCTGATATTGGTGTCGGAACCATAGACCAAGCATTACTCGCGATATTGCCAACCCGTTTCGCAACCTTACGGCTATGGGGGTTGTCTCGCCGTATTTTGATTGTGGACGAAGCACATAGTTATGACGACGGATATACTTCTAAATTGCTAGAAACCTTGTTGCGGGTTCACGCGGCACAAGGAGGTTCTGCGATCCTGATGACTGCGACCCTACCGCTTGGGATGCGCGCGCGGTTAGAAACGGCATTCGAGCAAGGCGCTGGACGAATACCTCAAAAACGAGTGGATCAGGACTACCCTGTATTGTCTGTCACAGGCGCTGAACCACAAACGGGGATGGCATTACCATCCCCCAAAGGACCCGTCACGGTCACAAGGATTGCAGAAGTACAGACTGCGGCGGATTTGGTAGCACTGCATGCAGGTCAGGGTGCAGCGGTCCTTTGGGTGCGCAATGCAGTGGATGATGCCATGGCTGCAGTTGCGCTACTGGCAGAACGCGGGATAAGCGCCGACATTTTGCACGCACGTATGGCCTTATGTGATCGACAGGGAGCGGAATCACGCATGCGAGCATGCTTTGGGTCGGATGGCACAGGCCGTAAAGGGCGTGTTTTGGTGGCGACACAGGTCGTTGAATCCTCGCTGGATCTCGACTTCGATGTAATGGTCAGTGATCTGGCACCAATGGGGATGCTCGTTCAACGTGCCGGTAGGCTCTGGCGACACATGACCCAGAGGCCTGCTAAAACGCGACCGGTACCGCTCCCGGTTCTGCACGTCTTATCGCCCGACCCCACACAGGTGAAGGATTCACGCTGGCTTTTCGATGTGCTTGATGGCGGTGCTTGGGTCTATGCGCATGATGTGCAATGGCGCACTGCGGATGCGTTATTTCGAGCCGGACAGATTGATGCCCCGGAGGGCCTGCGTGAGTTGATAGAAGCCGCTTATGACGAAACTGGCCCACCACTTCCTAAACCATTACTGCTAGCAGAGCGCGAACGGCAGGGGGGATGGTACGCAGAGCGCCAACAAGGAAGCGATAATGCGATTAATTTCGGACTGGGATATCGCGAAGGTGGTGGCGGTGCGGACGATACGAACTATCCGACCCGTTTGGGCCCTGAGACGAGAGTTTTGGCTTTGGCCAGACGTCAGAATGGTGTGCTACATCCTTGGAGTAACCTGAATGGAAAGTTGGGCTGGACATTAAGCGAAGTGCAGGTCCAAACGCGCCGCTTGGCTTCACTAGAGTTACCTGATCAGAACGCTGCCGATATCGCCGCAGTCAAAGCCGAATGGCCAGACTGGCAGAAAAGCGCAGTAACGGTATGCCCAATGGGGGAAGATGGCGTGATTTGTTCTGGCTTGCAGTATGATGTGCGGGTTGGGCTAGAATTCAGGTGAAGAATTATAAATTTAGAAGTTGTTGACAGTTACGAACAATCTTTGAACAGTTACGGCAGTAAATTTAATTTTGCGTCCCCAACATGTCGGTCGCACTGAGAAAAGAATTGGCCAGTGATATGACCCTCAATCTCCTCACTGACCCTTGGATACCGGTTCGTACGACAACAGGACAACAAATTATCAGGCCTGACCAAATTGCGCAGACCGGAATTATAAATACTGACTGGCCGCGTGCTGATCTTAATATTGCGTGTTTAGAATTTCTAGTCGGGTTGATCTACTTGGTGGATCCTTCCTCTGGTCGCAGTGACTGGCTTGGCCGGACGGCAGACCCAGCGCGGTTGCGGGAGCGATTAGCGCCACTCGCGGGAGCATTTAATCTTTCCGGTGACGGCCCACGATTTTTGCAGGATCGCGAGGTTCTGGTTGGACACCCAAATGCGCCTGATATGCTTTTCATCGATAGCGCGGGTGGCAACACAATTAAAAATAACGCTGATTTAATGACCCGAGGCGGGCGGTATCCACAGCTTTCAGCGCCCTTGGCCGCGATGGCACTTTATACTTTGCAGGCACATGCACCGTCTGGTGGCGCTGGAAATCGAACTTCAATGCGTGGTGGTGGACCGATGGTCTGTATCGTTGATCCACAAATTGAGGGATCCGAGACACCGCTATGGGACAAGGTGTGGGCAAACGTCCCGGACGGTTCGCCACAAGAAATTAACGCACTCCCATGGATGCGCGAAACTGTGACGTCCGAGAAAGGCCAGCAAGTGCACATGCCAGAAGGGCCGCTTCCTGCGGAAGTCTTCTTTGGTATGCCCCGCCGATTGCGGCTGGTGTTCGAAGACGACGTAGTGACAGGGGTGATTCAGCGCCCTTATGGAACAAATTACGCTGGCTGGAGGCATCCGTTAACCCCTTATTACCGGATCAAAGAGGGTGCGGAACTATTACCCCGTCATCCCTCGGCAGGGACGTTTGGCTACCGCGACTGGTTGGGGATTGCAGTCGCGCAAAAAGATAACAAAGGGCTACGCGAACGCCCCGAAACGCTTGTGGCTTATATAAATCGTGGCGGCCCTACAGGAGCATCTTTACAGGTTGCGGGCTGGGCAATGGATAACATGAAACCACGCGATTTCACTTTGTCACGCCAACCCTTGATGGACCCGGACGGACCCGCAGAATTTATGCTACGCGGGGTAATTGAGGCGGGTACAATCTTCGCTGATGCGCTGCGCGGAGCGCTTAAGCCGGTTGTGGGCAAGGAAGGTCATGCATTGGCAGCTGCGCGTGAAGCATTTCTGCTGGAAAGCCAACCCATGGTCGAAGTCGCAATGCTATCTGAGCCGGTTGAATCGACTGCACGCGATCTGCATCGCCAGCTGGGACGTTTGGCGCTGGGTCTTTTTGAAAATCGCGCTTTACCGGGGCTGGCTGATCGCGACCCTGAGGACATCGAGGCGATTGTCTCGGCGCATGGCTGGCTGCGCGGAACGACCGGCGGCTGGACCACGCAAGGTGTACTTGCGATGCACGCACTGTCGTTGGAACCACCTACCCGCAAAAAGGAGGACGTTTAATGCGTGACCCGAACAGTATTTTTAAATGGTGGAAAAAGCACATGGAGCCAAAACAATATGACAGCGCACCGCGTGCCTTTCGCGCACAATTGCGTCGGTCTAGCAGTTCGTTCGAAGTACTGGCCGATGCCCGTGTGGTAGAGTTAGCCCATGATTTAAAGATGGTTCACGACCTGCCACGTCTGATCGCATTGGTACAGGTTTTGGCCGCCGCAAAAGATCATTCCAATACTTCGTTGTCACGAAAGTTGGGCGCGAAAGCCGGAGACGTTCGCGCCATGTCAGAACTGCGCTTTCGTCGCTTGCTTCGGGCCGAGCCGGGGCCAGAATTAGAAACGGCATTGATACGGGCGCTACGGATGGTGGATGGAACATGCGATCTAGGACGCCTGGGGGCGGACATGATCTGGTGGAACGATGATACCCGCAATCGCTGGTGTTTCGAGTATTACGGAAAATCTGTACCAGAACCGCTTGGTATGCTGGACAACGATCTTGAGGAGACAACATCGTGACAACATTCCTACAACTGCACTACCTTACTGTTTATCCGCCATCGAACCCCAACCGTGACGATATGGGGCGACCCAAACAGGCACTAATTGGCGGTGCGCCACGTCTCCGCCTGTCGAGCCAGTCCATCAAGCGTGCAGTGCGAACCTCACCGCTGTTTCAGGAGGCCCTCGCAGGTCATATTGGTGATCGCACTAAGCGGATTGGCGAAGTCGTCCGTGATGCGTTGGACGGCACTGGTGAAGCGGACGTTATCCGCCGCGTGGCTATTGGTGTCGCCGACGTATTCGCGAAAATGGATGCAAAAGCCAACGCGGACGAAACGAAGATTAGAACCGCACAGCTTGCTTTCATCTCACCCGATGAAAGGGTCGCCGCGATAGAGACCGCGCGCAAATGGATGGCGGAGGGGCTTATTCCGCCAGAGGCAGGAACTAAGCTAAATAAGGAACAACTGGCGGCGCAGAAAAAAGAAGAAAAGGCGCTGGTGGGAACAATCTTGCGCAGCGCAGATGGAGCCGCTGACATTGCAATGTTTGGGCGAATGCTTGCCGATGATCCCGGATTCAACCGTGAGGCCGCTGTTCAGGTTGCCCACGCCTTTACCACGCACCGTGCCGTTATCGAGGATGATTTCTTCACCGCAGTGGATGACTTAAAGAACCCGGCAGAAGATTCAGGCGCCGAACATGTGGGCGAACATGCCTTTGGATCGGGTGTTTTCTATACCTACACATGTGTGAATTGCGATCTTCTGGTCAAGAATCTTGCCGGTGATCTTGATATCGCCGCGACATCAGCCAAAACGCTGGCAGAGGCACTTGCTATAGCAACGCCGTCAGGCAAGCAAAACAGCCATGCACACCACCCCCGCGCCGCGTTTATCCGTGCTGAAATGGGATCGATGCAACCACGCGATCTGTCAGGCGCTTTCTTTAACCCAATTCCACCCGGGAATGGATTGGAGGCATCAATCAAGGCACTGCAACAAACCGTAACAGGCATCGACCGTGTCTATGGCAGCTCGTTCAATGACGCCCTCGAAATTGACGTTAGCAGTGCTGACAGTGCCACAATGGTGGACTTGCGGGACTTTGCGGAAAAAGCCGTGCGCCAGGTCGGCACAGATGGCTGAATATCTGGTCTTCACCCTCGCGGCTAATTTGTCAGCAATGGGCGGTCCTGCGGGGCACGAGCGGCGTGGGACTATGACATCTCCCGGGAAATCGGCGTTAATCGGATTACTAGGCGCAGCATTGGGGCTAGACCGTGCAGATACTGATGGGTTCGCACCGCTGGACGCACTGAATTTAGCTGTGTCTCGAATTGCAGACGGTAATCATCTGCGCGATTATCACACGGTTCAAACTGTCCCCACGGCCAAGGTTAAACGACCTGACAGCAGGCCCGCAGCACTGCGACAAGCAGGTTTGGGCGTCAACACGGCGATCACCTTGCGCGATTATCGGTGCGGTGCAGTTTTTGGAGTCGCGTTATGGGGTGATACGAATCTGATGCGACTGGCGGCAGCATTGCGCACACCCGTTTTCCATCTCTATTTGGGGCGTAAATCCTGCCCGTTATCGGCACCGCTGGCACCAAAAGTTATAGAGGCCGAAAGCCCTCAAGCGGCATTGAAACAGGTGATACTACCTTTTTGGATTGGCATGTATGCAGGCGTGCCCCGACATATCGAACGTGATGCAATAGACGATGAGATTGGCAAGATCGAATTGCGCCAAGATCGAGCAGTAGACCGAAACGCTTGGCATTTCGGCCCACGCCGGGTGGTCGTATCCGGAGGTGCAGAATGACGCTTTATCTGTCCCGCTTGACTTTGCAAACGGATCAACAGTCCCGTGCATTGTCTGGTCTGATCGACCCGCCAGAACGGGCACACGCACAAGGAAGGGGTCAGGTTCTCGATGCGCACCACCGTCTAATTTGGTCGGCCTTCGCAGACAGCCCAGATCGTGAGCGTGATTTCTTGTGGCGTTCCGAAGGACAAGGACGTTTCATGACACTATCGTCGCGCAAACCAGTAGAAAGCCCATTGTTCGAAACGCCTGAAGTCTTACCCTTCGCGCCTTCGCTTGCGGCAGGCGACAGGCTTGGCTTTGCGCTGCGGGTCAATGCAACCAAAGACCGAAGCCGTGTCGATGGCCCTAACCGGCGTGTAGATGTTGTTATGGACGCCCTGCATGGATTACCTGGCAGCGAAGATGATAGTCGTCCGCGCGCATCGGCCCGCCTGACACTTGCCGCTCAGGCAGGGACAGAATGGATGGCACGACAAGGAACTGTTCACGGTTTTGAACCACTGGAAATCGCAGTCGAAGATTATCGCGTGATGGCGCTACCCGGATATCGAGGACGGCGTAAAGGACAACCACAGTTCGGAATTTTAGATTTAGCGGGCGTCTTAAGGGTAAGCGATCCGGCGACCTTTATCGCACGGCTGGGCAGTGGTTTTGGAAGGGCCAAAGCGTTCGGCTGCGGATTAATGCTTATTCGGCGGGTCTGATGGCAATTCCAGGTCTACCACCACCAAAGCCGATCCCGTTGAAGGACCGCGCAAGTCTTGTTTTTGTAGAGCGGGCGCAGTTGGATGTGAAGGATGGTGCCTTTGTGGCTATCAATGCGGATGGCACACGGGTTCACATTCCCATTGGTGGGCTCGCTGGTCTCATGTTGGAACCGGGCGCACGGATCAGCCATGCGGCCATCGCTTTGGCGGCGCGAACCGGCACATTAATTACGTGGGTGGGTGAAGCAGGCGTTCGGCTGTATTCCGCAGGGCAACCCGGTGGTGCAAGATCCGATAGGTTATTGTGGCAAGCCCAACTGGCGCTGGACCCAAACGCACGATTGCGCATTGTGCGCGAAATGTTCCGCATCCGATTTGACGAAGCAGCGCCGGAACGTCGCTCAATTAACCAATTGCGTGGTATCGAAGGCGCAAGGGTGCGACGTAGCTATGAATTACTTGCTCAACAGCATGGCGTCAACTGGAAGCGTCGCAGTTACAACCCAGGTGATTGGGACGCTGCAGACGTTCCGAACCGGTGCCTTTCCGCTGCAACTGCCTGCTTACATGGATTGACCGAAGCGGCAGTGCTAGCGGCAGGTTACGCACCCGCCATCGGTTTTTTGCACACGGGAAAGCCTCTTTCATTCGTCTATGACATTGCTGACCTTTGGAAGCTATCAACTGTAGTGCCCGAAGCGTTTCGAATTGCCGGACAAGCACAGAAAGGCAAACTCGACATGGCACCAGACCGGGCAGTGCGTTTGGCCTGCCGCGACGCTTTCCGGCGCACTGGATTGTTGGCCAAAATTATCCCCGGAATCGAGGATATTTTGACAGCAGGTGATTTACCCAAGCTTCCGCCTCCAAAGGACGCTATTGGTCCCGCATTCCAAGATAAGGAGGGCGGCGGAGATGATGGTCATCGTGGTTGAAAATGCGCCTCCCCGTCTACGTGGACGGCTTGCGGCATGGCTTCTAGAGGTCCGCGCCGGAGTATTTGTTGGTGACTACTCCGCTCGGACCCGCACACGAATTTGGGAACAAGTCCAAAACGCTATAGATCAAGGCGACGCCGTCATGATTTGGCGTGCGCCCACAGATCAAGGGTATGACTTTGCCACAGTGGGGAAAAACCGGCGTATGCCAGTTGATTTTGATGGCCTGAAACTGGTATCTTTTGCACCAAGAAACGAGGCGTCGTGAGCCACCAAGAAACACTCAAAAAATTGGTAGATATCACTGCTTGCAAAATAATTATATTTATCAGTAACCTACAGCCAGTCTGTTCCCCGCACACGCGGGGATGAACCGACGAAAAACGCCGTGATTAAAAGCATGGACATCTGTTCCCCGCACACGCGGGGATGAACCGATCGCGCACAGCAATTCCTTAATCATCGGGCGCTGTTCCCCGCACACGCGGGGATGAACCAGCGCATGGCAGGATGGGCAGATTGACTATCTGCCTGTTCCCCGCACACGCGGGGATGAACCGTAGTCCTCGCAACAGATCAAGTCACCCTCGCACTGTTCCCCGCACACGCGGGGATGAACCGCGTATCAAGCCGCGCGCGGATGTAATCGCCATCTGTTCCCCGCACACGCGGGGATGAACCGCGCTAGAAGGCTACAAGGCAACGCGAAAGGCGCTGTTCCCCGCACACGCGGGGATGAACCGTGGGATGAGCGCAACGAGGCAGAATACATCAACTGTTCCCCGCACACGCGGGGATGAACCGGAATCAATCAAATGATCACCACTGAATTGAAACTGTTCCCCGCACACGCGGGGATGAACCGGGATCAAAAGCTCTTGGATCTTCAGAGTAACACTGTTCCCCGCACACGCGGGGATGAACCGCCGTCGGAAGTCACCGGCGATGTTGAAGCGGGCTGTTCCCCGCACACGCGGGGATGAACCGGGTGACTGCCGCCGGTGCGGTTTCGGCGGTTGCTGTTCCCCGCACACGCGGGGATGAACCGGTAGTCGTCCGGCACCTTTAACGCGTCCAGATCTGTTCCCCGCACACGCGGGGATGAACCGCGAGTGTTCCTTTGATGTTTCAATTACAAGCACTGTTCCCCGCACACGCGGGGATGAACCGCGATTGTCTGGCAGATCCACCCGCCTACAGCCCTGTTCCCCGCACACGCGGGGATGAACCGGTAGGGCATATCGCAGTCACGGGCGCAGTTGACTGTTCCCCGCACACGCGGGGATGAACCGCATCCGGCCTTACCTTGAGTCAGAAATTTTAACTGTTCCCCGCACACGCGGGGATGAACCGTTATCCGTACCCGCCTCAGCTTGGGCTTGCGACTGTTCCCCGCACACGCGGGGATGAACCGCATTATGATCCTCGGATACGTGAACGCCGCCGCTGTTCCCCGCACACGCGGGGATGAACCGGCCTCCACCAAACGCTTCACTCGGCCCACCGGCTGTTCCCCGCACACGCGGGGATGAACCGCTGTTCAAGAATGGTGGCCTACCCGCGTTCGCCTGTTCCCCGCACACGCGGGGATGAACCGTCCCGCAACCGGTCACGAGCAGAATTGATGTCCTGTTCCCCGCACACGCGGGGATGAACCGCAGGCGCCCTGCATGATTACGCGCTGTCTATGCTGTTCCCCGCACACGCGGGGATGAACCGACCCCGGCGGCGCTACGAACAAGGGCGTGACACTGTTCCCCGCACACGCGGGGATGAACCGTATGAGGCAACTATAAAGGCTGAGTATGATGGCTGTTCCCCGCACACGCGGGGATGAACCAGCGGGTGGTTATGTCTTTCATGTTCATGCCGCCT
>Ga0307978_1003258_pt1 | contig 11099 bp, 14 predicted proteins | sample OrgLakmetage1056_FD_203151 | JGI IMG/M metagenome (GOLD analysis project Ga0307978, IMG submission 203151) | Saline water microbial communities from Organic Lake, Antarctica - #1056 | ecosystem: Environmental > Aquatic > Non-marine Saline and Alkaline > Saline | place: Antarctica: Organic Lake...
ACAGCGGCAGCGGCAATCCAACAAGTGACGACACTTCCAAACGTACCGTCTAGTGCCATAGATCCAGCTCGGTGCAAACGCATCCTGTCGGAGCTCCAGCCTTTCTATCAATAATCAATCTAAAGAGGGTATAGCAAAAAGAGGCCGTTGTGAGACATTGATTCCATAAAGACAACGTGTCGAGTCAAAAGATGCAGAGCATAGACAACCAGCAATACAGAGTCAGTCAAACCGAGAAGTATCAACACGAGAGTTCAGACCTATCGATCCATGATATTTTTGAGTTTTCTTCATTCTTGTACAGCGGCAGCGGCAATCCAACAAGTGACGACACTTCCAAACGTACCGTCTAGTGCCATAGATCCAGCTCGGTGCAAACGCATCCTGTCGGAGCTCCAGCCTTTCTATCAATAATCAATCTAAAGAGAAAGAGGGTATAGCAAAAAGAGGCCGTTGTGAGACATTGATTCCATAAAGACAAGGTTTCGAGTCAAAAGATGCAAAGCATCGACAACCAGCAATACAGAGTCAGTTAAACCGAGAAGTATCAAAACGGGAATTCAGACCTATCGATCCAGAATGTATCGTCATTTCCATTCACCATAGAAGGAGCAAGCGCAACATGTCCAAACTTACCATTGTGTCCTCTACCTAGCTTGTCGCTGGCGCTTTATCATGTGCAAGCGGCCAACATCACCTCGACGCCGAGGCCCAGTCATTCCAAACATTAACTCAAAGTCCGCGTCGGTGAAGTCACCTTGGTTGGCAGAGTAATAGGCGCAGAGCTCTTCCATCTCCAGCTCCAACATGGCCATGAAACTGGCAGAGCGTTCAAACGACATGGCCGCCAATTCAACATCCCAGAAAGAATTGTCAAAGCTAGTGGCACCCTTCAAGTCACGATAAAGAACCGACCCACTGCGGTCCAACGCTTCGATTCCATTCATGGTCAGCGGAGACTTGGCAACAATACCCTTGCCAGTCGCAAGGACGCGAACAGTTTGCATCAGACAAAGGGGGATGTACTGCTCCAACGACGAGAAGGTGTAGGCCGTCACGCCGTTTCCGGCAGCCTCGCGTAAGTTATCGCTAGCTCCCGTCAAGTATTCGCCGAGATCGTTCACACTCGAAGGAATTCGTACCGCATCTCGAGCGACAATAGTCGAACTCTTGCAAATCTTGGACAGCCGCGAAACGGTCTGCATGAGCATGTCGAGACGGCAGAACTTTGCCATATTTATTCCGCTCAATTTGATAGACTTGATGGCTTCACGTAAAGCACGGGTCGATGTGAGTGTCTTGTTGAAACCTCCGTTGCTGCCTCGAGTCTTGAGACGACCTTCAAGTTGACTCGCTAACTTAAGGAGGCTGTGAGCAAGGCAGGACGCCTTCATCATATCTTCATCAGAGCACACAGTAATGCTGGACGACTTTCCTTCCGCCGAAAAGTCCACGTACTGCTTCATAAAGTTCAGCTCGTGGTCAAATATCATCTCCTCTCCTTCAATACCGTCGGCAAGGTCTTCCACAGGTGTGTCCCCGGTAAGATCAATTGCCCGATGCGGGGCAGTGTCGGAAGTAGGTGGAGAGAGCGGCGTCATGCCCGGCGGCTTGCCGAGGTCGTCCGCAGCTGGAGAACTCTCAAAGATATCGCCGTCCGCGTATGCATCCATAAGTTGTGAAAACGGCTTGCGGCGCTCCATGATGGACGAGAATGATCCAGACTTACTGTCACCCTTGAGGACACTGAATGCAGTCTTGGTGTTGCAGAGCTTGCCTATTTGCTGCTTTACTCGTGAAATAAAGGTGAGCATAACGTGCTCCAATACGGCAACCAATGGAAGATACATCTCGCCGCCTGGAGGAAGACGATGCAGCGCCACGAAAAGGGGGCCAGTAAACTTGTACATGGCTTGACAAGCGATGCATACGTCAACGTCTTGCGCTTCGCTCGAGTTTGGACGAGCGTACAAGCTTCGACCAAACACGGGGTCGAAGGCCTCACGACGTTCCAAACCCTTGACGGTACCGTTCACTGCTTCTTCCTGCAAGGCGGGAAGCAACTCCTTCTGAATGACGTTGTCCAAAAATTGAATGGCAGTCTCGACCGGCGAAACGTTGTACGATGGTGCCGATGTGTCTTCACCCGTCAAAGTGGCCAGCTCCTTCTTGAGCGCCTCATTTTCTGACGTCCAACGAGCCACACTCCTTCGAAAGGTCAAAGCGTGACGGACTTGAGGCTCGACCTTTGACTTTGGAAAGAGGACAGTCGACACAAATTTAGTGGCCGTCATTTCCATGACGTTGCTTCGAGTAGCCGTCGAAACCTTGGATCCTCCATTCTGGACGGCAGACGCGACAATACCAAGCGAAAAAAGACCAGTCTCGTGCGCAGACGCTCCCTTTCTCATGGAAGTCTCCATCGAATCACTCTGACTCGGCTCTAAAGGGCGAAGACATGCTTTGATAAACTCCTTGATCTCACGTTGCATGATTTCATAGGCGGCCGAAAGAACCGAACGCATTACCGAAGACGGAGACTCGATCTTTAGCAGCAATTCTTTATCCGAGCTCTGTACATGCAAAACAAAGGCAAAAGTAAATATTAGTCGACAAAAGCCAACCTGTAAATAATGCAACAGACGATACAGAGCAAACAACTTACAATGCGAAAACGGAGAATCTCGGCCAAATGAGACAAGCGAACCATGACACAACCAAAGGCTGACATGAGGCCCGTCAAGTGACGACGAAAGTCCTTCATGTTTTCCGATCGACCCAGGGATCGAATACTCTGCGGCATTCGCTTCTTGTCCAATCTCGAAAAGGTCCGCGCCTGCTCACGCTGAACAATCTGTCGAATCTCTCGTTCTAGTCCTTCGCTCAATATGCGTTCCACATCATCCAAACGATTCAAGTGCGCCAGACACTCCACCAATATTCGTAGAGCCAAGACAGGATCAGCATACCGCGGTAACTGTCGTTGACGCAACGTTCCAGTCTGAGGCTTGTTGAAGGACATACCCGACAGAGCCAGTTCTTCGAGGCAGCGTCGTTCATCAGCTTCCAAATCGAGTTCCGCTTCAATCATGGGAATTGGAATCATGACGCGTTTGGGCGCACTCGCATCGAGATTGCCAGTAATGGAATCGTCATCGTCATCGCCATCTTCCATGGAAAACAAGGACGCCCCCGAGTCGGCGGAATCAACGCTCTGATCGTCCAAATCTTCATCGACAGCAAAGCGAACGTTTGATCCAGCAAACGGATTGACCATGGCACCCGTATACCCGCCACTGCCGCTCGCATTGACAGCTCCACCGCCACCCCGGTAACCAGCGCGCCCACTGCGATGCGACTGGGACGAGACACTGTGTGCCGACGAAACGCCCTTTGCGACGGACGCCCCACCACTAGTCTTATTATCTTCCTTGCGACTGCCGCTTCGGAGCCCATTGCCAGTTCTTAGATACAATACGTCGTGCAACGTGTCCCAGATGATTTCTTCCGACTTTTGCTTGCGCAACATGAGTTGCTCCATGATTTTGTGCAAGGCTTGCACTTGAGCCACATCATCGGAAAACATTGTTTGCAGCGCTTGACTAATGGTCAAGACGGCCGCACCAATTCGACACGGAGGTCTAATCAGCGAGTCAAAGCGCGAAGACGCGGCCCGAATAACATCCAACTTTTCCAATAGACTGAGCGAGGCTTCACACTCCAGTTTTTTTAACCACAGCTCACGGAGCGACATGGCAGCGGCATTTTGCGACCGGGCTTGTGCTGAGGCCGCATTGACGGCCGCCTTGGACATGACAGCTTCGTTGGGGTTGTTGGTCGCTTGCGACGAGGCGCCCAAGGTATCTTGAATGTCTCGGACTTGCTTTCGCAAATTGCGCACTTTACTGACGGCTTCGTTGAACTGTCTTGCTACTCTGCCGACTTGAATGACGCTTCCATTTAAATCAGCACAATGAATGACAGCCATGTGCTCAATGGCGCCTTCAACAATGCGTTGTTGTCCCTTGAGTGTGCGATATGCCGGATTGTCGGCAATGTCCGTGTGTTCAGAATGCATGGTAGCGTCGTCAATCATTTGCAAGCCCAACACGTCAATGACTCTGTGCAGTGTGTTGAATGTGCGGGGTTCTTCAAAGAAATCTTCGTCGACTTCTTCGTTGAGGCGTCGTTCGAGTTCCATGAGCTCGGGGTCTTCTTCTTGTTGTTGCAGCTGCGAGCCGCTGGTGTACGAGTCGTGAAAATGCTCCGTGTTGCCGTTGTTAATGTTAACGTTGTTGGTGAAGCGATCGGGGAGCGCCATGGCGTCGTCCCCGTCGTCCTCGTCGAAGGCCTCTCGTCGCGGCATGAATGTGAATGGTTCCGCGTACGAAGTTACGGAAGAAAGTGGGAGGTCACGGCGATGAGAGGCTGCGGCTCTTTGCAATATATCTCTCGTCGCTCGTCCTCTCGGTCGTCGTTGATCCGTTTGATTGTCACTCGATCCTCGATCGCCCTCCCGGTGTGTTTTCGCATTGAGCGTTGAGTTTCCGTTGGGGTATGATCAATGTATACTAGCATTGCTGGCTGGCTCCCTGTAATTTATATGTGATACAGCTCTGTGGTTAGTGTAGTGTATAGATAAACTGACGAAGAGCAGACAGCGTATCTTTCAGATGTATTCGTGCATTTCTCTCGTCTTCTCATTCATTCGTCCGGACCTCGTACATTACCGCTACACGGTACACGGTCCGCATCCATCACCTCTCTGTATCACCTCCTTCCACCCAACCATAAACCATCGCCTTTGCTTGTTCCACCACCATGGCGCCTGCCCTTGAATCGATTCTCAGTACATTTTCGGCATCGATTCGATCCGTCGGAACGGCAGTTACCTTGGCGGCGGTCGGAGTCTACTTGCATCGTCGCGACTTTGTCGTGGGCAGTGGTAAACGCACCTTGGCCCTCATTAGTCAGCAAGTGACCTTTCCACTGTTTTTGTTTACCAAGATTCTCTACTGCAATCAAGATTGGAGTGAGGTTGCCTGTCCCGATGTTACCAAAAGTCTAAATAGCGTGTGGATGCTCCTGTTTTGGCCCATGTATGTCTGTGGCACTGGAGTGGCCGTGGGTGCCTTGGTAGCCTTTCTAGCCCAGACGCCCAAATCACAAGTCCGGGCCGTCCTGGCCGCTTGCGGCTTTGGCAACTCCACGGGTCTACCCATTACCTTGTTGACGGTCGTGCACACCAACTTTCCAACCACATCGGACTTGGGTCGCATCGATCCAACGCTGTTCCTGTCGGTCTATCTAATCTTGTATCCGGTCCTGCAGTGGGGCTTTGGAGGCTGGTTGTTGGCTCCAGACTATGATCCGGTGGATAACCATGACACGCAGCAAAATGGTGATAAGGAAGCGCAAACCTACTCGCTCTCGACAACAGTTACCGCCGAGTCAACACCCTTGAGCCCCGCCGGTAGACCGCGATTGGCCAGTGCATCTCTTGGAGACTCGTTCCGAATGAACGTGCTCAACAACAAGCAGGCCGAGAACTATTACATGTCCCACCGTTGCGGGCTTTCGTCCATGGATGAAGGGCTTTATATCTCCGAAGTCAATCTGGCTGGCATGGCTGCCGCTTTGCAAGCGGAAGAGACACAACAACTGTTGGCCGAGTCAACAGTAAACGCCGGCGAAGGCGGCCTACCGAGCGTTTCCGAGGACGGTCTGCCTCCCGCGTCGCCATTAGGTACTCCTGACTCGCCATTTCGAAACCTGCAGCCCTTTGACGTGTATCCCAATAATGCACTATCGCCGCCGCGTAGCCTTCCACCAATGAACGAATCGGCGGCATCGCCTGGTCGATTTACTCCTCTCCAACGCCGCCTTTCCGAAGCTACTGCCGTTACCAATTACGAAGTTAAGTCGCTGTGGGAGACAGTCGGTAACATTCTCAATAGATGTCTCCAACCACCCGTTGTTGGTGCTCTGGGAGGTATATTTTGTGCCATGACACCTCTCAGAGGTTATTTTGTCGATATTGTGGACCGGTCGGCCCACGCGCCACTTCAATGGCTCTTTGACGCTCTCTATGCCGTCGGACAAACGGCGGTTCCCATCAACATGATGATTCTGGGCTGCAATCTATCGGCAAGTTCCATGAATGCCGATCATGAACAAAAGACCAGCAAGTCGGACTCGTCGTTTCCAGACAATGCCAACTTGCTGTCGACGAAAACAATGGTCTGGATCGTAATTGGCAAAATGATTATCATGCCCATTGTTGGAATTGTGTCGGCACTGGTGCTCCGGACTTGGTTTTGGGATATTCCCGACGAGATCGACGGCGCCTTTTACTTGGTGCTCATGATTGTCTTTATTACGCCGACAGCCAACAATGTCATGGTCATGGTGGAGCTGTCGGGCAGTGACACCAAGGAAGGGATCGCCCGAGTCATTGCGTTGCAATATGCCGTGGCCCCAGTGATTTTGAGTCTCACCATGACGGTGGCAATTGGAGTCGCTAGTGACTGGTCGTGAGCCTACTATCTGCTACGATACTGCTGTTGTCGCAATTAGCTTTAGCTATATTACACAACCACCGGCTTCTCAAAACACTGGACCCGTCGGTGGGAAGTAGGCACTTTGAAAGGAGATAATGTGTAGTCAAGCAATGGAATGAGTAATTTTCTAGGTGTAAGACGAGTGCACCCGATGACGCGTGGCACGGAGAAGTCGAGACATCACGTGTAGCTAGCGTGCTTGGTAGACTAGTTGGTAGCAGGTGTTTCGGCTGTGGTAGGAATCGTCCTTTATCCTAGCAACACGAGCAACACCACAAGACTAAAGACACAAGCACAGGACTATTAGGAGAAGGTCATGGACTTTGAAGAATGGGACATCAAGCGGAGTCGTATTCGCCGTCCTTCGGAACTCCATATAGGAATGCGCCACTGTGAAAAGGTTGTGCGCATTTGGGGACATCGAGTACTGGGTTGACGCGAGGATATAGAAGAGGTACCGAAGTCAAGGCGATTGTCTATGTATTACGAAGCGAGATGTCGACTTGTTTGAAGTGTGTTGAAGCCGTGGAGCAAGCATGGTTAGTGGCTTTATCAGAGACGCAATTACTCCATTAGAGGTTCTTCTTTCCTAGGTCGCTTAGAGGATCGATTTCGCTCTGCCGATCAACGAGCGTAAAAATACGATCGGCTGCCAGCTTTGCTTTATCGCGATTCACAGCTCCGTGTGCGGCAATAGCTAAGCACCGGGGTGGTTGAAGAGTAGCCAGCCTCCCCACCAGAACTAGTTTTAAGAAGAATAACAAGTTAGATAAGGTGGTAGACGGTAGAGTGTTGACCAAGCGCAATGATCTTACCATAAGAGCTATCCCCCACATTTGTACGAACTGTCCCAGGCCAGCCGCAGATCCTTTCATCATATTGGACCGAATCGGATGAGGGTCGTTGTCGCGTAGTGCTTGTGCGTACTCGGCACAGCGCTTCTCTTCCAGTGTCGATGAAGCGACAGTTCTAATATTCGATAGCGTCTCGATGACGATACCACCAGGTGAATGCTCGTCAAGGTGCTCGTCGTCGCCTTCGTCTTCACCCATATACATTTTCATTTCCATTTCAACTCCAAAGCCCCTAAAATGCCGGTTAGTAAACACGTTGACCGTAAAATGCAGAGATAGCCAGATTTTCAGCAACAACTTACATAAAGGGGATGATTGCGAGTGTCAAGAGTGCAAATGGCCACATGTAAACAAAAGATATGATCACTCCAACGAGGACACTCGAAAGATTCAATATTAAAGTGCGAATCGGTTCGCCGCTGAACGCGTGAAGTAAGGCAGCATCGTCTGCGAGATGGGACGTAATCATTCCGGTAGAACGAACGTCAAACCATGCGATCTCCTGGCGTAGCAAGCTCGTGAAAGCGCATTCTCTCACGCGCTTGTTCATTCTCTCCGAAGCGACACCAAAGCCCCAGAAGAGCAAAACGAATCCAACCAGCGTGGAGAAAATTACTCCAAAGAAGGCATAGGTGATCTTGAGCGACCGCTCTTTCATATCGTCTGCGACGTGAAGGGCGAAGGTGTGTCAGACACTGAAGCAACAGGTCCTCGGTGTCTTTCTTGCGTTGACACGAAACTCACCAGCTACAAAGACGTAGTACGCGTCGCAATCTTGAAACGAGCCGTCAGGAACTGGTGGGCATACCTCAACTTGCGTATAAAGCACCTCAATCATGAAGGCAAACACAAATCCCCAAGAGGGAAACATCTGCCCCGCGAAGATCGCCCCGACGCCACCAACAAGAAAGTGGTAGCCGTCGTCCGCAGCTAGAAGACGAGCTCTCCTTGCATTTCTTGCCGATCTCTCTACGACCACTTCGTCAGCAAGAGCGACACCTCGAGCGACGATCTTCTCAGCAGGCTCTAAAGACTCACCTAGTCCGTCATAAGGCCTACCTGTGACGTTCAGTAAAGAAGCAGCAGATTCCACGTCATGCTCTTTCGTACCGAGATCCTGCATCGCCTGAAGCCGCCGATATCGCCCGTTGGGTTTCGCCATTAGCTCATGATGCGATCCTACCTCACGCAATTTTCCCTTGTCGATGACAGCGATCGAGACGCGTTGCGGATCATGGAAAGACGATACGCTATAACCACACAAGTTTGCTGGGTACCGAACATAATCCGGTCAAGCGTCTTCTGGACGATTTGTTCGCTTTGACTATCAAGACTAGCCGTACTCTCGTCCAACAGCAGAACTCTTGGCTTTCTCAAGAGCGCACGCGCAATAGCAATTCGCTGTTTCTGTCCACCACTGACAAGGCTGCTACCCGCCCCTACTCGAGTTCCGTAACCATCAGGAAACGAAATGATAAAGTCGTGGCAGTTGGCTTGGCGTGCGGCCTCTTCAACCTGCTCCTGTGTCGCTTCGATCCCGAACCTAATGTTCTCCAGTACTGAGAGGTCAAAGAGGACAGGTTCTTGACCGACATGACCAAGCTGGTCGCCTCGAAGCCATTTGATGTTGATATTTCTTAAGTCAATACCGTTGTATTCCACGCTTCCTTTCGTTGGGTGATAGAAGCATTCAATAAGGGATACAAGGGTGCTTTTGCCGGAGCCACTGGGACCAACGATTGCTAAGGTCTCTCCAGGCATGACTTGAAGGTTTAATCTACAGAAAACCATATCGTTGGGCCGGGAGGGATAAGAGAAGAACACATCTTTAAATCGAATCACTGGGATTTCCGACACTTGCACTAGAGCGGAACGGTCGACAATGCCATCTTGCTCAGTAGGGGGCTCCGATTCGGCCTCAAGAGTCGAAGTCTTGAAGCTCTGCGCTTCGACAAGATCGTAGTAGCGAGCGTTCTTGGCAAGAAGTTCCTTGTGGTTTCCAGTTTCAACGATCGATCCGTCGTCTACAACAGCAATCATACCAGCATTCATTATCGTCGAGAGTCTGTGAGCGACAACTGTGAAGGGCGGACGTTGACGTTGTTAGCAACCAGAATGTGGGCTTTCTCAGCGAGCTCAAATGAATCCCTCGTATCTTACCAATTATAGTCATCCCCCCTAGCCCCATAAGCTTATCGAGAGCTGCTTGTACCGTCGCCTCGGACTCGCTATCTAAAGCGCTCGTGGCCTCATCCAGTAGTAGAAGAGTAGGCTTTCTGAAGAGAACCCGAGCGAGAGCAATCCCTTACTTTTGACCACCAGACATCTGCGATCCCAGGTGGCCTACCTGTGTATTATAACTATCTGGAAAAGCAGCAATGAACTCGTGCGCGTTGGCCATTCGAGCTGCCTTTTCAATCTGCGCATCGGTCGCCCCAGCTGCACCAGACGCGATGTTTTCGCGTATACTCGAAGCAAAAAGCTTTGGCTCCTGGCTCACGAGCCCTATTTGCCGACGGAGCCATTTCACGTTGAGATCCCTCAAGTCAATGCCGTCCAATGTTACGCTGCCTCCTTTTGGGTCATAAAAGCGTTACAAGAGAGAAACAGCCGTCGATTTGCCACAGCCGCTTGCACCAACCAAAGCTACCGTCTTTCCTGCCTCGACTCGCAAATTAAAATCTTTGAAGACATCAGTGTCTGGTCGAGCTGGATAAGCATGGTAAACGTTTCGAAACTCGATGTTTCCAATTAAAGACACCGGTATTGTCCCCTCCTCAGACGAAGAGTCTATTACATAGCTTTGGAGATGTTCCTTCGAGTTGTTTTCGTCGTCTACGTCTTCATCCGCACCAACCCTGCGGTTAATTGCTTCGATAGCAGGGTAGCATGCGGCTCGTGCGCCTATAAATGCATCCACCGCAACAGATACTTGCGGAAGAACAGCCGCAGCGAATGAAACGCCCATCAACGCCCCGAAAACATCGACCCCAGCCGGATCGCACCGTGGATTTCCATCCACCGTTCCGGGTTCCGGAGGGATCACAGCCCGTCTCTCGAACTTTGTCGTAAAGTAGATAAGATCCCAGGAGTGTCACCATGACGTATGACATCAAAAAGGAAGCCATGTTCGAGCCGTTTGCGAGTCCAACCAACCAAACCTCACTAACGGCACCCCGATATGCTTCAGTCGTTGCCTCCTTGTACATATCAATCATTTTCTCAACCGCATTCAGAGCCAAAACAGTCCGAATAGCGGACACGGCCGTCAAAACAATGGAGCCCGCCTTCGTATAGCTTGCATTCGCTCTGGCGGTCTGAGACGAATTCATCTTGATGATAAAGAGAACACTGGCTGCCAGCATGGGCGAAATGGCCAAGACGCCGAGAGAGGTCCTCCAACTTGCTTAAAAGCTATAACCCATGGCTCCACAAAACGTAACGGTGAACTGCACCGATTCGGCCAATTTGCGACCAACGCCCTCTTGAATCAATAGACGCACGGAAGAAGAATACGGGTTAGTGCTGCAGCTAGAAATTGGAAAGGATGGGCGCATATGTTGAAATCCTCTAGCTTCTTGGCTCTGAGAATCGGGCTATTTCGACACAAACAAAAGTTATTCTGTAAATGTGAGCTTTAGATTAATTCTTGATAAAGCCTTGATGAATGTATTTGATCGTGGTC
>Ga0307978_1003259_pt1 | contig 11096 bp, 13 predicted proteins | sample OrgLakmetage1056_FD_203151 | JGI IMG/M metagenome (GOLD analysis project Ga0307978, IMG submission 203151) | Saline water microbial communities from Organic Lake, Antarctica - #1056 | ecosystem: Environmental > Aquatic > Non-marine Saline and Alkaline > Saline | place: Antarctica: Organic Lake...
CACTGCCACTCTGCGAACGAGGAAGGAGTTCCTGCCCCGTCAAAGCCTTTTATGGCTCAGGGGTAGAACAATAGGCGCCTTGCGCACTGAAAGGCACACTTCGACCTCTGCCGAGTGGACCTCGTGTTCCGCATGTCACGAGCTTCGTTGCTCGCGCGCCTTCCTCTTTATTGTTCTGCGGAGTGCGCAACACCCACAAATTCCTCGCTTTTTGCAAATCTTCCGAGGAATCTGGCCAATGCCCCTCTCCCTCCTGAATCATTCCGCACTTGCTTTGTTTGCGCAACGCACGCGCATTCCCACTTCTGCCCGCAGCATTGGCTTCTGTGCCATTTGGGTTTGTATTAGTTCGAGTTCGAGTTCGAGTTAACTTTAAGATTACCTGTTAGCCTTCTAATTCCGGCCCCTCGGGGCCTGTCTCTAAACTACAGTAGTTCTGTAGTGCAGTCTAGTCTATCTGTACCTTGCTCTCGTAAGAAATGTCGCAATAATCCCCCTGTACTTTATCTTACAGTACATCCTTTATCCTTTATCTTAAATGGAATTTCGACCGTGGTTCGTTCGTGGTGGTCGTCGTTTTTTATGTACCTACAGTACTTTAGTACAGTACAGTTCTGTTGTACATGCAGTAAACAAATACACGAGGAAGACCACGGGCACGAGATGGGACACGAACCACGGGCACTACAAGGGAACTCATTCACGGGCATTTCAAGGCCGCGCACTAAGGTGCTAAGAACACGCACCTACTTCTCCGCAGCAAACACATTGCTCCGAAACCGCACATTGCGCGGGCACCTGAACTTGTAATACATAATTCGAGTTCCTCAAAAATGTAGAAAATGTAACATCGTATACCTCAGCAACCCGTAACCTACTTACTACACCTATTCCTCGCCCTTGCTTTCGTGGCGTTCGGCGCGGTAGCAGTAATAGGTATAGAAATCACAATTCTAGTCAAGATCGGTTTCAGAACTGAAGGGTAATTCACGCTTCACGTTGCATCAGAGTTGTCGAAAGTTCAGCCTTTGAATTTGAAATCTAAATTCTATCAAATCGATCGCTTCGGCATAAATGGATCGACAGCATCGTCGCGACGATGAGGTTATAACTGCAGATATGCGGTCAAGTTTGCAGCACACCATTGGCTCCATTGCTAGGCATGAAGCAACGACGACGACAGTGCGACCTCTCACTGGCGGAGCCGTAGCGACCTTAACTGAGGTGGCAGTGAAGTACATAGAAGGTTAGTGAAGATTAGCTTGCTTCGCTTTGTGATACGATCTGCTCACTCGTAGAAGTAGGCCTTCTTTGAAGGCACCTTCTTTGAAGGCACCTTCTTTGAAGGCACCTTCTTTGAAGGCATCTTTTTCGTCGAATTCCTTATTGTTGTCTGCTTTGCATGTGACTTGGGACATCCTCTTGAAGTGATGGCCGCTGACCTCAGAGCGTTCTCCAAGCATGCCAAACGGCAAACGGTTTCTAGTGATGACGTGAAATTATTAGCGCGGAAATTGCCTGAACTAAGAGCTGATTTGGATCAATATGACGAAGCAAATAGTTCGAGTAGTAGACCAGAGCGACAGGGCTATTCACCTCCGAGCAGAGGTGGTGGAGCCGGCAGCAGCGCTCCTGCCCCAAGTGCGTTCCTCCTGCTGCTGAATCCTTCATATCCTATAAGCATCTTCAGTTCTTGAATTAGCGACCTCGAGGAGTCAGTTTTTGGTGTCACCAGATGTTCTGATTACCTGTGCTGGTGTCTCGCCCTTGTTTCTGGCTCGTGTTTGCAATCTCTCAGAACGGCACAAAGGAGGTGTTGTTGAGCACCCACAGGCGAGCAAAGGCAGTGGCAAGGCGAAGTCAAGGTAACAGCTGCTTTTGACGGATAATTCAAAGCCTACTCGATTTAACGCCTGTGCTTTCTTTTCTGTTGACTTCTTTTTCGCCTTATATTAGGACATATAAGAACTCCCACTCCATTTTGGATGACCCAAGATTTAACTCTTCCGAGGACGACGACGACGATGCCGAATATGATGTCGCTGGTGAAGCCGAAGCGAGTGTATATTCCAGCAGGCACAACCACCGAGATGAAAGGGGCGATTCCGTCTTATTAGGGCAAACAGCCGCGTCGGATGACGATTTTGATTCCGCTTGAGGTCTCGAACAACAAGAAAGCGACAGTTGCGAAAGCCCCACTCCTTACTTCTGTACCTGTAGTTGAGTAGAGCAAGAAACTTTTAAGGCCCTTTAGCTATTACTTCCGACTGCAGGTAACAGATATTACTATAATTCATACCTCGATATCCCGGTAATGGAAGCGAAGTAGAAGAGCGAAGAAGCGAGAAGCGAGGCACTTACAAGTTATAACTATAACGACATATAATTATCCTTTATATTAAATGGAATTTGGTGGTTCATGGTCGTCGTTTTTTATGTACCTACAGTACTGTATTGTAGTGCAGATTTTCTGTACATGTGCAGTAAACAAGAACACAAGGCGGACCACGGGCACAAGAAGGAACATGCACCACGGGCACAGGAAGGGCACTCACCCACGGGCATCTCAAGGCCGCGCACTGAGGTGCTAAGAACACGCGCCTACTTTTCCGCAACAAACACATTGCTCCGAAGCCGCGCATCGCGCGGGCACCTGAACTTGTAAGTATAAGTTACATTTCTAAAAAAGATTTTTTTCGCCACCGCTACGAATTTCAAGTGGTATGTAGAATTTGTTATTGATATCTCGCATTGTTTTGGATGCGACATTTTAAGGTGCATTTCTATTTTTAGAACTTTGAAATCTAGTTGAATCTCAGTTTTATTTCGCCGCCAGCGATACAATACAAAAACAAAAGGAATCGTATACGAGTTCGGTTCCACAGGAGGATAGCGGAATCAGAGGACATTTCTTAACCATTCTCTACCAAAACCGATTCAATCGTGCCGGTACGGGTCCGTGCCAAGTGGGACGTAGAAAGGGTTGTAGGTCTTGCGGCGCAGGTAAGCGCGGAGTTCGTCCGAGGTTTTCGGCGCGGCGTGGCCTCGGGACCCGTTGAGGCGAGTGGCAAGGCCCTGGGAAGCGCTGCTTTCGAGTACGGCGAGGGCCACTTCTTCAGACACGTCACGGATGCGAGACACCTAGTATCATGTGTTTTTAAAGGGCAAGAATGAAGAGAGAGAAGGAAGCATTAAGAGGGTTCGCAAAACGTCATGCCATTTGCTGCTAGGAAGGGAAATTGAAACGAGGAAGAAATAGGATACCTCCTACCAATTGACAGCACAGTTGTAACATTCACCAATGCAAATACGAAAAAGCCTGCACCCTCTACCACAACTTCAACACACTACACTTCTGTGGTGGGTGCTCATCTATTTCCTTACCGACGGGAACACTTGGCCGAGCGCTCTTTCTTCGTCGGTGAGGCATTTGGCCAGGGCCAGGGCCGACGCGTACAGGGTAGCGTCGGTAATGCGCACGGCTCCCGACACTGAGGCCCCGAGGCCCAAGCCCGGGAAAATGAACATGCTGTAAAGTAGGACGAAAGACGCAACAAGAAGAGAAACAGGAATAGAAAGGGACAGCAGCCAAGCAGAATTGATAATGGTGCATTAGATTAGGATATTGCTCAATAGAAATGTTATCATCATGATGAACCAAAACAAATAAAACAGGATGAGCGATCACCATTTTGGGCCAAAACAGTCTTACTTGTTGCACTGCGACGGCGTAAACGTTTTGCCGTCCGGAGTTTGGAAAGGCGCAAACGGCGAGCCCGACGCGAAAATGCATTCCCCGCCCGTCCATTCGTAGGCCTGTTCGGCCGTGCACTCGGCGCGCGCCGTCGGGTTGCTCAACGGGAAAATGATGGCGCGCCCTCCACCCGGCTCGGCCTCGGCGGCTTTCTGCACCGTGGCCACGAGCTCCTTGGTGAAGAGGCCACCTTGGGCGGACAAGCCCAGAAGCACCGTGGGCTTCACTGCCGCGGCCGTGGCCTCTAAGCTCATGCCGTCTTGTACACCACCACTGTCGCTACCACTGCCGCTGCTGTCGCTGTTCTCGTCGGCGCGCGCAAACGCCAGCGCCAAAGGGTCCAACTGGTCGAAAGCTTCCGAGCCTCGTGATTGGCCCAAAAGGCCGTCCTTGTCGCAGATGTAAAAGCGCTTCCGGGCTTCGGCTTCGGAGAGGCCCTGCTGCACCATGCCTTGCACCAACATTGCCGCCACGCCCATGCCCGCGGACCTGTTCATCGCCAGAAAAGTCATGGAACAAACCAAAATCAGGCATGTGATTTGATTTGATTTTTTTTAAAGAGTGAACGAGCAAGATGGCAAAGGTGGACACGATGATCATGAGATGCTATTCATCTTAACACGTATATTTTTACCCCGCGCCAGCGACGAGAATGCGTTGGTCTTTGAGGGCAGTAGGGGGTTTCCCCTGAGCTGCGAGGGCCGACAGAAGGCCGGCTAGCGCGACACAACCCGTGCCCTGGTTCAAGCAGTAAAGGCCATACATGCATACATCAGCGCAAATACACGAATACGTCAAAAAAAGAAGGGCTTGGAGCTAAGCAAAAGAGGCTTGGCAATTGGGAGGGCACTCTGGATGCTTCTTCTAGCAGAGGAGGATTCAAAAGGAGTGCACCTGAATGTCGTCGTTGAAGCACAGCGTTTTGTCACGGTACTTCTCCAGAATCGGCATGGCATGGTTGGAGGAAAAGTCTTCAAACTGCACGCAAGCTCGAGGGAAATGGTGGGTGATGGCCGTCATGAACTCGTCAATCACTTCCATGTACGCCTTGCCCGTCAAGCGCGGCTGAATGGGATAACAATATGAAGGTGACAAAGATAGAGGATTTGTGAGATACACATTTTAGACATGAGAGCAATGAAGAGAACTCTATTTGTGCTGACCCCTCTTCGCTATCTCAGAGCGGTAACGATATCGAATTGAGCAGAGCGCAGCATCAAGAAGCAAAACAACTATGCGCAGCCCACAAATACCATTTGCAAGCCAAGGTAGTTTGGGTCGTTGAGAAGGTCTTCGTTGTTGGTGCCAACGTCGAGCACTACAGGGAGAACGCGATGCGGAGGAATGCCACCGGCCGCACAGTACAACGCCAACTTCCCCACCGGAATCCTTTACAGTGATAAGAGTAAAGACAGAGCACAAATGCATGAATAACAAGGCAGGGAAATTATTCTATGTATATGAAAAAAAGAAAAAGTCTCAAGTTCGAATCACAGGAACATTACAAAGACTTGCACTTCGCAAGAAAGCCGCACGGGCCCGCACTTCATTCTGTTCCTCTCTACGCACAACCACACGAATTTGCGTCGTACATCTCTTACCCCATGCCGTTTACACCCAAGTCGCCGAGGCCGAGAATCCGCGAGCCGTCGGTCACCACGCACACGTGCACGTCACGGTTGGGCCAATTGTACCTGTACATGTAGTTTAGTAGCTTATAGGTGTGGTATATATAGTAAAGACAGAACGAGACAACGGCAGTGAAAGGAATTCCAAAGTCTGCCCCGTGCAAGGAAGAGCGTGAGCATCGAGGCAAAAAGGCTGGGGGGGGCTAGAACACGTCGATATGCTCACATCATCGTAGCGAAGCAGCCGCGGTCAGCCGCTGAAAAGTACATGCCGCGTGGGCGACGGAAGCGGTTGCCGTACTCGAGGCACACCCGCCCTACCGTAGGCGTGTACACCTTGCAGTGCGAAAGGGCGTGCACATGTCTTTAGATATTCTCCGAAGTATTTAAAAAACTTGCGCCAATGAAGATGAGAAGCCTAGATTGGCACATCTAAAAATACTCTTGTTGTAGTTGAATGCATAATACTCGTCGGTTCGAATTCGAGAAAGCGCACAAGAAAAGTAAATACGATCAAATCAAAATTTTAAAGAAAAACCCTTACAAGAGGCGCTAATTGCTCGATGTGTTCAACGAGAACGCGGTGAAAAAGGGTCTCGTTGCGGTCGTGGAGTTCATTCAAGGCAACTGCTTTCTGAATGTCGTCAGGAAGCTCCTCGAGCATGGTCATGATGCGATTGATCTGAACAAACAATATAATTCAATTTTTAAAGGACAAATGATCTTGTAAATTTTTGAGAGGAGCACTATTTGTCGACGGCGGTGATCGCATTTCTTTGTTGCTAGCACTTCACTAAGCCAACGATCAAGCACAGGACTCCATCTCATTGACTACCCAAGAGCAGATTCAAGAGCCTCAGAAGTATCACGAATCACCTGTTGGTCCATGTTCATAATTCTCGGTGGCAAAAGGCCTCGCAAACCGAGCCGCTCACGCTCTGACGTGGTATGGGCAGTGCCCTTGTTCCAAAGCGGGTCGTGTAAAAGGCTCAATCCACGAGAATCGTGTGGCAGCTAAGATTAAAACGACGCGGAAGTGTGCCGCGGTGAGTACGACAGGAACGAAAATTTGAAAATTATTGAAGCTTACGTAGGTGTTGTTGCATGGATTGATGCATGTCTTCAAAGCTAAGGTTACGTGTAGCCTAATGCAAAGAAGATCGTTAACTGTAATCAACTTTTTGAAAACAAATCCCACAATGCGCATGTCTAATGCAAACGTAATCCAAATACCTTCAATGGCAAGCGCTGCTCATGGGTGCGCTCGTCAATAAGCTTCGAAAATGCTCGCACGTGCACCACTGTTGCTCTAGCTCGACCTACCAAAGAAAGATAACTCTCATGCAGATCAACTGACACGTGAAGATACAATGCCTCTACTGGAAACAATAAAGCGCCAAATATAGCGCAGAGTGGCATTTCAAGAATCACAAAGAAGTTTGATTGAAAAATAGTCGAAGCGCCATACCAGCCAAGCCAGCGCGCCGAGCCCCAGCCAAAGAGAAGAAGGGCCGCATCGCCATTTTTGATCCGGACATCGTTTACACAACGACTCAAGGATGGGTCAAAATTCGTATACCGTACTATATTGGGTAAGAAAATATCGAGCCCCGCCCTGCCACCTGCCGACCTTCGGTCCTTCCTCCTCCAAGGCCCAAGAAACACTGCTGTTTCCTTCCATGCCTATTCCTCCCTTTTAGCCTCTAATTGCCTTGGGCCTATCCCGGACTGCCGTGCCATTTCCTCTTTTCTCAGTCGCCTTGGCATTGGCCTTGATCCAAACCAAGAACCAAGTCCATTGTACTGGAACTGGATAGAGTTTAATCCTTTAGTGTACTCTTGTGCTTATGTCGTCACCTTGCTTCTATGTGCCCGCAAAAGCGCACTGGGTTCTAATTTTGGTTTGTTTGGTTAGGCCTCATGCTGCTGGTAATAATGGGGCGTGCTCTCCTGACCCCGCTCTGTGCCCAGTTCTAAGGTGCTTGTCACCGAAACTTCTGAGCCAGCAGCATGATAAACTCAGAGCGCTAACCGCAGACACGTAATAGAATGGCGCAGCAGCAGGCGCCCAGGACGCATCGTAAAGGGACGTCGCGATCTATTGAGGATTGCGCAGCGTTGACGTGCAAAGAGAGCAATGGATGGTTAGGTATTGAGTATGAAAATTTACTCAGAGCGTGAGCGACACAAGGGCACTGATCGATCAAACCGGAATATGTTTCATAATTACCGTCGGAACGAGGCCGCCAAAGAGCACCATCGCAATCGAGTGGCTCAAAGCCACACCGGTGTAAACGGCACCCGGAGTTGGACTTCGCTGCCAAGTTTCCACCTATGAATTATACACATAGGCGGTGCTTGAAGCAACAACAAGGAACGGATAAAAGAATGAATTTCGTGTTGTTCAATACTTTAGTCCAATTCGAAGCCGCTGTTGTATAGGATGTAAATTGGCGTAAAAGGTGGCTGCTGTTGCTTGAAGAAGAAGGTAGCTCACCTCAAAGGCTGCAAGATTGGCACTCGAGGCTGCTATAGCTACGACCCAAATGATTTGGCCAGTGAAAACCACCTTCAAGCTGCCATTACTAGCTTTAAGCCAATAGAAAAAAAGGGGCGCAAACAGGAGCAAGAAAAGCTGGCCTGACGCGATCATTTTGGTGCGCGTAACATGTGGGTCGGTTTGATATTTAGCGGCCCATGTGTCCACGGCCCAGCCCGCTGAGAGGTAGAGTGGCAATTCCAATGCAAGCTAGGAGAGAGGCACGAAGATGGAATGAGATCGATGAGAAGAAAAGAAGAGAGAGGAAGAAGTTCCTCATGCAAGCACAGTGTTAGCCTACTAACCGTAGCCGTGGAGACGAGAGCAGCGTCGCGGTATGACACGTAACCAGCCAGAGTGGCCAAGTAAGTGACCAGCCACACTTTGAAGTAGTAGCCTACTGCGCTGCCGCCCACGCAGCCCACTAACAGCAGCATCCGCCGCACTTCTTTCACCAAGACAACCTGAGTAAAAGATTTTGACACAATCCACACCAATAATGCTTATCATAAACGTAAGTGCTCCATCGAACAGCTATCACCTTGTCGACACAACGAAGAAAAACTGTCTTCTTAGCTTCATCTACTAGTATCGTTTGTAACCTTGACAGGGCTAGCATCCTTGGTGAGAGACGTTGCTTCCTTTGAACATTCGCCAGCTAATTTTGCTGCATCAGCCTCATCCAGGGCTGAAGTGCTTTGCAGAGTGGGCCCTCCTCCTTCTCCTTCTTCACCACCACTGCTGCTATCCTCGGGGGCAAACCACAGCGCCAGAGCAATGCTCGAAGGTGCGAGGGCGCCCCCTAATATGAAGGGTATCCGCCAGCCCCAGGCGGCCATTTGCTGCTCCGAAAGCGCGGCAGCCGTGGCAGCTACGCAGCCAGACGCTAGCGCGGCGCCGCAAGAACCCGCGGCGGTGACGAGAGACCCGTAAAATCCACGCTGGGCTTCGGGCGCGGCTTCAACCATGATGACGTAGCTCCCACTCAACTGCCCACCCAGCGCGAAACCCTGCGACGGCCAAAAGTGCGGTGATATAGTACACAGAGAATTACATGAGGGATGGGTAAGTATATCGTTCGAAAGCTATCTCGTATTAGCTGTGGTTGTCGCCATCAAATCTTCACGCCCGGAAGGAGCCCAATTACCAAGGAGGGCAAGGCCATGAGAATGGTTGATTGAAGCAGCGCAGATTTGCGGCCGTGCGTATCGCCATGCTGCCCAAAAAATAGTCCCCCTAGAGGGCGCATCAAAAAGGCAGCTGCATAGGCGCCGAATGCTTCGATTAATGCAGTGTTACCGGCCTATCCAAAACCCAAATACGAACTAAAACAATTATAATCAAACTTTAACAAATAGTTTATCTAAGCAGAAACGAGATACCTTAGGATAAAGCCAAACATATTTAATGCGTTTGAGGCTGAGGGCCGAGGAAGTCTCAATGTCTACAGTACAGACAGCCGCCAACCTGATTTGCTGGGAAGAATTCTTCGGCGACAAAGGCAGCTAAGTAGCCGTACACTTGAAAATCGTACATCTCAAATAGAGACGTTCCTGCAGCAGCCATTAAAACAGCATAAAGCTTTTGCTTCGCAGCTGCTGGCGTCGTGCCATCTGCCTCGTCCTTCATAATGAAAGGGCAGCCGACGAGGGCGATACGCGACGCTCAATGCGTATGAACGGATCTAGAAAACGGCACTAAAATAGGCCAGTAAATTTAAATATCTGAGGCTATTCACTCCTTTAAGCTAAGCAAAAGCGTAGGGGTGCGCCCCATGATATCTTGAGCTGTACATCAACACCGAGGTAGAAGATAGAAGATGAGAATGAGAAGATGAGTCGTCTGTTCGTCTGTTAGAATTTTCCACATTTGTTCGAAGCGTATATATATTAGGGCGGGTCTGCATTTCAATCAAGGCTTGCTTCGGCTTCGCGCGACGCTTTTTTTGGAGCTCTTCTGTCAACTGCTACGAGCAGAACTACAAGAAGCATGAATTTCTTACGCAATGCACGAGAGTGGGCTGCTCCGGTACTGACTGAATCAGCATTTCTCGAGCGCGGAGTCCTGACGCCGGAAGAATTTGTGGCAGCTGGAGATCAACTTGTGTACCGCTGTCCCACCTGGACATGGTAATTGAAGCACCATTGAGACGTTGCACGGTCCTTGTGAAAAGAATTTATCCTGGGGGCTTCTAATTTCTATATACGTGCGATTTTAATTAAAATGCTCCTTTAGACTTCATGTACTTGCGTTGGAGAGGGGCGTGACTTCATGTGCTGCGTTGAGTCATATTCTTCTTTGTGGTCATAACAGGGAAGCTGGGGATCCTAAGAACACAAGACCATACTTGCCGCCAGACAAACAATTTATTATTACGCGACGAGTTCCATGCCGTGCGCGTGTCGCTTCTCTGAATGGCGAGACTTATGACGAGACGTTGCCCTCGGGCGAGGACGGTGACTGGATGACGACCCACGTGCGACGCGACGGAGACGAGGCCGCCAACACCACCGGCACCGAGGGAGCCATCGACGACCTGTCGGAACTAGAAGACATTGGCAGCCCGGTCGACGGCAGTGGCAGGAGTAGCCCTGGTAGCAGCAGCGGGCGGGCCGCTGCTGAACCTGACGTCAGTGCCGTTGCGGCGATGTCATTGAACGAGGCTCCTCCGAATGCTCCTGCTGCTGCTGCTGCTGCTGCTGCCTCGGCGCAAACCACCGCATGGACGGGCCCTGTAGAAACGCCAGCAGGGGACGTGGAAGAAGAGGACTACGACGACTTGGCCGACTTTGAAGAGGAGGGTTTAATGGTGGTGGACGAGGCGGCAGCCACCACAAGCACAACTCCGGCGGCGAGCGGCGGTGGCGGAGGCGGTGGCGATAGCAGTAGTGGGGCCGCTGCAACGAACGTTGTGGCCACGCGCACCTACGACTTGTCCATCACTTACGACAAGTACTACCAAACCCCGCGGGTGTGGCTCTTCGGGTACTCGGAAAGTGGCCAGCCGCTGACGCCCGACGCGGTGATGGAAGACGTGATGCAGGACTACGCGCAAAAGACGGTCACGGTGGACCCCCACCCCCACCTGAACACGCCGCACGCGTCGGTGCACCCGTGCAAGCACGCGCAAACCATGAAGCGCATCGTGGACGCGCTCCAAGCCCATGGCGGAGCA
>Ga0307978_1003261_pt1 | contig 11091 bp, 5 predicted proteins | sample OrgLakmetage1056_FD_203151 | JGI IMG/M metagenome (GOLD analysis project Ga0307978, IMG submission 203151) | Saline water microbial communities from Organic Lake, Antarctica - #1056 | ecosystem: Environmental > Aquatic > Non-marine Saline and Alkaline > Saline | place: Antarctica: Organic Lake...
TGGGGCCATTATGGGAGACTGGCTTCGTGTACCGCATTCGCCTCTTGCAGGCGATTCTCTGTCCTTTCACCTTCCACTGCACCGCGCTCTGGCGAAGTGCGTCCAGAGTATATGCTCGGTACTCGTTCCCGAGTCGGTCCGGAGTGCGAACCCGGGAGGATGGTGGAAGATCCCTGTGCTCGACGAGGAACTGAACGGATCTTGGGCTGACCTTACGAGCAACTCTCAACATCCTCTGGTGCCTTTGATAAGGTCGACCCTGCGCTCTTCCAACTGTCGAGTTGTATGGACAGGCGGACCGGACTGTACTCCACAAGATGCCCAGCGCCGGCGTTCGCGTTCAAGAAACGTATCAGCAAATATTGCTGTCGCAAAGGTTATTCATTCGCTTGCAGACCATCCGATTAGATGCATTGCAGCGGCGCAGCAAATCGAGCGCCATTTGTGGGCTAGAAATGGAAGCTCTGTTGCTGGAATGGCTATGAATTACTCAAGCACCCCACTTTGCCGTTCTTTCCGAGACTTGGACCTATTGTTGGTGCAGCTTTCGGCCGCTGGTATGACTGTTGGTCTTGGTGCTCGACGCGTGTTCTCGTTGTTACTCAGTCGGTTCAGTATGGATGGCTACCTCTGCGATCCAGAGAGGAGGACGCAGCCAAATGGACCGAGTCCAACTAATTCCTACGGCACTGCTGCAAACATTTGGGTGAACCCACCACGTCTACAAGAGGCAGATCACGCCATCATCTTGTCCGAATCGTTTTTCTCGACGGTCTGCGTGCTTGTCTCGGAGTTACCACCGCCGCCTCCTGGATCGTCGGGCGATGACAGTTCATTGAAACAAAATATTAGGAGAGAACTGTTGCACGCTCTTGCTGCAGAGCCACGCTCCCACAGTGAAGCCATGACTGCAGCATCTTGTGGTATCACACGGCGAGAGGAAACTGAAGGGAGCTCTGGAGCCAATGCTAGCGGTGGCTTGTTTCGAGAGGCGTTTGCTGAAGTCCTCCAGGAGATTGGTAAACAAAAGAATCAGGGATCCTCTCGAGCTTCGTCCGGGCCACCAGCGTTCGAATTGAACCCGGAATATTGTGACGAATACGACCCGACTTTCTTTCACCTGCGCCGTCAGGAGCATCAGCATGCTATGGATGTAATCGCAAGCATGAGAAAGCGAAAGTGGGGGATCAACAATGAATTATCCGATGCGTACTGCTTGCCGCTTGTTTGTGCTCCACCGAAAGCACACCCGAGGTTTCTTCCCTGCCGGCTGCTTTTGCACCTGCAATTCATGGACGCTGCTATCCGCCGTTCGCTCCTGTTTGCGTTGACCGGGGGCTCTTGGCTTCCTCCACCCGAACCTGTGCAGAAGGCTGAGGCCAGCTTGGACGACATCGCTGTATCATCAGAGGCGGCGGATATGGTTGGTATCTCTACGACAACGACCAGTACGTCTGCCTCTGGAGATGTGCCAGTCACCACGTTTCATCGTGGATTGTTGCGCCACGGTCAGTCGTCACCTTCTGGTTCATTCTTGAAACGATCGGGTAGCGAAAGTGGTCCAACGCCAGCGTTTTCTAAGGAAGTTGTAGCGGCGTCGTCTGTGTCTTTCTTGGAGGTTCTTCAACTTCTTACTCTTCAAGTCCACACCCTTGAGGAATGCGCCTCTCTGCATCGGACTCTCCCGGGTCTTGACGAGGAAGCGAAGGCGCTGTCGTCCGGTCTTTCGATCAATTCGTACCTTGGCAGGCTTGCCCGGGTTCCAGATAGTCTTGTGGACGTTTGGGCTCTTCAAGCCTACCCCGCTGGACCGTTGCAATCGAAGGGTAGCGGCGAGAAGCGCGGTTCCATTCTTGGCTTCTTAATTGCGCTCTATGAGCACAGGGACGACCATGGGACTATCCTCGACGCTGAAGGAGCTGAGTACGGACAAGCGGATGACGGGCACGGTGGTGCAAGAACTTTGGCCTCGAGCGGTTTGAAATGGATTCTTCGATTCGTGAATGCTCTTGTGGATGGTGCTCCCAGCGTAGGAGCTGCTATTAAGAGCGCAACGACGGGTGTTCCCTTCCGATTCCCGGCCAGTTCTTCTCCGTTGGGCGGGGACGCTGGATCTTCGGCTTGGACGATTGATGAAAACGTCAGGTCGATTATCAAGCTTATGCTTACTGATGTACCGGACCTCTGGCCGAAGAAACGTGAAAAGAGTGCCGCTCCCGAGTCTGCGAATAGTAAAAGCAAAGAGGCGAGAAGAGCGGCACAGATGCGAGTTATGGAAAATATGAAACGAAAGCAAGCCGCATTTGCAGCAACAATTGCTCCTACTGACGAAGCCTCTGGAAGCAAGGAAGATGCCGATAGTGAGGACGACCTTTGTATCATTTGTAGATGTGATGACGCAGATGGAGACAACAACGGGCCTCTTGGTTACCTCGGACACGTCCAGCGATCTCGAGTGGCACAGATGCGTGCGATAACTGAAAGTTCGGAGCTAGAAAGCTCTTCAACCTTGTTTCATACCTTTCGAGTCGTTGGTCATATGGGGTGTCAGGTAAGTTTCAACAATTCGGTCGATACTATTTGTGATACGGTCGATTCGTTCTTAAAAAGCTCTAACCTTTGCGTATCGTTCTCTCAGCTCCGAGAAACTGAAGCAATGGACTCCAGCCCTTTGAAATGCCTTCCGAGAGGAACTGTTGTCACTGTTCGAGAGAGTAAAATCTCGACGAATTACGATATCCTGTCTCGCCGTGTCCTTGTCCGACACGTGGCTAACGACCTAGATACCGGAGCCGAAGTACTGACAGAAGGCTGGGCGAGCATTCAATCTTCACAGGGGTATGTCATCCTTAGCCCACTGGTCTCCCTTTGCTATTCGAGCTCGAGATGGGGTAGCACCAGACCGATTATCAGGCAATGTGGTCACGCTGCGCATCTCAAGTGTGTCGAAACCCATACTCTGTCGTTGCATCAGCGTGCTGCTGGAGAGCAACCGTACGATGGCCGCTTTGCGGCGAACATTGCAGATGGGGAATTTCTTTGCCCTTTGTGCAAGCAGCTCTCTAACATTCTGATTCCACGCGATAGCTACGCTGGTCGACAGCCATCTGTACCCTTGGAAGAGACTGCTACCCCGAATGGCGCAATTGCACCGAGCGAATCTGTTCAACGTACGCCAAGGCAACTTTTGACAGGTGCCCGACTTACTAAGTCGAGACTAAATGACCTGAATGACTTTGGACGTAGCGCACTCGAAGATTTCGGGTCGCATCTGCACCAGGCTATGTGCGTGCCATGGGAGCGAACCTCGGGTTCGCGTAAGAAGCAACTGAAGGACTGGCACCCAGCGATTCAACAATGGGATTTCGAAGACGACGGAGATGAAGAAGAAGAGGGCGTGTCGCAAGCTCCAGCGATCAAAAATGTTATGCGCCTGCTTCGGCAACAACTTATTGGTTGGGCGGCTGTCGGCCACAGTGCTGCGGCTGCTGAGGCCGCCTCAAGAGGTGTCCAAGAAGTTCTTCCTTTTGGTGTCTTGTCTCAAACATCCGATCCTTGGTCTGAGTACATCGCGAAATCGAGAGACACCCATCCGATGTTGCTTGACCTTAAACGGACACTAACGGGAACAGCTGGACTTCTTGAAGTCGTTTGTCTTGAGATGGCAAATCTGTTGGCAAAGCGCGAAGAGAAAGCTGGCGAGACCTCTGTTGTCGGCGCCTGTTTAGCGGACATTATGGCAGGGAAGACCTGGTTCTTGTCAGTTCACTCGCCACAGGCTTCTGCGTCCGCAGAGGCTATTGCTCTGTGGAGTGAGCTTGCCGCGCTCACAGCTTCCATGCCATGTCACGTGTCGAGAGATGGTGAGCTATCGCATCGGAGTCAAGCGAGAGCCGTGGCTGCAGGTATGTGGACTGTGGAGGGACTGGGATCTACGCAGACAACCAAAGGGGAACCTCCCGCGCCCATGGCGATAAACCAGCTATTCTCTGCGATCCCGTCGAATATCCCTGCAATCCCCTCTAACTGGGGAACAATGAGTCCCTTCGTCAGCGACCAGGATGCCTCTGACTCCAATTCCTTGAGCGTGCCTTTTCGTCCAGGCATCGCAAGTGGATTCCTTTACACCCCACTTCTCGCTTGGGACTTGAATACACTTGGAGGTGCCGTCTTCTCATCCCTGCTTCTAAACGATGTGAAGTCTCTACCGTCAGCCGACGAGCTCCTCCATGTGGCTCACCTGCTTCTTGCCGGAAGAATTGTCCAGGCCGTCATTACGCCTGGCGGGGTTGTTATCCCCGATGTTATGGAACTAGACGAAGAGGATTGCTGGAGCGAAGAAGAGATCCAAACCGAAGGACCAGCTTTGGTGAAGCTGGTTGCACACTGCCATAACATGGTCAAGACCCAGTCTCTTCAGATGGCCACCGCAGCTACTGGAGAAGCTGGCGATCTTTTCGGTTTAACATTACTTGCGGGAGTCGGAAGAGCAATTCTACCATTTGCTCGGGCACTGGTCCTGATGCTACGGGCTTGCTCTGCAGCTATTCGAGAGCGGCAGCAAAAGATGGGAATCCACACGTCGGAACCGACTGTGTCAGAGAAATGCCTGGACTCTGCTCTGTGTAGGTCAGATATTATGGAATACGAGGACGGTTTTCAGATTTTGAGGGCATTGCAAGGCCCAAGTCCTTCTGCCTTCGTTGACACGTCGCGAGATTGGTGGGTACTCATTAATCGTTGGTTGATTGGTGCTATTGGATTAGAGGCACACCATGGGTCTTCGGGGCGAAGCATACTCTCTGATATCATGCCAAGCTTGCTTGACGTCACCAAGACTCCCAGCACTGACAAGGAGCAAGGAAATATTTCTGTTGCTCGGTCTATCGTGTCGAGACCCATCGAGAAATCGCTCGACGGTGTCGCCGCTACCGCAGCAGCAGACAATGACAGTCTTACGAATGTCTCTGCAATGGATGTGGACTCGCCCCGTAACGGGCACCAGAACAACTTTTTTGCTCAACCCGAAAATGATGCCTTTGACCATGACGTGGAGGAATCGGACGGAGAGCTGATTGACGACATGGAAGTGGACGAATCCGAAATGATTGGTATTGCCGAGCAGATGCTAGGAGCTGCTGGGGGTGGCTTCATTGCGAGCCAGAATGGCTCCAATAACGACGATCCGGGAGAGTCCTCTGAAGAAAGCTATTCCGATGGAGACGATCGCGATTCAGATCGTGAGTTTGCCCATGTCTCTCAGTGTCCAATCATTCCTTTTCAGCCCAGCCTTTTAGCGGTTAAAGGAGTTGGCCCGGGTATAAAGGGCTCGATGTTTGAATTCTCCACGGCAAGTGCCGTGATGTCCGACATGAGTCACTTGGGTCTCATTCACCGAAAGGACATCCCAACGTTTAGCTTGATTAGACTGCCCAAGTCTTTTGTCGAGCTCTACAACATCGTGAATAAAATTAAAGGACACGAAGACGCTTCCACCTTGGACGAAGCAGACGATGGTGGAAGCTCAGAAACCGCTATTTGTCTCTTGACAGGTGCAGTGATGCGCTCGGGGTCATCACGTCGCGCATTCTCACGAGCTACACGCCCACCCGGTGCCTGCACTCTTCATGCCCGTAAAAATGGTTCTGGAATTGGTATCTTCTTTTTGGTTCAAAAGTGCACTGTTCTTTTGATGCACAATAACAAGTCTGCATATTCTCCAAGTTTGTACGTGGACGAGCACGGGGAGGAAGATCCTGGGTTGCGTCGTGGCCGCCCTTTGTTCCTAAACGACGCCCGCTATCGATCGCTCGAACTACTTTGGCGTCAACAACTCATTCCTCGAGAAGTGGCACAGATTCGTTCTACTTCGGACCGCGTCATTCGCGACAACTGGTACTAGATTACACATAATAAAAACTACTGATCAATAAGAAGATCAACGAATTGCACCCGTCTCCTTTTGTAGCCAGCATGACACAAGAGTCGCGATAGATCGAACCCATATATCAGCGCACACACGCACGTGTTCAATGGTTTTATTTCTTGTTTCCAGTATTCAAATTACGGATACTTGGTTGCTTGTCTTGTACAAAGTATCCCTGTCCTTCGGCTTCCCCCGCCACAAACTCGTGCCGCCCACGCGTTTCAGATCGATGGTCGTACAAGTGATTAATAAAGGCACCCGAGGAAAAGTCATTGACAAACTGCGCCTTGGCCACGCATGCCATTTGCGTGCGCGTCGCCTCCTTGACGGATGCGTGCAGCTGTCCCGAATCGAGACTCGTCAGGTACGCTTGGTCCGTGACATTCACGGCCCAGATTTGCAAGGTATCCACATCAAAAAACGATTCATCGTTACTGGACAGTAGCGGTCCCGATTGAAAGACTGTATCGACACTTGCTGCGAGGCATTTTTCCAAGGTCGGGTTGAGATGCAACCGTGGGGAGTCCATACCGACACCACCAACGGCCAATCCCGATATAGTACCTTTTTGTTGCCGGTACGATGCCGCGGGCGTGTGCAAGTATTGCATGTACTTTTGAGATTCTCCCGTTCTGGCATAGACATTCCACGCAGGATGCAAACGAAACAAGAAGGAATCGCCACCACTGTTGTCATTGTCGTTGCTATTGTCATACCATTGGGACTTGGACGTGGCCTTCCAAGGACTCGCGGTATAGTAACCAAACGTGTCGCCGGCCACGGACTGAATGAGAATGACTGTCGGCCCTGCATACGCCAACAAGGCTTGGCGAAAAGTAAAAAAGGACAATCCATGCTCATTGCTATCGTACAGTCGTCGCCAGTTACCACCGAGTGACATAAAGGCCAGCGATGCGGGCATGGAATCGTAGGAACGTTTCCAGATCACGTTGTTGTTGTTGTCGCGTTGGTCCAATACTACCACGGGCAGCTGCAGCGGTTCGGGTCGAAACGCAAAATCGGGTCCCAACAAGACCAAATGAAAAATGGTGGACAGGACACGGTGAATTTCGGGCGCCGTAAAGGTGGCCCACTCCAGCCACGCGGACCACGAAACGTTCGATTGCGCGGGCGCCAAGGAATGGACCCACGCGTTCACGGGGGTAGTCTTGTTGCCGTTCACAAGAGCGTCCCCACTAGTTTTATTTGGTTGGAGGTTTACCGTCGCCAAGACTAGTCGTTGTACGAGATGCATCATGGTGAGGGCCGGCGCGGTACTACTGCTAGCATCCTTGTCCGAGCAGCAGCAGGCATCAAACAGAGCTCGTAGCAAAAAGCGACTACCGCGACGACCTAGCAAGGAGGCTTGTGCTTCGAGTAACTTGGCTTGACTGGCAATGGTCGGATTCTCGTCCATTCCTGGTACGCCAATGACAAAGACTGTCTGCACCGTGTGCTGAAATATGCGAGCCAGCTCTGGTACAGCCTCTTCGACCGACACGAGGCGCGCTTGTCGTTGCGCTGCATCGGACGACGACGTGTCGGTCGAAAGGAGAGAAAGCAACGATTCGATCGGTTCTTGCGCCTCTAACTTGGAGTAGTGTGAATGTAACGTTAATAGCGACGCGAGTTCGGCCTCCGTGAGAGGGAAGTGGTCCAACAGGACCTCTGTTGCGGCCATGGTGGTCTCTGTTTCGGTAGTCTATGATGTGGTGGTCGTTTTTATGGTTCATGCATCGCTTCTGCATGCCGAGCCTCGGCGGAAACGAGAAGCGCGCGCGCACTCCGAATACGATGGCGATAGGCTGCTGTGCGTTGGCATCTCTGGTGCTGAGCTGTCAACGTTTGATTTGGGACGTAGACACTAAGGGAACTTAGAGTCCCACTCTCTTAGGAATAGTTGGAAAACTATCTGTCTTTCTATGCGTAGCGTCCGTAAGGGATTTCGGCCCTCACGTGTGGATTTAAGCGGTTTATCAGACCCAATCATAGGATTATTAGTCACACTAGAAAGTGTGGGAGGAAGTTGCGTATAAAATAGAGCGAAAAAGGGCTTTGTTCCCGCAGAATTATTGGCATCAAGCGGCTGAAGGCCGAGAGGACGTTGAGCGAAATCGTTCGTGCTTGAATTTAGGATCCCTGCGCAGCATACGGACACGAACGGCTTACGTCAGTACTGGAGTTAATGAAATCGTTGTCTACGTACAGGGGTGGTAGGAAAACCACGGTAGGTGTAAGGCGAGAGACTGATCATCTCTAGTCGACCGGAATAAGCCAGCGTATCCGTAGCGCAAACCTGTGGCATTGCAGGGTTACCGGTGGGATAGGAATTAGTACCGATCAGAGTACGACGTCACGGATTGCTTGCGTTGGTACACATACGCGCGGAAGGATCCGCAAGGAAAGTGAAAAGAATTGTATCTTTGATTGTTGCTTTTGAAACGCGCACTCTTTACGAAGAAGTTACTTGTATTGTACTTGAAAGAACCTACTAATAGCATGGCTAACGTTAACAAACCTCCCATCAACCCAAACGACAATGAGATGCGTGATACGCTTGCGGTGTGTGGCATTGATGTCGCATTGGCATCATCGATACAAACGGCAATGGCGTTGATTTGCAATCGTTCGCGGTTTTGACAAGGAAGGATGTAGAGACCATGATTTACAAGGCTGGTAGACTCCAGGTCAACTAGGGCGGTTATCGTCTTGGCGCCATTCAGGCGAAGCGTTTGAAAGCACTCAACTGGTGGGTGCGTGCTCGCATTTGCGAGCAGGAGGAGGTCAATGGATACGGCATTGAGTGGACCATTGCGGCTTGCCAGGAGGCGATGCTCCTCGTGGACATTGAGCGCACCACTCGCGAACGTTAGTCTTCGGCGACTGTGCCGGAGAAGTTTAACCCGGACCATTTTACGGCCGGTATCTTGCAGTTCCAAACTTACCTTCAGAGTTTTCTCGGAGTCGAAGAAACGCGATTGGACTATGTCACCCGTGGCAACGATGGAGACCCGGGTCCTAACTATAGTACCAGGACAGATCAGACCGTCTGGAAGGCCTCGTTGGCAGGGCCACATTACGAGATTGATAACAGTGATGTTTGGACCAAGTTGAAGGCGTGGACGCTTGAGACCGCCGGCTGGGAATGGATTTGTGACTTTGATGTGTCCAAGGACGGACGGGGCGCTTGGAACGCGCTGAACGAGCACTATAACGGGTCGGGTCATGTCAGTCGTCGTGTCGAGTATGCAAAGGCGAAGCTGGAGAAGCTGCACTGGTCGAATGAGGCTGTGTTTTCGTATGATAAGTATTCGACGGCGATGAAGCAGTGCTTTATTGACCTTGGAGACCCCCAGAACACCGACGAGTCGTACTCGCAGAGACGGCAGGTTGACAAGCTGATTAAAGGTATGAAGAACACGCACGCTGCTGTTGAGAGCGCGAAGTCAATTCGGTTGATTTTGGTCAAGCCGTGAACTACATGTCTGGGCAGATTGCTCGGATTTTCCCAAAGTCTTACGAATCTTCCACCAAACGGAAGCGCCAGATTAGTGGAGTCAACACGGAAGGCCGTGGACGTGGTCGTGGAAGCGGTGGCCGCGGTCGTGGCAGGGGCCGCTATGGAGGCCGTGGAGGCGGCAGAGGAGGCCGCGGTGGACGCGGTGGATCTGATGGTGGTACTACCATGATGAATGGTGTCAATATTGCCGACGTCACTCGGACTTTCTCTGAGGACGACTGGCACAAGTTGGGCGACGCGGGTCGACAATATTTCAACGCGGAACGCGCCAGAAAGCGTGGAAGCGGTAACGATGATAATCGCAATGTCTCAGACGTGAATACTGGCGGTGCTGGTAACGATGCCAACAATGCGGACGATGTTACCGCCACTGGAAGTACAAACGGTAATCGAAGTTCCCAGAATGGGACTCGGTTTGGGGCCAATGGTGGCTGTGGACGTGGCGGACGGAACGCTAGTGCTGTTACCTCTTGTGTTTGCCGTATCAACAGAGTCAGCATGACTGAGGTTAAGAATAAAACTTTGGACGGATTCGTGGGCCGCAGCGAGATGGATTCTCATGCGGATACCAGTTGTGCAGGTGCGAACTGGAAGGCTATTGAGTTGACAGGACTCACTTGCGATGTTTCCCCTTTTACACAGGATTACGATGCGGTCAAGGACGTACCGGTTGCTACGTGTGCAACGGCAGTGACCAACGATTCGGGGGAGACGATTATTTTGGTGTGCCACCAGATGTTGTATTTTGGCACAAGTCTCCCGCATTCGCTTTTGAATCCGAATCAGTTGCAACTGGGCGGAACACCAGTTCGTGACGACCCGACTCAGGAGGAGTTCGGTTTGGAGTTACCCGATGGAAATTAGATCTCTCTTCTCACCGCCGGCACAACAATCTTTCATGATTCCCGCGTTCCGACACAGACGGAGCTTCAGGATTGCCAACATGTGTACCTTAACTACGATGATGAGTGGAATCCGGCTCGTGTATCCCTCCAAGGGACACGGTCGCCGGAGGAGGAGGAGATGCGCTGGTTGTCGTCGCTTAGTGTGTCGGCGATACAGCAAGGTGTTCGGAAGTACAGGGTTGCAAGCGTTGGGTCGGACGAGCGGACGGGGCGCACTGCAAGTGCTGTCATATCAGGCCAGGATCGGTTCCTCGGCAAAACCGATCCTATTGCTCTCTCGATTTCAGATGCGTTTGGTTACAGGACGTTGGCGGACAGGCTGATTGCATCCGTTCAGATAGCGTCAAGCGATCGGACCGTGGCGTCGGTCGATTCAGGAGATGCCCTTCTTATCGCTGGACCAACACTCCAAGGTCAGGCCGGAGGAGTTGTCGAGGAAATGGGGTTGCGGTCTGGAGACTGCAAAGCGGACACTGAAGGTGACCACCCAGAAAGGTATAAGGTATGCTGTGCAGCCAGTGCACAGGCGTTATCGTGTTGATCATTTGAATTTGCACAGGAAAAGGCTAAACCAAGAGTGGTATATGGACCAGATGTTCTCGACGACAAAGAATATGAGTGGGAACACTTGTGCGAATGTGTTTACTAACGGAAAGGTGACGAAGGTTTACCCTTTGCCGTTGACTTCATCGGCGAACCTAACCGATTCTCTTCAAGACTTTGCTGACGATGTTGGCATT
>Ga0307978_1003263_pt1 | contig 11088 bp, 6 predicted proteins | sample OrgLakmetage1056_FD_203151 | JGI IMG/M metagenome (GOLD analysis project Ga0307978, IMG submission 203151) | Saline water microbial communities from Organic Lake, Antarctica - #1056 | ecosystem: Environmental > Aquatic > Non-marine Saline and Alkaline > Saline | place: Antarctica: Organic Lake...
CCAATCGGCCCTGCTTGTCCGTTGAGCGCTTCGAACATCGACGGAGCTTCGGGAAACGCCCAAGTTGGGTCTGCCAATTGACTTATGCGCTCGGGTTGAGGTGGCAACAGAGATGAAGAAGGTGGCGGAGAACTTTGTCGATTGGAAGATAACGAGGAGGATGACATTTGCTTCCGCGCCATTTCCCAGACGGCGTCGAGCGAAGCATTGTAGGAAGGAGGAAAGGACCACGGCTCGTGGGTTTCTTTGAAGTGCACATGTAACAAGAAAGGCTGCCTTTCCTTCTCCTCGACAGGAGCAACAACGCTGCTGGCGCTGCTAAGGCCATGTGTGTCGGAGTGGCGGAAGCCTTTTGACTCATTGTCTCTTTCGTCGGTTGCCTCAGGTGGCACTTCGCGTTGCAGCTGTTCTCTTTTCGTAGAGGTGGTCTCTTTCGATGGAATATTTGGCGACGATAATGATGAAGATCTTGAAGGCCCTACCCCAATCCCACGTGCGTGCCAGTTGTCTAAGATATCCAAAGAAATATTGGTCACTGCCTCACTGCAATGCCCATTCGATCGTGAGGCGCCGCCTTTCTTCTGGCTCCAGGCCTGGGTATGCAGGGAGAAATGGTGTGAACGACACATACTCATATTTGGACTCTAAGAAATTAACAGACAGTAAGTAGATTGATCTCGCACAAGAAGTTACACGAGAGAAAATCCGTGACAATCGCGATATACTGATAGGAGAATTGACTTGATACAAAAAATATTGATCAACTCTTCATACCTGAGTATTCCAGACCAGGTGTGGGTTTCTGTACGACCCTTGCTTAACAAACACCGCAAACTTATCGAAGCCAGACGGTTTGTGCTCCAAGTGCCACTTTCCCACCTAAAAGTGTGCGAGTACACGCACATACATGATAGGCAGCGTATGAAGAAGAAATAGTAGAAACAAAGAAGACAAAGGGTGAAGTCTGCAAGCATGAAAGTCTGCACGAAGGTTGCTTTCTAGTGGTTGAGGCAGCAACACACCTAAACAATAAAAGACAAAGGGATTGTTGTATAGGAGCCACCTTTGAATAAAAATGCCTCCCATCCCCTCCCTTATAATCCCAAAGATGCATGCATTTCACACACCAGCGCAGTCACGTAGCCATGTCGTTTGAGAATGTTCACGTAAGTGGTGTCCCGCCGCAACGCCACAATCTTACCCGACAACTGAAAGACACCGTGCACTTCAGACATAAAAAAAAAGAGCCCCCATAGGAAGACAACCGTATAGGAAGGGGCAATAATTACACGCATGCAACATGCGCGGCTCAGCGATTATGGTCTTCTGCAGATCCGAATACGATATATACATGCACGTGCACATTTAGCTCATCATCAAAACTTGAACCACTTGAGCATTCCTACTACTAGTGGTACATCTTTCAACCAAAACAAAAATAGCGTGTCGGTATTATCGAGAAAAAATATGCTGCGATACCCTTCCCCTCACTCGCTCTTACCGTGAGCGTGCACTCCCGTTAAGATCGACGCTCGGCTCGGGCTGCACAAGCTCAAACTGACAAACATGTCCTCCACGACGGCGCCTTCTTTAGCGAGCTTATCGAGATTCTTGAGGTTGGCAAAAGCGGCGAGTCGGCCTTTGGGACGGTAGCTCACCGCTTCAGCCGAATGGTCGTCGCTCATGATAAACAAAATGTTTGGCTTCGGAGGCGGAGTCGGTGGTTTGCTGCTGTGTACTTTGTTGTTGTTGTTGCTGTTTCTTGCATGGCTGGCGGCATCATCCGGGGTAGCCACAGTCCGCCCGCGGGGAGGCAAAGGAGGTGGAGGCGGGAAGCTTAAGCTAGGATCCACCAGCCAAGCGCCTCGGGCGAGCGAGTGGCTTGATTTGATATGCGCAAGCGATCCAGTGACAGCTTGGCCGCCCTGAGTAGGATGGGAAAATCACCCGAGTTGTGATCAAGTCGTTCAGCTCACATGAAATGTGAAAACAAGGACAGAAAGAAAGGGAGAGAGAGAGAGCATGTAGTGTCACCTGGTGTGGATTCGAGCCAGCTTGTAGGGGTGTGCCAGTCGGAAATCGTGGATTCGCTGACTCTGCCGTTTGCGGTTGCAGAAAAGAGCTTACAATAGAGCTAAAGGTTTTGGCAGGTAATACACTTCCTTCTTCTCCGGAGACTTCTTCCAGCGATAGCGCAGAGGAGATTGAGGAGGTAGAACCTACGAGCAAAAAGGAAAACAGACGAATAAGTCTTTGATCTTCATGCGGTTGGAGTTATCTTGCGCTTACTAGATAGCGACGCATGCATCGGTAATTCTGGTGTTTCAGCTGCTCTTTTGTTCACTTCTGCAATCGTGGGTTCCACAAAAAATATCAGAGATAACCCACTCCAAATAAGGTTGTAGCCGATCAAAAAAACGGCCACGACAACTTTGAGCGTTCCTAAGGAGCAAAAGGCGCTGCCTCCGCTACCGCCTCCACTGATTTGTGTCCTCCTGTCAACTGAGCTCGTTTGAGTCGGAGGCGTCTGGCTAGGAGCTGCCACTGTGCGGCGCTGAAGAGGTGTCGACATGACAACTAAGCTATGGCTAGACAATAGGCTAGCACTCTGTGCTCGTGATCTTCATGGCTAGTGTTATAGTGGGCTCATTGGCTCTATTGGCTATTAGTAATGGCATGGCTATCATGCTATGTCATCAAGCGTGTTCATTTTTCTTCTCATTTTTTGTTTCGAGAAATAATGAAAGAAACACAAAGGGGAAGGTACTAATATAATACGTGTTTCTGGACATTTTGGGATTTTGAGTAAAGCTGTGTTTGAAGCTCGGAGATAGAAGATGAATTATCCCTACTCGCCCTGGCTTGTTACTAATGGCCCAATTTGAGACGGGGCAGGTGCTTCGAATAACCCAATTAATTCAAACATAAAACTGCGTTGATCTATTGAAGATGAATTATCCCCACTCGCCCTGGCCCGTTACTAATGGCCCAATTCGAGACGGGGCAGGAGCTTCGAATAACCCAATTCATTCATCCGTACTGCATTTGGACCCGCATTGCGATTTGAATGGTATTATATCACCTACTTTCTTTTCAACACCTCAAGTATCTTGCTTTTGTGGCAATTGCAATATGGTACCTGTGTAGTGTGATTTCCAGATCCAAGAAATCTTATTCCCATAGACGAACGACCATTTCGCGTGCTTCTTGGTGGTCTTGTGCTGCTGCCAGCTTGGCTAACTCCACAGCGCGCTCTTTGTTTGAGGATAAGTTTCCGACACCCGTTTCCGTAAAGCGAGCAAGCAGGTATTGGCCTTGCGCTTCGCCCTGAGGAATACATAATACATTTACGCAACGCAGTGCAGACTCGATGTGAGGTTTCATAAAAGAACTAACGAACGAAAAAGAGTTTTTTTAGGTGGATGTACCATGGTAAGCAATAAAATTAGAGTACCAACATTGCACCTTTTCGGCGGCCAGGGTCGCCCACTTGACTGCTTCCACGTCATCGCCCAATCCTTTGGTCCGCGCATCCTTGGCATCACCGTCTTTCCTGACCCAGGTCGCATGCAGCAAGGCCGCAAGAGTGCACATGGCGTTGACCTCTCCAGCAGCTGCCGCTTTTCGAGTCCATTTCAGCGCGAGGTTGCGGCTTACTTCTACGCCAGCGCCCTTGACGTAGGCCTAAATAAAGGAGGAGCCCGCCAAAATTAGAAATTGAGGAAAGAGAGTGACATTCAAAGGAAGCCAGAAAAGGAACATGGAATAAAACGAACTTTCGTAGATGAAAAAGACAAGAAGCGTGGAGCCTATTTCTGGCGCAGCGTCCCCAATCTCGATGCATGATCATGCTAAACTCTTCACTCTGTCCCAAAGCCGAGTGTCTATCGCTCACCTGCCCTAGCTCAGCTGCTGCTCCTGCGTGACCGAGCTCTGCTGCGACACGATGGCACTTGGCGGCTTCCTTCAGATCCTTCGCTATCCCATGCCCCATTGACAAAGCACACCCTAGCTGATAGGAGCCTTCTACGTCGCCTCCTGCAGACGCACGCTGCCAGCAGATTACCGCTACTTCAGGTCCATGTGTAGTGTTGCTGTTGTCATGGTTGGTGAACCTGCGCCCGAGCGCACTCCAGGCTCTAGGGTGGTTTCCTTGCATAGCCGCCAGAAAGCACCACACCAGGGCTTCTTTGTCATGTTTAGCTTTGACTAGCTCGCCGCTTGCGTAAGCTTCTGCCAATGCAAACTGTGCACCTGCGTGGCCTCCACTGGAGTGGCTTGCGGCATCGCGCCAAAATTGAAGCACTTCATTCGCTTCTAATTGGTCTTCAGCTGGCAGCATACTCCATGCAGCGGACTCTAGCTTGACCTTTTGAGCGAGGGGCACCTTGCGCCGGCACCCTTCCTCAAAGCTTCGAGCTGATGGCCAGACTTGTGGTGGTAACTCGTCTTCTGAATCATTCTTTTTGTTGCAGAGTGGGCAAACACTCTGCAAGGATGAGCACAGGTCGTTCGCTTGAAGCATAGCTACGCAAGTCGAGTGAAATTTGTGTGGGCAGCTGTCGTCGTCACTATCGCTTTCGCTGCCATCATTCAAGCCTGGTGTCTCTGAGAAAGGGAGCAAGCAAAGGACACACTTTCCATGGACTGCGGCATCCTGAACTCGGCTAGCATATGCTTTTCGCGCAGTGCGCCGTTCTGCAGAAGACAGCGGTGGTGGTACCGTTGCCCGGTCCGCCTTTGCTACGCAAAAGAGGCGATGGCCTAAAGCATTCCCTTGCTGAGTCCAATGGGCTTTCTGGCAGTCTTTGTTGCAATAGAATTCGAGGCCACATCGGCCACACGCAGACAGCTTCACCGAAGTATCTTCAGCCTTCCCGCAAAGACCACAGGCCTTCGTGAACTTCGTTGTAGCCATTCCAGGCGAACCTAGAGCTGCGGTGCTACGGTGGCTAGGATGGCTAGTGCAAGAAGGTGCAGCACTAGTTTTACAAGCTACTGTACATGTACAGTACTGTCCGATGATATAAAAATATGCCACTCAAAAGACCTAAATACGCAAGTGTGGATACCTCGACATCGACATCGCGATCGCAGTATCAAAAACTGCTGCCAACGGCACCGGCACCGTGGAACCAAGCATTAATGACCGGTAGAGAGGCGAGGAAATCTCGGCCGATTAAAGAAGGGCTGGACTTTGTATTGGGACTTAGATTTTAATCAATCTAAGACAAAGAACGAGAATTGGCCCTCGGACTTTGCGTTCCCGTTTTCATTAAATCGACTTCGTTATCTCTCTTTTTGTGATTTTTGTGCTCTCTGTTGTTTTTGTGTGCATTGGAAGCATATCCCCATGTTGCCTCCGTTTACATGCCACCGGCGCCTCCTCTAAACGGTGCCTTCGGGGCTTCCAGCACTCGACGAATCGCGAAGAGCCTTGGTAAGCTCGTAAGCGTTCAGGCCTGAGATCTCTGCAGGCACTTTCCCGCTCGACCCGCGCCGCGTCATCAGCTCAACCTCCATCTCGGACCGCTTCGCCTTAATCCTCTTGCCTGCTTTCTTGCGCATCCACATGTTTTGCATCTTGGTGGCCGCCAGCTCTGACTTGAAGTCCTTGGGGTCCATCTTTTCGATTTCTTTTAAGTGCGGGTAAGCCGACACAATCCGGGTGGTGAGCTCGGGCGACTCAATCATCGTCACGTCGAGTTCCGCGCCCACTTCTTCACCAAGCTTCTTCACGTACTGGTAGCGCACCACCGCCACCAGCGTGTCAACGTAGTGCACCATCAGCACGCCTCCTTTGCCCTCCGTGGCCGCAATGCTCATCTTGAAAATTTCTTTGGACGCTTCGTTGCGGTCGTTGAAAATCGGCGGCTCCACGGACTTGAGGAACGGCAAAAGCTTGTGCTGCGGGATCAGCTGAGTCGCCTTCGGGTCCAAGAGAGCCCAGTGGTCGTTAAAGTTGGCAATCATGTCGCCGTTCACAGGCAACTTCTCGTTGTCGTTCATTTTACCAAATTCGTCCAGCACAATTGCCGTGATCAGTTCGAAGAGCAAGCCGCTCACCAGGATGGTGAAAAGAAGGAAGTACGCCCAGGTCCAGGTGTGCTTGGCACCGCAGAAGTTCTCGTCATAGCCATCCATGCCCTCAACCAACTGCACGCCATCGCTGTTTACGTTCAAGGACTGATCGCACTCAGCGACCATGATGTCATGCATCACGCCGTTCCACCATTCGCCCGTAGTGGTGCGGAACAAAAGCATGAAGGCGTCTCCGAAGTTGCGGAAGTTGGCGTACTCGTTGTAGCCACCGTTGACGTAACCCTGGGAAATGTCGTCGGAGCCGTAAAAGTCCATGCCCATGACCGCGAAGATGAAGATCACCAGGAAGCACAGCGATGCAACGTTGGCCATGGCTGGAATCGCGAGCACGAGCGTGTCCACAAGCCGAGCAATGCCCTTGATGCGGCCTGCCATGCGAAGGGATTTCAGGGCACGCGTCACACGAGCCACACGAATGACGCGGAACATGGCCGGGTTCAGAGGCAAAGTGCCGGAGCTCAGAGCAGTCTCCACAATCCAACCCGCCATGCTCGACACCACAAGAACGAAATCGAGCTGGTTCCACTTGTCTTCAATGTACTGCTTGAAGCCCCACGCCGTGATTTTCAGTGACATTTCAATGAAGAACAAGAAGGTAAAGACAAGGTTGACTGCTTCGAGTCCCTGGTAGTATTCGCCCCACGGTTGCTTTTCTCCCATGTACTCCGGCGCAGTTTGAAACTTGTTGATTTCGTCTCCGAGCGCCTTGAAGGCGTGAGGGTACTCGCCGGCTTCCAAATCGGCACGAGGCAGGCGCTTCCAAGAGTACATGCCCATGATGATGATGTTGGTCATCACGCACGCGCTGATGCACATGTCGAAAGTGTTGCCCATGCCCTTGCCCGAGAGATCCCACATGACAACCCGGTAGCACCACATGCGAATGTTGTAAATGAACTCGGAAACAGTTCGTTCCATGCCAGTGAGTCGCTTGGGGACTTTCCTTGGCGGCAAAGCAACCTTAAAAGGGCGCATGCGAGACATGAGCGTCATGGACTCGGTGTACTGCGACTGCTCTTCGGTCTGAAGCGGGTTCTTGCCGCCGCTGGACTCCTTGATTTCGTTGAACTTGTCAACCACGGCACCGGTGAAGAGGTTCATCACCACGAACACGCCAAAGAGAACGAAAGCCACAAAGAAGAGTGCCGCAGGCCAGTTGTTTTCTTGCCGAGGGTTGGCGCCGTAAGGGAAGTTCTCAACGCCGTGCACGTTACGCGAGAACACAGGCCGAGTGTCCATGGCGGCGTACATCACATCGAGCCACATCTCAAGGCCGGCCACCTCGTAAAGCGTGAGCAGTGCGGTGAAAACGTTGTCAAAGTGCATCGATTGGTTGGCCCATTCGCGCTCCGAGTACCCCGCGCCGCAGGTGTCCGAAGGGTTGCTTTCTTCTTCGTCCATGAAGCAGCCCCAGCACTGGTCCACACGGTTGACGGAGTCGTCGTTGCAGTACCAGAAGCGACCGGCGAAAAACTGCACGCCCATGATGGCGAACACCAGGAAGAAAAAGAGCACCACCATGCAAATGTTGATGAAGACGGGGAAGCATTCGAAGAGCACCATGACCACAAGGCGCATGCCAGGCATGCGCTGAATGGTGCGGAGAGGCCGAAGCGCGCGCAGAGACCGCAGCGTGCGAAGAGCGCCAAGGCCTGAACCAAGGTTGCCCAATGGATTGGGCATGAACCAGTAATCAGCGCTGATCCATGCCACAAGCACCACCACGAAATCCAAAATGTTCCATGGGTCCTTCAAGTAACCCTCCGGGCAATCGTACAAGCCGTTGGTGACCATCTTGAGGAACATTTCAATCGTAAACGACACCACAAAGATGAAATCCACGACATCAAGACCTTTCCAGAAGTCGGAGCGAGGTGGCACGTTTTCAGGCCCATCCACAGCCAAGCAGACCGACCCAAAGATAATCGCAAACAAAATGTACGACTCAAACCATGGGTCGCGGCAAATCTTCATGCAACCACGGCGGAACTTGTTGTCAGTGTCGAAGATGCCGAAGGACTTGCCCTTGAGCGTGTTGCGAATCAAAAGCGCTTCCGCTTTCTTGGACGACTTCAAGTCGTTTTGAATGGTCACCATGCCAGCTGAACCATGTTTGCCACTCTTCTCCATTTCTTCCTTGCGCTGGGCAGATTTCGACCGAACGCGCTCGCGGGATCGCCGAATTTCGTCGCCATTTTCGTCGGTCATTTTGGCCATTTGGGCAGGCGTGAAGAAGCCATCCTCGTCGTTGCCCTTTTCTTCGGCTTCACTGCCGCTCTTGGGCGCGCCATTCGAAGCAACCATGGAAGCAGGAAGGCAGCCCATGATCATCTTCTTGAGTGCGCCAATCGACATGTCAGGCGGCTCGCCGCAAGTGAAGTCCGAAAGCATGATGGCGAGGAACAGATTGAGCACCAGGAAGTTGCCGACGAGCACCACGAGCAAGAAGTAGATCACGATGTAGTAATGGCCCGTGCTGATGATGGATTCAAACATGACTTCGTTCCAGTTTTCGCCCGTGAGCATTTGGAAAATGGTCAACATGGCAATACCAAAGTCGGTGAAACGAGAACGGCTCGAGTATGGAATGTAGTTGCCCAAAAGGCCCATGCCCGCGACGGCGGCGATGAACATGTACAGCAACAGCATGAACGTAAGCGAAGTCATCGCAGGCACCACAGCAAGGAGCGAGGTGATAATAGCGCGAAGCGAACCCCAGAATGTACACCGGGTGCACGTGGCGAAGCTGCAAGGTTGTGCCTGCGGTGAGCCAGGCCACCCACGCGGGAGTTGACGAAGGCGAAGATGGCGAAGAAGAAGATGCAGAATCAGGAGGAGGTGTACTACTAGAAGTCACTGCTGCTCCTGCATCTGAAAGAAGAGGCCAATGCTGCAAAAAGAGCAGAGTGCCACCATGGTCCAATTTGATGATCAGATGCTTTGCGCTGGCCCCCACACTTCGCTCGTCAAGGCTCGTGAGCGCAAACGCTCCTGTGATTACTCCCGTGTAGTGCACGACACTTTCGTCGAGCTTAGGCGAAGGTCTCCCTTGTAGAGGTGGTGTAGTTTTGCAAACATCTCCAGAAACAGATGTCTCATCGTGCAACAAATGACTTCCGGATGCTAGTCGAATCACAACAGTTTCAGTGCGTGCAACTGCTACCCAGTCTCGAGACTCATCTTGTAGGGGCACTTCTGATCCTCCCGAACTCACTTCTCGAGCTTCCGTCGTTCCAAACGCAATGAACCGCTCAACCCCACCCAATCCAGTGCTGCCGTCACTGGATGCAATTTCAAGCTTGCTATGCCTAACGTGTACAGCACTCACGACTACAGTGTCGCCGCAGCTCATGAATCGCCGCCATACGAGAGTGCTGCCTGACAGCATTAGCGTAACCCGTGGGAGTGGCTCTGATGATGCTGAATCCTGCACTACTTCAGGCGCACATTCAGCAGCATCTTCTAGTATCAAGAAACAAACTGGTGGAGCGTCAGGTGTCTGAATAACGGGGCTCAGCGCAACCACTCGACCTTTCAGCAAGGTTAACTTTCGCCGACTCATTGAGGTACCATGTCGGTCGCGTTTGCGAGATCTTGAGGATGCCAAGAGGTCACGCACGGACTCCATTGGCTCGCTGATTGGCAGCGACACCCCTTGAAAGGACGGAGGCCCTCGCAATAAAGCCAAGGCAGCAGGGCACAGGGTCACCTTGTTAGTGTTGTCGAGGACTTTAACTGCGGCTGAAAGGATGCATCGGTTACCACCGCTGCCGGAATGTAGGAGCTTCCAACGACTACCTGAAACCTGCACGATTCGATCTAGAGCCTGAGAAGGCGGAGGAAGTCCTTCTAAAGCTACTTCAGTGCCGTCTTCATCTTCGAGCCATAGGCGTTTTCCGTCCGCTGAGGCACGCAAGAAGGCCACTAGGGTCCGTTCCAGATCTAGCCCATCGTTTCTTGTTGGAAGTTTAGCACCTGCTGTGACCCTAGCCCGAGCAGCAACGATCGCTAGACTACATTGACTGCAACATCTTGTGTTGGGACCGCAGGCACCAGAATTCATGCTGAAGACAATGCGATTGACCCTAGGTAGATCATACCCATTTCAGGCTATAATTTACCGCTTCCATTTTTGAAATGAACGGATGCTTGAAGGGCTCCCTCCAGACGACGACACGACTACATTCTCCCTGTAGCCGCCCGCGCCTCAGTAGTTTTGACTCCCTGTGCTAATGAATCTACCTCGGTGCTTGATTGACTAATGGATTTCAAAGAAAAATACGAAAAGGAGAAGAGATTCAAGCCCGTTGCGCGCCTATCCTCCCTATATCTAATCTCACTTGCAGGCAGCTCGCCTGTGGGCACAGGGGGCGAAGGTCAGGTACAATTGAAGGTTATACTGGCAACTTAGCTCGCTTCAGCGGTCAAGTGACAAGAGGCCGTAGATGTAATCGGCATCTCTTTCACAGCTGTCAGCATCCTTCGCAGTTGCCAGCAGTTGACTCAGGAATAAGTAGCAGCTAAAGATAGTGGGTGTTAGGGAAAAGAAAAACTGAGAGCCGCCCTGAGATCTGAACTCACGTACTTCTCTGAGGTATATATCTCTGTCTTTGAAAACGTGGTGCAGGTTCCTTGGATTTGATTCAATTCCAAGCGGCTGACTCAGATAGCTTGCTCTACAGTAACGATCGCCGGAATCCCCTGCTCTTGAGTTCCCACTTCCTTCCTTCGCGGGGTTTGTGCCTCATCACTTGCACTCTGGCAATAGCACACTTGGACGTCCAGCGCTGATTGGCCTTGGGAAAAACCATATGTCCACTTCAACGCCAAAGAACGCCCACCCCACCAAGGCCTCTTCCTTGTAAAGAAATTTAAGTTAATTTTCTCTGTTGCACTCCCGCCGTTCTTATATCCTCACACCCCACAAACCCCCGACCCCCCCCCATCCTTCTCCAACCCCAACCCCCATCCCCGGTTGTATGTTTC
>Ga0307978_1003264_pt1 | contig 11087 bp, 13 predicted proteins | sample OrgLakmetage1056_FD_203151 | JGI IMG/M metagenome (GOLD analysis project Ga0307978, IMG submission 203151) | Saline water microbial communities from Organic Lake, Antarctica - #1056 | ecosystem: Environmental > Aquatic > Non-marine Saline and Alkaline > Saline | place: Antarctica: Organic Lake...
GATAAACTAGACTAAGCACTCTACGAACTGTTGCAATAGAACAAACACTAATAAAAGGAAAAGAGTGAGGTCATAATCCTCTGATCATCCTCACTCTCCACCGACTAACGCATCTCTGTAAGTGCGTTGCATATCTGCCACATCCATCTCTTTCCTGGAAGGATCTGTATCGGACTTCCGGGTCTCACCGTTTCTCAACAATGCAAAGGTTTGTCGTCATATTTTAGTTTCCGATGCCTGCCACGTAGGCAGTATCTCCGGAGCACTATGCACTAGGTCGCTTTCAGCCTACTGTAAGTCCGCGAATTAAAACGGTGCTACGCTCCCATATTATTCTTCAATTCAACCCGACCTTTCGGCAAACCTCCGCTTTGGCTTTAGGAGTTTGTGAAAAGGAAGTTCGCGAGTCTTCTCGTTTTCCCATCGATCACACATCATCACACAACACTAAACTCACAATCTGCTCTCTGACACCGCATAACCGCATCTTCGCCTCCTCATAGCAGCAGCAGCAGCCGTAGCAAGCTCATCATTCACCATGGGATTCTCTGATAAAGTCGCCAATATGAACGAGTCGATCAACGCCTCGTTCGTTGGAAGGTTTTTTGAGATGGAAACAAGGAAAACAAATTTTACAACTGAATTGCGAGGTGCAATGGCAACCTTCATGTCAATGTCTTACATCCTTGCCGTCAATCCTCGTATCCTGTCCGACTCTGGTGGCCCCTGTGTCCCTGACGATGATGGAATCTTTGGCCCCGCTTATACTGAGTGTTTGGAGACGATCCGTCGTGAGTTCGTCACCAGTACTGCCATCGCTTCCATGTTTGGATGCCTTGTCATGGGTCTTATGGCCAACCTGCCAATCGCCCTCGCGCCTGGTATGGGTATGAACGCCTTCTTTACTTATTCAGTTGTTGGATTCCGCGGTACGGACAAAGTGTAAGTTACCGGTGCTCCCTCATGAACGTTATGAATCACTGGCGACCCGCACTCTCTCACCATATTCATTACCACCACATAGTTCTTACGAGGCCGCCGTCACTGCAGTTTTGATTGAAGGTGGGATCTTTTTGATCTTGGCTTTGACTGGTGCGCGTTACGCCATCATTAGGCTAATTCCGGAACCTGTCAAGGCCGCCACCCCGGCTGCCATTGGCGCCTTTCTCGCTCATTTGGGGTTACAAACGGCTGAGGGTATCGGTGTTGTCGTCAGCGACATTGCGACGGCTGTCACTCTCGGTGGCTGTCCCGAATCGAAGCGTACTCCTATTGTTGCCTTGACTCCCGACTGTGCCGCCAACTCAGCCTTTTGCGTCACTTCCGATGCCTACACTTGCGACGATCTCGGTGGACAGATGACTTCGGGCACTGCCTGGGTTGGTATCCTTGGTCTCATGATTATGTCCATCATGTTGGCTTACAGACAACGATCCGCCTTTATTGTTGGTATCGGGTTCGTCACTGCCATTAGTTGGTTCCGAAACACTGCCATTACCTACTTTCCCGACACGACCCTTGGTGACGCCCGTTTCGACTACTTCAAGCAGGTTATCTCTATCGAGCCCCTAGACAACGTATTTGCTCCTTACACAAGTGATCTTTCGGATGTTGGTGTCGCCTTATTTACCTTTTTGTATGTCGACTTTTTAGACACTTCGGTACGTTGACAAGAAGTGTTTTGGGCGTGTTGGCGGTTATTGTGAAAGACACCAGGCCGTACAATCGATCTCACTCGCAAACTTTTTCTCATTGCGTTATAGGGAACTTTACTCGGTTTGGTGTCCTCTATGGGTTATGTCGACGAGGAAGGAAACTTCCCCAAGAGTCGCGCCGCCTTTGCTGCCGATGCCCTTGCAACTATGTTCGGCTCCCTCTTTGGCCTCTCACCTGTCACCTCTTACATCGAGAGTGGATCTGGTGTTGAAGCCGGATCCCGTACTGGATTGACTGCCATCTTTTGCGGTTTCTTCTTCTTCTTGTCCATCTTCTTTGCCCCCATCATTTCCAGTATCCCCGCGTGGGCTACCGGCGGTGCTCTTATCATTGTTGGCTCCATTATGGCGCGTTCGTTAATGCACGTGAAATGGTACGATCCCACGCACGCCATCAGCGCCTTTTTGACCGTCATTGTCATGCCCTTGACCTACAGCATCGCCTACGGATTAATTGCTGGTATCGGAGCCTACTTCATCTCGTGGACGGTCTTTACCGTTCTCTCTTTTGTTGGTATTCCCAAGCCGGTCTGGACCATGGACGACTTGCCGAAGAAACCCTCTGACTTCGACGACGAGAAAGTTGATGAGCTCAACGACGATGACGAGGGTGATGTGTTTAAGGTTGCTGCTGGAGAATCCGAAGACGACAAGATTGAGAAGGTCGAAGAGAACAACGAGGCTTAACGCCGCCCTTGATCTCTACGGTTTGGTTTACACGTAATAATGATGATTTGTGTGTCTGTTCGAAGAGAGCGAGAGGAAGACGAAGTCTCCCGCGGCCCATGGTCTCAACAGAGTACGACATGATATGGTGTATAGTATTACAGTACCAAGTATCTTACATATTTGCATTTATTTTTATTTTGCAATACAGTACATTACGTCGTACAGCACTACTGTATGTCGCCAGTACGTGCTTTAGGTTGCATTTATATAATTAGTATTCTAGCATCCAGAGTATTTTTCATATAGAACACTATTTATGCTAAAAAATATATAGGTTTATACGACGTACGTAAAGGCTTGCCTCGACATCAATATCAAATTCTTCGAATCGCTCAGCCTCTGGAACATTTGCTGTTGGGGCAATTCACTTGAAGAAACGAGACAGTACTTCCACCGATAAGCAGTGTACAGGTACAACGCAAGGATTTGTGGAAGGTAGCTTTGCCTCGGGAAAAGTTCGAGACTTGCCTGTTTCAGGATGTCACGTGATGGCCTATCTGGATGGAGCAAATTTGCTGGCCGTCGGTTTGACGGATTGCTTGGCCTTTTACGAGACGGAAACATATTCTTTGGTACAATCGGTAGAAAGATCCGATACGGTGTCCGCTATTCGATGGTTACCCGTTGCCAACGATTTCAGCCTACTGGTAGTTGCAGGCTTGGACGGCATCGTTTCACTCTACAGGTTCGATGTTGAATTCTCGAGATTCAAGAGCCAAGGTTGATCCAAGAGTTTCGTGTCGATGGGCAGGTCCGTGCTTTGGATTGCACCTTCTTTGGAAAGCTGGACCCTACGTTTGTTGTGGCAGTGGGCGACAAATCTGGAAGAGTCACATTGGTGTCGTACGTAGACGATTTCGAGTATATCAATACGCTCGTTGTGGAACAGTATCCGACGGCTGTTCTCGGTCTTTCGATTTGCGTCAACAAGGGTATAATATCAACGAATACCAAAGGGGGTAATTAAAAAGTACAAGGGTTCCGTCGTGACTATGATAAGGCTGTTTGCATCGACAAGAGTCTTTGGTCAATGCAACGAAACGGAACTGTTCGATCCGTCGTCTTCTCCGAAGACGGAACCCAAATGGCTCTCGGGGGTTATGACAAGTCGCTAATATCGTTAAATGTCGAGCTGTGGAAGGTGAATCGAGAGTTGAAACTACAAGGAACTGTAAGTTGTGTTAAGATGTCTACGCCGGCAAAAGTTCCAGCCATACATACACTCAATCCAGTCTTATTTTCACCTCTTGTCCAGATTAACACCATTTCTTTCGATCCCTTGGGCCGATATATTGCTGTTGGCTGCCGCGACAAGTCGCTTACCCTTTTTGACACGACAACATTTATTCCGGTGAAAAAGATTCACACTCCCGGCTGGGTAACGTCCATCTCATGGGGACAAATGGACAAACAAAGAGATATTTTGGCTGTGCGGTCAGAAAACAACGTGTATTTCCATTTTGGATCTGACACCGATTCATCAGACGGAGAAGCGACTCTTTTCTCGACATGGTATGGAGTCGGACGTGTCATGGAGCGGCGATGGGCGTTACATTGTCCGTTCCCTTGGTATTTCGATCGTAGTAGCTGACTCACAACGAGACTTCGAAGATGTTGCTTGCAAAACAGGGGCAAGTTTGAAGAGTGGCTTTCTGTACAGCAGTGGACAAGCAAGATATGCTTGCTGCTATTACCGTTGACGGCTACCTGACAACTCTAAGGCTCGTTGTAGAAGCTTCCCAGTTGATCCTAGAGCAGATTCACTCAGTATTTGTTGAGTCGAACTTGAAAGCGCTGGCGTGGTCGCCAGACGGCAGCCTCTTGACTACAGGAGGCCGCGATAAGGAATTGCATGTGTTTTCTGCAAGTGATTTGAAGCGAAACCAAAAACCTGTCGAGCTGGATGGTCGAATTTGGGACATTGACTTGACCAACCTTCTGTTGACAGTTAAACTACTGTCTTATCTCCGAGGACTCGGCGACACCGGATGGCTGGTCTCGGTGTTAGTTGCGAATTTACGTGAAGAGGCTTCATGATTATTTTGTTCGCCATCTTGGTCGGTTTCTCTGTCGCCTTTCGGTTGCTCTTTCGCGAAACGGGCGATGCGAGCTTTGGGTCTCTCCGGCGATCTTTCCTCAATACTTTTGAGATGACGATTGTCGGGTCCTACGATCCTCTTTTGCTCTTCGAAGCAAAATACAGCGTTTTGGCTGTATTGACTTTCATTTTGGCCGTCACGTGCGTCCTCGTTGTTGCCTTGAACGCCCTTATCTTTATTTTGGCAGACTCGTACCCTCGGGTCCAAGAGGATGCAACGGCGAACCGTCGAAAAGAGCAATGCTCTTTAATTGTCGAATATATGTCCCTCTTGCCACCTTGGAAACGAAAGCAGATTGAGAGGGACACGCGATGGTTCCATACATTGCTGGAAGTCGATGCTGATGGTGATTTGCTTGTAAACAAAGACAATTGGGAGGGAGGTCTAAACGCACTCCGGCGGAACATCAGGGATATATCACAACACGACCGAGAGATTCACCACAAACATCTGCAGGAAGTGAAAGCCGATCTCGATTCCAAACTAGCAGTATTCAAGAACAAAGTCATAAGTTTGCTCGAAGAGCTGTCGAGCGATATCAAACAGCTACAGACGACCCAGTCGACAGGAGGAATGTCATTCAGCGGTGCGGTGAAATCAATTGGACGAAAAGGGTCGTCCGTCTTTGGAAAAAAGGACGCTAAATAACATTATTGAAGGCTACCCATTAAGGCCACGATACTAGCGTGCGCAATGCACTCTGCTAACTACGGCGGGTGTATCAGTTCTTAGTCCACTGTCACAGCCTTGGCCAGGTTTCGAGGTGTGTCCGGATTGATACCACTGCGCAAGACAGAATTGAAACATGTGAGAAAGTATAGGAATGCTGCACAACATAGAGAGCTTTGGTGACTGAGAACGTACCGAAGCATCGCTAGTTCGTAGGCAATCAATTGCAGTGGCAGCACGGCACCAAGCGCCGTCAACGGTCCGTTGTTTGGTATCACAATTGGATAATCGTCCAAATTTGCTGCCAGCTGCGGCTTGTCAGTGATAATAATCACCTCAGCTCCACGCGCTTTGACTTCTTCGGCCGCCGTTCGCATATGATGGGCGTGTTGGTCATCCAAAATGAGCATAATAATGGGCGTTGCGCCAAACTTGCCCTTCTCATCCTCAATGAGAGCAAACGGACCATGTTTCAGAGCGCCGCCACTGTATCCTTCGGCATGCAGGTAGCACATCTCCTTGATCTTGAGAGCTCCTTCTTGTGCTACAGGTTCGCCGTACCCTTTCCCGAGTACAAAGCAGTGCTCCTTTTCCTTAAGTCTTTCTGCGACTAGCTTGCACTGGTCTCGGGTCTTGAGGGCCATACCAAAACTGATTGGTAATCTCATGAGAGCATCCTTCAATCGAGTAGTTTCGATATTGGGTAGAGACCCCTCCAGTTTATCACGTGTTTGCCGGAACCAAAGGGCAATGAGTGCCAAGACCGTTACCTGAGTCGTAAACGCCTTGGTACTAGCTACAGCATTCTCTCGACCAGCATTGCAGTAGACTCCCATCTTGGTGGCACGAGCGATTTGACTTCCGACCGCGTTTACGACACTCATGACGGTAATACCCTTATCCATGGCAGTACCGACGACACGCGCCACATCTTTCGTTTCTCCACTTTGCGACACGACAATTACGCCGGTCTCATGCAAGTTTCTGGGGCAAGGAAAATCCTTGGCTTCAGTTTCCGCCGCGTCAATTGAATGAACACTATCAAAGCTACCCAGTTGTTTCATGAGTCTTTCTCCGTAACGGGCCGCATTGAGACTGGTTCCACAGGCCGCCAATGTAATGTGCTTGATTTTCGAGAGCTGTTCAAAGTTTTTATCGAGACCTCCCAAGTAAATTCGGTCGGCACCCAAACGTCCCCCAAAACCCAAGGCACGTGCAATGGCTTCAGGCTGTTCCACGAGTTCTCGGAGAGTCCAATGAGGAAATGGTTCAGGGCTGAGCTTGACTTGCTGGTCAGGAGCCTTTTGCTTGCGCGTGAGATCCAGAGTACGACCGTCTGCATGCAAGACACCGATCTCTCCATCCTTCATACTGATAAAGTTTTTGGTGTATCGATTAAAGGCTGATGTTTCGCTGGCGACAAAGGTACGATCGTCACCAATCCCAATCACCAAGGGCGAACCGTTGCACGCCACGACAAGCTCATCCGGGGCATCGGTACACATGATGCACAATCCCCATGAACCGTCACAGGACAACAATGCCTTTTCTGTCGCATCTTTGATGGTACATCCCTTTTCTTCTTTGTAAATGTGTCCAATCAACTTGGCAATAACTTCGGTATCCGTCTGACTGGAAAACCGGTGACCCTTGGCTTGCAAATCGCGACGCAGCTCGTTGGCGTTGTTGAGTGTTCCATTGTGCACCAGAGCAATCTTTCCTGACGAGTCGACATGAGGGTGAGCGTTTTCGTCCGTCTTGCCTCCATGCGTCGCCCAACGAGTATGGGCAATACCCACGGCGTGTCCCGCCGATGCGGACGAATGCTTCCTGACCAAGTCAATCGAATCGGCCTTGTCACCGTCACTGGCGTACTTTGTGACAATCTAGACAATGAAAGGAAAAGTGAGTGAGTGCTAGAGAAACCAGACACTTATCGATAGATCCCACTCTTTACAACATTCATCGATCCGAACGAACGTACCATGGGTCCTCCAGCGCCAGACATGGTCGCCAGACCCGCACTGTCATATCCTCGATTCTTCATAATGGTCAGTCCATCCACCAAGAATTCTCTACAAAGCGAGTCGAAAGCAACAAGGGTGTGAGTGTTATGAAGGTGTACTTACGTAACGAATCGGGACGACCAGATGGAAAGAGTCACTTCGCCGGGGTCATGCTCCTTCGAACACAGGTACTATCCTCTTGCAAGTCCTCTCAACGGTTTGTACTACGTACCGAGCGTCGTGATTGGGAGTCCCCACCACACCGGCGATTCCACAACATTCCACACGGCGCTGTTCGAAGATCCCAACCGCGGTCAGCAAGAGACTTCCAGCCACCAAGAATGGATGGATACTGCTGGTAGATTCTCGAGTGGCATCTGGTGATACCACGGCAACTGGAGACGCAAAGGTGGATGTCGTTCGAAGCAGCGTCTTTCTACCAGCGGCAGAGGATCTCTGCCAAACTCGAGCTGACGGGTTCGTCAGCACACGTCGAAGAAAGACTGTCATGGTTCGGATGAGCACCTCACAACCGATGGAAGCTCAATAATGTGCCAACAAAGGGGATATTGTATTGTCTTCTCAAATCTCAACCGCCATCATCATCTTCGGTGTTTACTTTTTTCTTCAAAAGACATGCGAGACATTTGAGATGACCCCAGAAGTACAGCCTACTAAATTCGATAGAAAATATCAAGCCAAAAGACCTTGAGTTAAGCCCTGTTATTCTTTCCTCAGAGCTGTATAAAATTTTGATGAGTCTTGAAAAAAAGCGCGTCAAACTTCTACCAGACTCGACTCACAAAATCGCTCATTTTCACCATGCCGCTTGCGTCTCTCCGCGTCAACACGGCGGCTTTGTCATCGGCCTATACCAGCCAGGCTAGTAGTCCAGTCACTGCTGGTACGTCGGTGACCAGTAGCCGAAGGTCCGGTGGAACTCGTAGCAGTAAGGATTCCAAAAAGAGAGGCAACTCGAAAGAAAAAGAGCTCCAAGAGTTAAAGGTCAACGTTTCACGCTTTACCAGAGCCAATGACCACACGTCGGCTTTGGCAACTTTGCAAGGGTGCACTGCTTTGACTTCCATTGAATTGGAATCCGTCCCATCTTCTCCTAGTAGTCAGAAACAATGGCAAGAACTCGAACAGGAAGTATGGAGATCCAGCAAGCTCATTCTGAACCAAGTGGCCTTCGAAGGGCAGGCTGTCCGACACGAATTCGTTCCCGTCCTCAAGGCACTGTGCAGCAAACTTACTGAAAGTACGACAGGGTTTATCGACTCTTTATCCGTCTACCGTCTCTTGATTATTCGCTTGGCACCCACTACCAGCTCGGCCGACTCGTACTTTCATCTAAATGCCGTCTTGGGAACGGGCGACTTGCTCTTGCAACCCGTACAAGACCCACACTACGCCAAGACCATTTTGGGTTTCCGTCCCACAGCTGACTTGAGCTTGTACGAGTCGGGTGGGCAAATTCACGCCATTATGGTCAACAATCACGCCTATGGCTTGTACCGCAAGTCCGATTTGACGAGTAGTACGCCTTGGCTCGGGGTCGTGGCGACGGTCCACGAACGCATCAATCTCACAACGGGTTCTGGCGTCCGTGAGGTTCAAGTAAAGTTTGTGTAGAGAACGCTTGCTGCCAGGAGATGCGACAAAGGCATCATATACCGGAGGATACAGGACGAACGAGTAGTAGGGTTTAAGGTTATATATAAAAAAATGATCTGTTGATTACAGGTGTTGATTATCAGATAATGCAAGTGGAACGCATGCATCAAGGCAATCTAGACAAACTCCAGGGAACCTTCTGAGGACACTGTAAATGCATCTCCTTCCCAGAGCCCGTGGATGTTACAGTATGTCATGGGCCTGAGCTCAACACCGGTCGGTACCTGGACTTTTAAAGACGGCGGCGATGGACCTGCAGGAGGAAACCCCTTGACAACTGCAATCTCGTTGCGCTTGACATCGTGCAGCCAAATCATGAGAATGTAATGCGGTTTCACAGGGTCCATGACGTGATTGACCGTGATAGTCAGTATCCCACTGTCTGCGATGGACACTTGAGGGATATGCTTTTCCGGAGCTCCGTCCGAGTTTTTTTTGAACATGTTAGCCAGCTCAAGTTGTCGAGCAGCTCGTTCGAGGTCAATAGTGGCTTCTGCCGGATAGCTTGCCACGCCCAAGCTCAAAATGGCGGCCGAGACGAGGGCGACTCGACGAGATATTTCGCGATTGTTACTGGAAACGGGGGACGAACTTGCCAGTGAGACGGACTGCCGCCTAAATCTTGGTGGAGCAAAACCATGGCTACTTCCCAAAAGAAAGGCCGACGCGATAATCGAAAGGAGCAATCTCATGGTCGTGTCTTTGTTTACGAATGACAACGCCATTACGAGGACGCCCAACGCCCAGCAGGCAGCAGGTTGCGAGGTTGAACGAAGACACGGAGCGTATCTTTCTGGGTAGTGAATTACACGGGATCCCCACAAGGAAGAAAATCATAGAAGAGGCGCGAACGCGAACAACAATAATAGTGCGATCGACGATGGCCGATGCGCAAAATCCAAAAAGACAAATAACGACCTCCGAAATCCAAAACCATGAAGCCAAGCTGCATCATTCTTCTCCTACCCTTCATACCATTGACTTGGTCGTGGTCTCAAAAGAAACTCTGGAACCGACGACATGTTATGCAGTCCTTGCTTCTCATTGGATCGGTGTCGAAGCCGCAAGCGGTACCAGCAACCTGCTTAGCAGGAGACACTTCTGTAGACTGTATTGGCGTCTACAAGCTTCCCACCATGTCTCAGCAAGATTTAAAGCGACTTGTACCCGACGCCAAGTACGTTCCACCTGCGGCACCCCCTAAATCGGCACAGAGTGCTGTCAAAGCACTATCAGCGCAACGCAAGGCTGCCGATGATATCGCCGAGGTGGTGGCCGCTGGTCGCCTTGAAGAAGCCGGAATTAAAATGCTCAACTTGATTCCCAAAGTCACGACTGCAGGGAGAGTCATCCTGGACGAACTATCCTCGAGATCTTCCTCTGCAGCAGCAGCAACAACACTTAGCGAGGAAACTATATGGAACCTTCGCACATCCCAAATGGAGTCCAAATTCGAGGAGCTACTCGGAATCTTGGGACAGTGTGATGTCTCCATAGGGCAGGGTCTAAGAGGACAAATGGGAGTATCAGCAGTCGCCCAGCTGAGCATTCTCTCGGAACTGCGTGAGGTTATGGCAGCGTTCGACGATTTTTTGGCGTTTGTTCCGCGAGATCTTAAAGAAATATAGTTGAAAATACCAGCACCAGCGAAGAAGCTTTGAGGGATGGAGAGTCCCGAATGCCTGCTTTTAAGCTTTCAAAAATCATGGTCTAGCTACAGTAGCTACTGTTTGTAGTAGAGAGGATGCATGAACATGAACATCGCGTTTACCGGGTAGCACCCAGAACCATAGACGTACCGGTTGTTGAGAAACGGTGAGACCCGGAAGTCCGATACAGATCCTTCCAGGAAAGAGAGGGATGTGGCAGATATGCCACGTACTTACAGAGATGCGTTAGTCGGTGGAGAGTGAGGATGATCAGAGGATTATGACCTCACTCTTTTCCTTTTATTAGTGTTTGTTCTATTGCAACAGTTCGTAGAGTGCTTAGTCTAGTTTATCATTAGCAGCATTCTTCTGAATTCAACATAAAAGGAAAAGAGCTTTCTTATTATGCCTACCCAAAGTGATGGCGGATCAGTCACACCGGCGCAGACAGCAACGGAGCCAACTGAGTCCAACAACACTCGAAACCAAAACCGCAGACGCGGCAATCATCCCAACAATGCTCAGAGAGTCACTGACCCCCGG
>Ga0307978_1003268_pt1 | contig 11075 bp, 6 predicted proteins | sample OrgLakmetage1056_FD_203151 | JGI IMG/M metagenome (GOLD analysis project Ga0307978, IMG submission 203151) | Saline water microbial communities from Organic Lake, Antarctica - #1056 | ecosystem: Environmental > Aquatic > Non-marine Saline and Alkaline > Saline | place: Antarctica: Organic Lake...
TCAGAAATCACGCACATGTTTGGCTCGGTAGACGATTTGCTCGCCGCCTTTGGCTTGGCCGACATGCCGCAAGCTCAGCGTTACGGCATTCTCTTTGGTTGCATTGTCTTTGTGTGCACTATTAGCGCTGTAGTTGGTCTTTTGTTTGTGGGAGGTTCCTTTCAGCGCATTCAAGAGCAGGCGGACACGGGGGAAGCCACCTTGTTGTCGCCAGCGGATGCGCGCGCCCAGCGGGCCCTCTTGCTGGAACGCCTCTTGGAGGGTCGCGAACGCATGGTGCGCAAGTATCCCGAAGATGCTCGATCCGAGGAATTCACCAGTTTGACTACTATGCTCATGAATGTGGCACCCAATACGCACGAAATTGCCGAGTTGGTGCACGACGACGACAAGACGGGCAAGAAAAAGCAAGAGATTCGTCGTTTCATGCCGCCAATGTACGAAGAGAACTATGTCGCTGCCTATCGCAAGTGCCAGGATCGTCCCGGAGGTATGTTGGTAGCAGTCTTCTATGTTGAAAGGCATGCATTTCTACCGCTCTCTCACTCTCTTTTTACTCACCGTGCGCGCTTTCATTTTTTTATTTTTCAACGTTCGACAGGCACGGTCCTTTCGGGCCGTCCCGAGGCTCGCTTCGAAACCTACGCGCGTGGCTTTGCCGCGTGTGGTCCGTTCACGAGTATCACGTATCGTCGCTCCTACGGACGCCTTTACGAAGCAATTTGCTGCGGTTCGCACACGGCCGACGACAAGTACATTCAGCTTTGGAAGGACCGTCCCTCGGACATTATTGGTCGATACGCCAGGCTGGAACCTTTGGAGGTCAAGCGTCACTTGCAAGACTTGTATAAGGTGACGAGCGGTGCGCCTGCTTTGGAAAATAAGGCTTATGATCCGGATGAAGTATGGGGGTTTCTCCAGGATGGTCCTTTTGACGATGCCCAAGCGATGCGCAAGTCCTTTGTCTTTCAGCGCAAGGAAAATGAAGCGAGTTTTGCCATTGTGCACGGAGTTACCGAGCGCGTCATCGGAGCCATTATTTTGACAAATGATGACCCAACGAACCTGACGATGCAAATGGAATGCCCCATTATTCAACCGTTCCGTGAAGGCTGCAAGGAGCAGTTGGAGACTTGTTTTTTGCTGATTGATCGATTGTTTGCGTATGGATATCGTCGTGTGCAAATCTCGATTGATTCGCAGGATGTGCTAAAGCGCAAGCTAGCAACACGTCTCGGATTCACGTTGGAAGGATGTCTTTACAAGCACATGGTTGTCAAGGAGGCCAGCCGTGACAGCAACATTTATGGAATGCTCAATAGCGACTGGAAGAAGGGTGCGAGGGGTTCCATCTTTCGAAAGCTGTATGGTGTGGCAGCTCATCGTGCGGATGCTATCAACGAAAACAAGGAAGAAGAGTTTGACGAACAAGACCGCTTTCTCAAGGAGAAAAAGAGAGAAGAACAAGCTGCTATGGCGTCCCTCAAGACGAAGAAGGCACTATAGTCGTAAACTTTCTCCAATATTGTCGACGCGAGACAAATCGATCAAGATATTCTAGCAACCTTGGTCACACATCTAATACTCTTACTTGTGTAGTCTATCAGATTAATCGAACGCGTAGTCCTTATCAACGTTTAGCGGTGTCAAGCTGTCTCTGAGTCCACAACGATGTTGTGGCTTCAGCTGCTAGTAGTAGAGCTAGAACTACTGCGACCAAGGCTCGGAAGGAGAGCTCTCAAGCCGCTGCAAGTCGACAACTAGCTACTAGATGTCACCAAGAAATGAGAGTAAGCCGACAACAATGTTGAATGGCAAATCAAACAAGATATGTATTTTTATAGTTTTTAACGAGTGTTACTCGAATCCAACAGTGCAAGACACACAGCACATTGATCCGAGTTCCACGAAAAAGGGAGCATCGATGTAGAGAGTCAACCGCACGTTATAATAAGCTTGACACCAACAAGACCATTCTCTCCAGGAGAATGGCATTCATGAACGAACAACGTTCAACAATTGTTGACTCTCTCCAGTCGATTTCTATCGTTTCCTCCACACCATTTTTCGTGATCGTCGTAGCATACGAGGTAATCGAGGTAGCATGCTTTGACGTACAGAGAAATAAATAAGTCTGCCCCGTCCCCGGGCAACGAGAACATACAACGGGATATGCCACAAAGGACGGACAGGACATTCACCAAAAATAAAGAGCGCAATCCATGGTCCAAAAAAGACCGAAACATAAAGTAAATATAGCTCACTCAAACTGGATTGCCGCCTACAACCCAGGAGGACAGTAGAAGAGTCCATCCGACTCCTCTTTCGCGCCAGACAGCTTCAAGATCGAAGCTAGATCGCTAGCCAACGCGTCTTGGTCGTCATTGTTGCGGTTGTCGCCAAACAAGCCTGGACCAAAGAGGTCGCTGGTGTGACCCGACCACGTCGCAGCACGAGCGCGTTCGTCCCCGTTTCCAAAGCTGCCGCCGAATCCGCCACTGGAAGACGTGTTGGTTCTCGAAACGTAAAGACGGTCCGATTCTCCCATTCCGGGAGGTGGCGAGGTCATGCCATTAAAGCTCGTCGGTGACCCACGAAAGACATCCACCAGACCCGTCACAGCAAGACCTTCGTCTTCGCGGACGCTTCCAGAAAACTGCGACGAAAACAGTGAAGGGGTCGCGTCGCCAAACTCTTCCGCCGTGTGGGAAATGGCGGGAAGAGACGTCGTGGAAGACGTACGCTGACGTCCGTAAGAGGCATCGTTGCTCATGTTACTGCCATTGTTGTTGTAGGCAACTCGGTTGCGGACCGGCAAGAGTCGACAAGACGAAAAGTATGGAATGCCTGGGCCGCCTTCTCCCGACAGCACGGGGCGATCTTCGTGCAAGTGCATGAGACCTGGCCGCGGAGACAGAGTCGCCGCACGTCTTCGGTTCTGCGGGTAGCCATCATAGTAGGACGACGACGAATTACTCGCACCATTCATAGGAAGCGCCGACATTTGCATCGACTCGTGCGACGGCATGTCACGTGGTCCATTGGTTTGGTACGGCCGAGGGCGACCAAACGAATAGTCGTCTCCACCACCAACAGACGAAAAGGAATCTGGTAGAAGATAGTCCGACGCGGCAGTGCTCACGCTGGTAGTTTCCCACGCGTCTCCTCGGGATTCTTGCCAACTTTCGAATCTGTTGTTGGGGTGGTCCATGGTATCCGGATACGGCGAATTAGAATTCATGCGAAAGCCTGGAGGCAGCGGCGAAGCTTGGCTGCGTGTCATTGAATGGGGCTCTGGCATGACACTGACCATGGAAGGAACAGACGACGGGGGCTGTTTTTCGGCAGCCTCTGCTTGCAAACGAGCCTTGGTCATCTCCTTGAGCTCGTGGACCGTCAAACCATGCGGCAACTTTGGTTTTCCATTGGCGTCTCTCTTGGAAGAGTCAAACGAACTCTGCGACATGGAGGAGGACGCCTTTCGTGAATCGGATCCATGCTGTTCCGATGAAGAATGGTGGTACGCAGAATGTGATCCCACCACGGGAGGTTTGGTAAAGACTCCAATTGCTGGCTTTGCCAGTGGTGGCGTGGGCAAAGGATCCATGCCGTGGCGACTGCGATAGGCCGCCGGTACTGGCGGCATGCTGGGTTCAATAGCCCGCGGATACGGTTCCGCTGCCCGATAGACGCTCGCATCGGGCGTGCTACCGCCACCGTTGTACATGGCACGATCCGTTTGGGGCGGTGTCGCACGCTGTTGCGCGTGTGGGGAGCGTTCCACGACTCGGTACGTCGGCAGTGGAGAAGGGTTCGGATCCGGTGACGAAGCGCCGTCCAATCCTTGCTGTTCGTAGTGTTCCTTTGCCAATCGAAGCGCCGTTTGCTTCTTCAAGTCCTGGGAGGCATCAAGACAATAATGCGAGTGTGAGAGAACGCTTAGTTCTCGACGGGTTGCACCAAGCAATCAGGCTCGGTACGGCGATCCAGGGTCGCCATCGTCAGCGACGAGGCAGTCTTGTGGACGGTTTGCGAACGGTTGGTCATTGTGATACTTCGTAGGGCTTCAAATATCTTATACAAATAAATATCAATGACGCCCTTAATTCCGTCTACTGTCCATTTCCCATAGTGGAAAACAACGAAAATGACCAATCACGCACAAAAATATCACCCAAAGGATCCGTTCGCCAAGAACCAGGTAGGCTTCTACGCTGGTCCACGAAAGAAAACAAACGAGACGAAGACGATGAGAGCCCGACCCGCTGCGTGTTGGAAGGATCTTACCTCCATGGTAATGCCTTGATTGCGATTATATCGTTCTTGTCTCTTCTTCCCCTTGTTTGGCTTTTGTTGGGGGATGACCCCAACTCGAGAAGAAGTCCAATACGGCATGATTGGGTCCGTTTTGTTGTGAATCTTCCGCCCAATCGGGCGATTGTGGGCTGATATGGAGCGATTGAAAATTGGCGGAGTGGTTTTACGTAACCCGAGTGTTTTCAGAAGTCTACCAGGTCCTCTACCGTATACTTTCTACGAGATGATCGCTGTTTGTCAGGCTGTGTTTGCACCAAAATTGGGTTTTCAGGTTCCCGCGCGGAACAGGGCGGGATTCGGCTTTTGGCGCAGAAGGCACAGAATACCGGTACCAGTGCCAGGTACCAGGTGTAGTCGTACCTGGTAGAGAAGAAGAACAAGCGCTTCAAAAAGAATATCAGCGCAATCAGCTCGCTGTCGACTGTCGACACCGCATCAGCCCCATAGACTTTGCGGCAGCAGAATTCTCTTGTACGGTGGACTTGAACAACGCTCTCTTGTACCTGCACTGACCAACATGATCCGCACTGCTAGTCGGAGAGCCGCCTCTGTCGTCAAATCGGCACGGTTTCTGCAAACGGGATCTCTTCGCTCGTCGTTTGCCGCTCGTCGCTTTGCGACGGCCGACCACAACGATACCATGTACAACTACGATCTTAACGACAGCGCATCGTCGAGTTCCAGAATAGACGCGAACTTTCACCAAGGTGTAGCAGATTCGATCAACGAACCCATGTTGGCCTTGGCGTACGATTACCAAGACTTTGATGATGACGACGACGATGATGATGATGATATCCATGACAGCGTCCAAATGACCACTGCCAACGGAACGCGACCTCCTCCGGCGTCTGCCAGCAGTCCCTATCCGGCACCAACGAGTATCCAATCTCAAGAAGGGGGTGGCAAGAATGTCCCTTCCCGCAAGTCGGCCGGGGGGGGAGGAGGAAGTGGAAGGTACGATGCTGTTGCGTATATTCAGGTGGTTGACACCAAGATATTTCCATATCTTTTTGTATCTTTCGAGGTATATTCCAATATACTCACGTGTGCCCTTGTTGTCCTCTTTCTCGATATTATCAAACAGGCACCGCTGCCCCAAGTGCGGAACGTTCGTGACCTTTCGACACGGCGACTTTGATGAGAATACCTTTTATTGCGCGGCCTGTTCCGGCTGGTTTGTCGTGAGCCCGGGCACCACCATCACCGATGCGCAACAAGAAGACGTCATTGAAAAGAACGACGGCATGAAGAAAATAGTAGATCCGCAAGTCTTGATGCAGCATATTCCCGAGGCTGGCGGTCCAAAAGTGTACGCGGCTTCGGCAGGTGCTGGTGGTACTGGTACGCGACAGCGCAGTCCCCGAGAAGAAGCGCCCGTCAATGGAGGAGGAGGCAGGAATCCCGAGGAACCCGCCGAAGTCAAGCGCATGCCCACGCCGCGAGAAATCATGAAGGGATTGAACGAATACGTGATTGGCCAGCGCAATGTCAAGGTGGCGCTGTCCGTTGGCGTTTACAATCACTACAAGCGCATTTTCGTGTCGGAATCGCAACAAGCTGCCGCGGAACAAAAGAGTCGCGCAGCCGAAGAAATTTTACAGCAGCAGCAGCATGGCGGCTTTGACGATGGTCCGTCGCTCGCCGACATGAATCTGGGACAGTTTGGTACGGAAAAGGAAATGGACGATTCGACCGCGAATTCGGCGGCGGACGTGAATAGCATTACCGACTCGGAGTTTGGTCGGGACGTGGAGGACTGTGAAATTGAAAAGAGCAACATTATGTTGCTTGGTCCCACCGGTTCAGGCAAAACGCTTTTGGTCAAGACGTTGGCGCGTTTGATTGACGTGCCCTTGGTGATTACGGATGCCACGTGCTTGACACAGGCTGGGTATGTCGGTGAAGACGTGGAGAGCGTTCTCTTCAAGTTGTATCTAGAGTCGGGGCAAGATGTGGAACGGTGCCAGAGGGGTATTGTCTATATAGACGAGGCAGACAAGATTCGCAAGTCTGGCGGCAACGTGAGCATTAGCCGGGATGTGTCGGGTGAAGGCGTCCAGCATGCTTTGCTCAAGATTGTGGAGGGCAATGTGATTAATGTTCCCAAGGTATGTACGCGCGATTGTTGTCGTTTGGTGCTGGCACTTTGCCTCTATTTTTGTTTTGCTGTTGACGAGTGTCTCTAACATGCTTTTCTCTTGCTTTTGTTTGTGTGTGCGTCACTTTAGGAACCGGGTCGCAAGAATCCGCGTGGCGACTTTTTGCAGATTGATACCACCAACATTCTTTTCATTAGCGGTGGAGCCTTTTCTGGTTTGGAGCGCATCATCAATCGGCGCATGGACGCGGCCTCGATTGGGTTTGGTGCGCAAATGAAGAAGAAGGTGGAGGATCCCGCGGTCCAGTCAAAGTACCTGGATAGCACAATTCCGACTGATCTGGTCGAGTACGGAATGATCCCAGAGTTTGTTGGGCGTTTCCCTGTTATTGTTTCCACCAAGGGATTGGATATTGAAGATCTCGTGAACATTCTGACTGTTCCGAAGAATAGCATTGTCAAGCAGTACAAGCGTCTCTTTGCCATGGACGATGTCAACTTTCACGTGACTGACGAAGGATTGGAAGAGATTGCCAAGACGGCCTTTTCCAGAGGCACTGGTGCCCGCGGTCTTCGTTCCATTACCGACGCGGTTCTCATGGAGACCCAGTATGTTGTACCCTCGCTACCGGACGTGCATACTGTTTTTGTGGACGCTGCTGCCGTTCGCGGAGAACGCAAGCCCATTTTGCTGAATGATCCTGAAATGACGCTTGAAAAGTACAAGTCGTTGATAAAGGATGGTAATGCGGAAGTGGCTGGAGCCATTCAAGTGAATATTGAAGAAGATACAGAGATTGAGCAAAGACAAGAAGCCGCCTGAGCAGCAAAGCAAACGCTAAGGTGTGGTCGATTACCTTTTTGCCTTTTTTTATCGCTTGCTTTGGTACACTTTGCGCAAGAGCGAGCCTATTTCCACGCCGTTGGGTCTACCAGTCTACATCACTACAACAATCATTAGTATTAACGCACACTACACTATTAATCTACAATCACTACAAGTGTTTTTTACGCGCGGCTGTGGCTGCAACAACGTGTGAAGAAAAAGAAAAAACATTTCCGCACTTTAATTTTTTAAATCCCCAAGGCGTCGCCGGTACTCGTTCGCACAAAGGTGCGACAAGCATCTCGTCGCTGCTCTGCCACAACGTAGGCGGCTTCCAACTCGGCCGTGACTTGCTGATTCGTCAAGCACAGTTCTTGAATGCGCATCCGCTGCTGTTGGGCCGTTCGGTCGACACCGGGCAAGGCGTCCACGTGCTCGTTGATTTGCTGGCTCTTGTGCAAGACGGTGGCGCTCAATTTCATGACGAGTTCGTGATCCTTGGTCATTTCCATTTTGGCGTGCAATCGGACAAAGTCTTCGCGGCGTTGCGGAAGCGCGCCGCCGTCGGCCACTACCTTTTCCACCAATCGCACAGTGGCTGGATCCTTGGCCTTGTAGGCTTGCCACGCTTCGTCCATGTCCGGTTCGGTGGTGGTGGTGGTGATATTATCGCTGCTGCTGTTAGAAGCTGTGGTGCCGTCCAATGCAGTACCACCACCGAGATTTCCCGATTCGGGTGCGACAGCGTCTCGCAAGCCACGGAGCGCTTCAAACATGGCCAACGACAGGCCGTCTATGTGCCGTGGTACAAAAAGAGAAATATGAGCGAATGCCTTTACTAAGCCCTACGGAACGACTAGTCTAACGAGAGCATACGGTACACTAACCTATATCATCCTGAAGGGAAGTGATTGGATCAATCTTGATCGGCGCCGCATCATCTTGTGGTGACGGTGACAGTTGTGGCGCTACTCCGCTCCTATTCACTCCAGCCGCCGACATTGCACGATGCTACCGTACAGTACTACCGTACAGTTACCAAAGGCACACGCGCACACGCACAAACAAAAGCAAGACACCACTGAGTTGTCTCCAGTAGCTACACAATACAGTACGTATATACGTATATAGTCTAGCTAGGGACCGTCGCAATCGTCGCTCTTCCCCATTGTGATTCTTCGCGGTAATCGCGATAATTTTTAGAGATAAATCGATCAATCCGTCGTCGTGATGTGACGTCACACGTTGAAAACGTTTTCAATTGGATCTTTTTATCTTTTTCCAAAAAAGAAAAAAACACATCAACCGCATAAAAAGACGACAGACCGATTATCGATCGAACCAATAGTCTACCGGTAGTGCTAGAATAGTCTAGGGCTAGAATAGTCTAGTGCTACAGTAGTCTATAGCCAAAGGTCCCGTTGTGACAAGGAAAACGCGCTCTCTCTAGACGATTGCTTTCTAGTCTAGTAGTTGCAGCTTTGCTGACTTGACTTGGGTAGCATGGTCGCGTCCAGAAAATCGTTCCAAACGACCGGCGCTCAAGGCCAAACCACCACCACCGTGCGGAATGCCCTGGACGTTCACAGACTCGCCACCTGGATGGTCCAGCAGCCTGCCGTGACTGCGCTACTGCCCGACACTGGCACTGGCACACCGTGGACCAGTGCGGTGCTGTCGGAATGCATGCAAGCGCGTCAGTTTGGTTTTGGACAGTCCAATCCAACCTACTGCCTGCGCATACGCATACCACCGCGCCAGAATGACAACAACAACAACAATCCCAACCGACCCTCTTCCGCAGCAGCAGCAGACGGGAAGGAGCACGCTCCTGCCGACGTGTCGCTGGTACTGCGCAAAAAGCCCGCCACGGTGGCACACGCCTCGGCGCATGCACTGCACCGAGAGTTTCGAGTATTGCGAGCCCTCCAACAGCACAATCGCTTTCACGGTACCACCACCACCACCACCGCTAGTAAACAAGTACCCGTGCCAGCCGTCTACGTTTATTGTCGAGACGTGGCCGTGGCGGGTGCCGAATTCTATCTCATGGAATTTGTACAGGGTCGCATCTTTACCGACCCATCCTTACCGGGCATGACTGCCGGAGAACGACAGGCAGCGTTTCAGAATGTCATTCAAGTCCTGGCCAATGTGCATGCCGTCGATTGTCAACAAGTGGGTCTGCAGGATTACGGTTCGCAGGGACGCTACGTACCACGCCAGTTGCAACGCTTGTTGGCCGTTAGTCAGCGACAGTCGGCCCTGTCGGCCACGCCCGTTGTTCCGGAAATCGCATCCCTGGCGCAACAATTGACAGTCTACGCGGCCAACTGTCCCGCCGCGGCAATAGGGACATGTTCACCATCACTAGCTGCTGCTGCAGTCTCGCTGTTGCACGGTGATTTCAAACTGGACAATATCGTCTTTCATCCCACGGAGCCTGCAGTAATTGCCGTGCTCGATTGGGAACTGAGTACCACGGGGGATCCACTGTGCGACGTGGCCAACTTGTGCATGATGTACTTTATTCCACGCCAACCAGCGGCAGTTGGTATTGCGGGCATTGCCGGTATGGAACGCCAATTTGAAAGTATGGGCATTCCGAGTCGCAAGCAAGTGGTGCAATCGTATTGTCGGTACCATGCAGCATCAGTGGACTTTGCAACGGCTTGGGAATGGAGCGGCTTTTACCTGGCGTTTCTGTTTTTCAAGAATTGCGTCATTGTGCAGGGAGTGGCGCAGCGCTCCAAGACGGGAGTGGCCAGCAGTGCTGCCGCCGACAAGGTGGCACTACTCTTGCCGACCATTCTCCACTTGACCCAAACGATACTGCTCAAGTATCCGCCTCCCCTGAGAACAGATACCAAGAGTCGACTGTAGTCTCCAAGGTGATGGTTCCTCTTGTGAATTCTATCGGCTACTTGATTCGGGTGGTACCAACGAACCTTTTTGTACGCCTGGATCTGCCCATTGCAGCGTTGCCCGTATTGTTCTCTTTCCGATCTTGTAAACCCCAAAGTTCCCATGCATCGGACCGCCGAGATTGCAATCGACGAATCTTCTCCTGATACTATTAGCTAAGCTCTAGTGATAGTACCGGGTAGTTACACAGCTAAAAACGTATCAGCAAAGTTTACCTCTCGTACGATCATGTGGTTAGCGTTGCCACTTTTTTAGGTCAATGTTGTTGAAGCGCTTTCGCGGTGGAACCTCAGAGCACCATTTATCGGGGATGTAGGGAACGCAACTCTTCTCAATCTTTACACCCTCCTGTCCAAGCTCTCTCCGGACCAGCTCTTGATCCAACATGTAAGCCTCGACTATTACTTCCCTCGTCACTAGTCCATTCTGTTTGCACAGTTCCAGGGTCTTGCCCGCCAGTTTCTGGCCGCCGTCGCCGTCTGGCAAAAGCATTTGGCAAGCCTTGAGAAAGTAGCAATAGGTAAAGCTATTTGGTTTGACTGTGCTGTCGGGTCCGTGTAGCTCTCGAAAGTGCTCGAGGGCGAGGTTGAAGTGTTCTCGTCGTTTTACTGGCAATGGTGAAGGAGAGCGAGCGGACACCAGAATCAACCAATTGTGAGAGGTCACATCGGGGCCGGCATCTTTCTCACCTGAAGCATATCTCTCTTTCATTTCAGCAAAGAGTGCCTTGGCCTTGTCAACACGGTCAGAATGTTGGCTGGTTGCGTAGGATGATAGCAAAGTGTTGTACACTATGGTATTAGGCTTGACATCGCGACCTTTCTCACTGAGCTTTTGCATGTGTCGTACGAGACCCTCTGCCTTTTCGGTCGCCTTTTCCGATTTGCTTCGAGTAAAGGCGAGTAC
>Ga0307978_1003270_pt1 | contig 11072 bp, 15 predicted proteins | sample OrgLakmetage1056_FD_203151 | JGI IMG/M metagenome (GOLD analysis project Ga0307978, IMG submission 203151) | Saline water microbial communities from Organic Lake, Antarctica - #1056 | ecosystem: Environmental > Aquatic > Non-marine Saline and Alkaline > Saline | place: Antarctica: Organic Lake...
CCCGCCATTGCGCGGGGCCTTTCGCGTTATGGCCCCGAGCTGGCCCCGAGCTGGCCCCGAGCTGGCCCCGAGCTGGCCGCAGAGCTGGCCCCGAGCTGGCCCCGAGCTGGCCGCAGAGCTGGCCCCGAGCTGGCCGCAGAACGGCAAAAAACCGTTAGTTTTCAAGGGGTTGTGCCCCGTCCGGGGGCAATCTGCCCGCAAGGGGGCCAAAAAACCGTTAGTTTTCAAGGGGTTGCGGCGTTCACGGAACGTCCCATGAACAAGGAATCGCGGCAATCGCCCGGCCCAGCGCCCGAGGATGAGTGGAACGGACCAGCCGTCTCGTGAGTTGACCCCCTAACAAAAGGAGTCTTGCGGTTCACTACTTGAAATACCTAGCCCGTTCAGAATTTTTGACCACTACTTCGCGAGTCCAGCCCGTTCAGAATTTTCGACGGCTTTGACAGGCACCCCGGGCTGGCGTATGACTCAGGACCAAGGCCAGCGAAGTTCGGCGGCCAGACCGAACGTCAGCTCCCCCGAGGCAGTGGCGAACGGAACTTGGGAAAGCCTCGGAGATTAAAATGCCGCAAAGAGAACTCATGAACGGAATGACCTCACATGCTTTCGCCGCGATCATGGCCGCCACGGTCGTCATGTTCCCGACACCACAAGACCTTTGGCATACGATCCCCCCCCGGGCCGACGGTCTCAGAAGCAAACATCGTTGGAGCCGGAGCCAGTCGGGTTTTCCCGGTAAGCCTATCCCCGGAAACGACAACTCCCGATCTGGTGGCTGCACTCAAATACTGCGCAGACGATTTTTCCGGGACGCTCTCGATCTACACTACCGAGTGTCTTCAGGTGATGTCCCTGTCCACTTCGAGGCTCCAAAACGCCACGGGAGATCGAACAGCCCGCCGCGCCAGAGAAAGCCTCAGCTTGGCCCAAGCTCTGTATTGCCGCCAGCAGTGGGCAAACGCCCAGACCAGCCAACGTGTCTTCGATGTCGCGGGCTGCCTCACAGAATCACCCAGACTTGCCGAGCCCGTTTGATTTCTCTATGATCCGACCACGATAGGGTTCCCGAGGTCACGGGCCTGTCAGGAGAGAGAGCGTCAGTCCCATACTGCGCAGAGGTCGATGGGGAAGGAGGTCACGGGCCAACCCCATCGGCTTTTTCCCCCGAAAACGAATCCCAAAAACGAATTTGCATATACGGTTTCGCCCCAAAACGAATCTCAAAAGACGAGCGACCGATTCCGAAAAACAGAAAAGTCGAGCGACACTATTGATTGTCTACCAGTAGTCGCCTATCTTCTGTCAGAGGGTGATTCCCACACCGGAGACCGAAGATGACCGAACAGACCGAAAAGCCCGGCCCGATGATCTCGATGACCCGTGCCGAAGAGCTCGCCCAAACGACGGGACGCCCGTATATATGGCGCGTCCACTACCTCGAAGCCCAAGCCGAAGGTAAGGGTGTGGCTGAGGCCGTCCGTGCCGTCTGCGAGCGAAACGAAACCCCCTCCCTTTCAGCAGCCCACATCATGACCGAGATAAGCCGGGCCGACCGCGTTCTGTCCGAGCGAGATGCCGAGAATGACGGGCTGCTCTGGACCATCGCCGGGGGCCTCGGTCTGAACAAGGTTGCCTTCCTGATCGTGCAAGGCCGAGGCAGCGCGACGCTCGACGCTATGGTCAACGCAGAGATGCCTTCGTGCTACGGCGTCGTCCAGAGCACGACCATTGGCACAAAGAAGGACGCAGCCAAGGCCGACGAATACACCATCCGCTTCCTCTGAAAACGAATCCGTCCTGACGGTTTAGCCCCCCGGACGAACCCACAACCTGAGCGACAAAGGAATCACCATGCCGACCTTCCAGACCGACGTATGGATCAGCTTCGACGAGCAAGAAGTCCCACCTGATAGGATGGAAGAGGCCATCACGATCTCACACGAACTCGGCGCACGCGAGACCATCGAATATGGCTCGCTCCGGGTGAAGTTCGAGGACACCCACATTCGCTTCGCGCAGAACAAAGCCGAAGCCATTTTGAACAGATTGGAGAGAACCAAAAATGCCTAAAGTTCACCACCGCAAAGCCGGGAAGGATTACCCGGATCAAGGGATCACCAAGGGCGAGATGTATTACACGGCCCGGGTCAAGACAGGCCCAGCCAGCGGCATCACGATCCGATCCAAAGACCCCATCCCGGCGAGCCGCCTCACGCAGTCAGCCTTCAAGAGCGCATGGCTGGGCATGGAGGAAGAGTGGAGCCGGGGCGACAAGGACGGCGAAGCGATCCGTGCTGCGGCAGAGGCGATCCGGGAGATCGGGCAGGAGGCGCAAGAGTCCTTCGACAACATGCCAGAGGGCTTGCAGCAGGGCGACACAGGCCAGATGCTAGAGAACCGGGCCTCGGAGTCCGAAACCGCTGCTGACGAGCTCGACACGCTCGCTGACGACTATGAGGGCCTGACTGATCCCGGCGAGATGGACGAAGTGGAAGAGCCTGAGCAGGACGCCGGGGATGAGGCTTGGGCCGAGTATGAGGCGTGGAACCAGTGGCAGGATGGGCATGACCACTACCAGACTGAGCTCGCCCGCATACCGGAAGAGGCCGACGACTTGATAGGGAACTTGCCAGAATGATACATTTCAACGTGACCCGCATGAACTACCTCTCGATCACGGAGCCGTCAGATTGGGCAAACTCGGGATCAATGGCCTATGGCTTGTCCATCCCGATAAGCGATCTGCCAGAGGACGTGGCCTCTCGGATGCCGTATGCCGCAGAGAGCGCCGCTCGCAGCCGCTTGGGCCTCTTCTCGCTCCGAACCAACCGGAGGCCCCGGATATTCGGAACTGAGCCTGACAACGCCGATCTGGCGCGTCTCTGGGACTACGTGAGGCTGACCCAGACCAACATCGACACGTTGCTAAGGGAGGCCAAGGGGTCGGTGTGCTGCACGCTGTTCGAGAAGACCCAGCACGGGACCAAGGACGACTACGGGCTGGGCCTGAACGCCATCCAGATCAATGGCCGGGACATAGCCCTGCCGAGCTGGGATGAACTCGTGTCAGGAAAGTTCCCCCTCTAGTCTTGACTGTCTACCGCAGGGAGCCTATCTTCTGCGGTAGACAGAGGAGTCCAACATGAAAAAAGCGATTTACCCCGGCATCCCAGAAGTGACCCGCGAGACCATAGGTGGTTTCCAAAAGGTTCACCTGATGCCCTGTTCCTGTTCAAGCTGCCAGAACGCAGACTTCGCGGACATCGAGAAGCGCGTCATGGCGCAGCTCGCCAACAAAACGGGTGTGGCTGAGGCGATGATGGGGAGGCGGGCCGTCGAGCGTGGCCGTCAGTCCGGTAAGAGCGCCGAGGCGGTTCTCGAATTATTCCGAAAGGCTTACCAGCCGATCTGGCAGGCGGCGATGAACGACCTGCTCCGACGGATCGTGAGCGATGCGGTGGACAAGGCCGTTGCAGACCTGCAAAAACGGATTGACGAAGAAGGTTGTGGGGCTGCGATGGCGGCCATGAAGGGATGGTCATGAAAGTCTACTGTCTGCACGTCGGCGTGAATTTGATCCGGAATTTGCTCGACCCGAAACCCGAGCATATCGACTTGGAAGCTATCGAAGAGCGCCTGCGGCTCATCCGTCGCTGGTCCAACGACCCGAAGTCCCTGACCGTCCACCAGCACCGGAGCCTTGTGGCCCTGCTGGCGAAAGAGATGGGAGACCGAGAGGCCGTGATCGACTGGTGCAAACATCACGACGATCACGAGGCCATCACGGGCGACATACCCGGGCCTATCAAGTCCCTGATCGGCATGGAGACTGACGTGCTGCGCCGAATCGAAGACGCCTTGGACCGCGCGATCTGCAAGGCCCGGGGCAAGAGGTTCCCGGAACGGCACGACCGGGACGCGGTTCACAAATACGACAAGGCAGCAGAGACCGCCGAATGGCTCTGGGTTCTGGGGAACGACCCAGCCCCGTGGAACGCCAGACTACCCCCGATCACGGAAGACAGGATCAAAGAACTCATCCAGCTTGCACGGATACAGCCATGAAGAGATGCCGGAATTGTCGTAGGCGAGCCCACCGGAACGCCGAGGGCCACCGCAAAGCCTGCGCCAACGCCGGGGAGCCTGCCCGCCACGCGATAAATTGGGACGCCCCCTTTCAGGCGATCAGCTCACACATCACCGAACCGTTCGTATGGCCGCTGGAAATAGACGAGGCTCTGGACGAACTCGAACTGTCCAGACCACAACATATGGCCTAAGTTGGCCGAACCGAATCAACATAGAGGACTTTCCATGACACGCTTCGCTGCACCTATCTCCGAGCAAATTTGGGGAATGAAATACCAGTTCAAAGACAACGAGGGCAAACCCATCGACGTGACGGTCGAGGATTCGTGGCGGCGCATTGCCAGCGCGTTGGCCCAGCCAGAGGCCGAATACGTGCCCAAACCGAAAGGAGGTAAAATCCCCGGAGCCCAGAAGCGGATCGCCCACTACGAGGACGAGTTCTACTCAGCTCTCGAAGATTTCAAATACCTCCCGGCGGGCCGAATCACCGCAGGCGCAGGCACGGGCCGCATGGTCACACTTTTCAACTGCTTTGTCATGGGCACGATCCCAGACTCGATGGACGGCATCTTCTCCATGCTGCGCGAGGCCGCGCTGACCATGCAGCAAGGTGGGGGAATCGGCTATGACTTCAGCCCGATCCGCCCCAAGGGTTCTCTGGTCAAAAAGCTGGGCGCTGACGCCTCCGGGCCGCTCACGTTCATGGACTGCTGGGACTCAATGTGTCGCACTGTCATGAGCGCAGGCAGCCGCCGTGGGGCCATGATGGCGACCATGTGCTGCGACCACCCAGACATCGAAGACTTCATCACGGCCAAGCAAGACCCGGGCCGCCTGCGCATGTTCAACATGAGCGTGCTGGTGACGGACGCCTTTATGAAGGCCGTGCGAGCTGACGGCGATTGGGCTCTGGTCCACAAGAAAGCGCCGCAGAACCCAGAGATCGAAGTGTTGGAGCACCTGTCCCTCGAACCGGGCCGGGAGTTCGTCTCGCCCCGGGAAGACGGGCAGTTCGTCCACCGTATAGTGAAGGCCCGCGACCTCTGGAACACGATCATGCGTTCGACCTATGCTCAGGCCGAGCCGGGCGTGATCTTCATCGACCGAATCAACGAAGCCAACAACCTGCGCTACGTCGAGACGATCTCAGCCACGAACCCCTGCGGCGAGCAACCCCTGCCGCCCTACGGCGCGTGCCTGCTCGGCTCGATCAACCTGTCCCGCCTGATCTCCCGCCCGTTCGAGGACAACGCTGGTATGGACACGCAGGAGCTCCGGCGCTTGGTCCACATTGCCGTTCGCATGATGGACAACGTGGTCGATACCTCCAACTTCCCGGTCCCTCAGCAGCGCGAAGAAGCCCTGAACAAGCGCCGGATCGGCCTCGGCGTGACTGGCGTTGCTGACGCCCTCGTCATGGTCCGGTTGCGCTATGGGACTCAGGCTGCGGCAGACCAGCTCGAAAAGTGGATGCGCCTGATCGACGAGGAAGCCTACCGGGCGTCCATCGAACTGGCGAAAGAGAAAGGGCCGTTCCCCCTCTTCAACGCTGACGAGTTCCTGTCCTCCGGGACGCACGCCTCGGGTATGCCCTTCGACATCACCGACGGCATCCGGGAGCACGGCATCCGCAACGCCCTGCTGACCAGCATCGCTCCGACCGGGACGATCTCACTCTACGCAGGCAACGTGTCCAGTGGGATCGAGCCGATCTTCGCATATGCCTACACCCGCAAGGTCTTGCAGAAGGACGGGTCGCGGACAGAAGAGCGCGTCGAGGACTACGCCGTGGCGGAATATCGCAAGTGGTGGCTCTCTGGCGTCGATCAGGACGAGCCGGAAGAGTGGAGCACCGACCTGCTGCCTGACTACTTCGTGTCGGCCCAAGAGCTGAAGCCCCACGAGCACGTCATCATGCAGGCCGCCGCCCAGCGCCACGTGGACTCGTCCATCTCGAAGACGATCAACTGTCCGGAGGACATCTCGTTCGAGGACTTCAAGGCGGTCTACGAGCAGGCTTTCGATAGCAACTGCAAGGGCTGCACGACCTACCGCCCGAACGAGATAACCGGATCGGTTCTGAGCGTGGACCCGAAGCCCGAGCCCATCGACCGGGACGCTATACTCGACAAGCTCCGAGAGTTCTTGAAGGGGCCAGATCGGAACGACCGTATGGAGACTGTGAAACAGTTCCTCTCGACGCACAAAGTTGACAAGGCGAAAGACCTGACCGACGCGGCGCTGACTGAGCTGTTGGGGTTGGCCGAAGGCAACCGGATCGAAGATGACCCGGACGGCCCGGAGAACACCCCGCACTTCGAGTTTGGGGAACAGGTGTTCACAGAAGAACTGCCGCCACGCCCCGAGGCCCTGACCGGCGCGACCTACAAGATCAAGGTCGGAGATCGGAAGGCGGTCTATCTGACGGTCAACGACACGGTGGAGCCTGACGGCGTGAAGCGTCCGTTTGAAATCTTCCTGCGGTCTAGCGATCCGACGAACGACGAATGGATGGTGGCTCTGGCCCGGATGATCTCGGCCATCCTGCGTCGGCCCCACTCGGCGGCTTTCGTCCCGGGCGAGCTGCGGCGAATCCACTCGGCCACGACCGGCGGCTTCTGGCGCGGGCGCGGCTACCAGCCCAGCCTCGTTGCAGCCATCGGCCTGAAGCTGAAGGAGCATATGGACGAGGGTGGCCCAGCGACCGCAGTGAAAGCCCCTGTGGCCGAGCTCGTGGAGACTGTGGCGGCCTTCGACCCGGACGCCCCATGCTGCCAGACCTGCTTCAGCTACAACCTGAAGATGGAGTCTGGCTGCCTGACCTGCTTGGAGTGCGGGAACTCGAAGTGCGGCTGACACCGCTGATATGGATGGAGGCCCGCTGCGCAAGTGTGGCCTCCGTCACTTCCGAGAACTGGATCATGCCGGAGCACTGCCACCAGACGGCGGACGGCGGGTTCTTCGACAACATCACTTCTGCCCGGAAGCACTTTCTCCGATCCGGGTGGAAGATCATCGACGACGACTGGTGGTGCCCGGTCTGCGCCAAGATCATGAAAGGGTAGGCCCATGTTGACCCCCAAGCTGATAGCTATGCGATTCCCACACAAGGTCACGATCCTCGACGTAAGGGGGCAGGGCTTTTGGGGCGTCCGGGCCGTGGCGCAGGCCGTCGCCCCGCACGGGGTCAACCCAGAGAACGTCCTGAGCTGCTACCACAACCGCAACACGGGCCGCCAGAATGTGAGCGTGCATTTTCTTACAGAGAAATTACGGGACGAAGCTCTTGATTTCATTGACGAAACCTTCCGGCACTACCGAGTCCACTGAAAAAGTTCACAGGAGGGGTTGATTGACTACTTCAGGTAGCCTATCTCTTGGTCACGGGCAACGGATGCCCCGGGCCAACCCCCCTTGAAAGGAACTAACCCATGACTACACTGATGCAAGCCTCCCGCCAGTGGGCCTCGCGCCCCGCAGATGAGCGTTTCACCAGCCTGCACGACCTGCACGCGGTCTCCAAGAAGGCCCGTGAAGACTCGGTCCAGTCGGTCGTCTCGACCCGCCAGATCGAAGTCCAGCCCCACCCCGCAGACCCGATGAGGGGCATCACCATCGTAGGCGACCACGGCCAAGCCGATCCGACGAACTGGTCTTTCGGTCAGCTCGCCTCTCTGGCCGGTGCGCCTGCCTCCTACTTGCGCAAGCTGCCTGCCCCCATCGTGGCCGACGCCATGAACTACGGCCTGCGGTTCAACCGCGACGCTGAAGAGGTTGGCGTTCTGCGCACCAAACAAGACATCTCCGTCGCCGCGCCCGGCGAGCTGTTCGCAGGGGAAATCCCGGCAGGCAGTTCGATGGAGCGCAACACGCACCAAGTCGCGCAGCACCAAGAGCTCCGCGCTGCCACCGGCCCGCGCTATGGCCGCGTCTGGAACAGCGACATCGTAGGTGCGATGATCGACAAGTTCGGGGATGGCGTCACGGGCAACTTCCGCGTGCCGGGCGAGTTCGGCAAGCTGACTCCTGTGACCAAGGCCAACACGACGATCTACGGCTCCGACCGCGATATGTTCGTCTTCCTCGCTGACGAGACGAACCGGATGGAGATCAAAGATCGCCGCGACGGCCAGAGCGGTTCGCTCGCCCGGGGGTTCTTCGTCTGGAACTCGGAAGTCGGCAGCCAATCCATCGGCGCGGCCTTCTTCCTCTTCGACTACGTGTGCATGAACCGGATCGTCTGGGGCGTGCAGGAGTTCAAGGAGATGCGTCTGCGCCACACGGCGTCTGCACCGGATCGCTGGCTGGAAGAGATCAGCCCAGTCCTGATGGAATACTCGCAAGCCTCGGCTGCGCCCATCGAACAGACCATCCGGGAGGCCCAGCAGAAGCGCGTGGACGACGATCTTGAGAAGTTCCTGCGCAACCGCTTCTCGGCCTCCGAGAGCCGGGCGATCCAGCAAGCCGCGATCCGGGAAGAGGGGCGTCCAATCGAAACGCTCTGGGACGCAACGGCAGCCGTCACGGCCCACGCCAAGAGCATCCCGCACCAAGACACCCGTGTCGCTATGGAACGCAAGGGTGGGGCTCTTCTCGACTTGGTATGAGATCGGCTGTGGGGCCGAGCAAAAGCTGACGAGGGACGCCGCGCCCGACGACGCAGCCTAGCAGAGCCCCATAGCTGAAACCCCGCTGCCAGAGGGGGCCGAGGGCGGACTGGCAGGGGCCTACAAGCCCCAACCGCCCTCGGTAGTTTTAACGAGTTGTTTTGGTCAGGACTGCGAGGCGTCGAGTGAGGCATAATCGCAGTCCGTTCCTAAGCAACCGGGGGCCAATCATGAAGCGTTTGAGAGAGTTTTTTGATTGGCTCTTTGACTTCCGGGGAACCGGATGGGTGGGCCACGACCCAGACATGCCCCGAGGCGGATACGACGTAAAAGGAGAACAAGATGAGCAACGTGAAAGACATGCTGTCCCAGCTCGACGAACTGTCGGCCAAGCAAGACGAGCTCCGGCTTCAGCTCCACATGAGCCTCGCCGTTCAGGCGTTCATGCCCGACGCTTTCGAGCACGGCTCCTGCAAGATCGGCGGAAGGTCTAAGGAGTTCGCCCCGGAGAACGGCACGGTCGTTTTCACCTTGGGCAACGGCGAGAAGCGGGAGTTCCCTGCGGCGGAAGTGCCGGTCGATCTGTGGCCCCAAGCCATGCGGGCCGCCCTGCACAGCAAGAAAGAAACCAAGCTCAGGAGGACTCAGTCATGACTCGCTTGCAAGGGTGGCTCCTGATCCTGATTATCGCCTTCGTGGCCGGTTGGTATATCGGTGGCGACCTCATAGACATGCCCAGCGCAACGGAGCGGGCATTGGAATCACACCGAGAACTGATGGAGAGAATACGATGACAGATTTCGCCACCCACCTGACGCGCCAAGCTGCGGCAAGCCGAGGCTTCTACGGCCCGGGAGCTCGCACCAAGGGCGTCATCCAGCACGTCAAGAAAGAGCTCGTGGAGATCGAGAAGTGCTACGAGGGCGTCACCCCTACCGACGGCGGCACGGCACACGAGGAAGCCGCCCAAGAGTGGGTGGACGTGGCAATCCTCGGCCTCGACGGGCTGCTCCGAGCCATCGCTGCGGCCTACCCCTACTGGACCTTCGATGCGGTCGCCCAGCACGCCGTCAAGCTGATGGTCGCGAAGCAGGGGAAGAACGAGCTGCGCGACTGGCCGGATTGGCGTCTGGCGAGCCCAGACTCGGCCATCGAACACGTGCGGGGGAAACACGATTGATACCGATCCCGCGAATCCTTTTTGAGATGCTTCCGGCCTACCTGAAGCCTTTCTACCACCCCGCCCCATTGGGCTTTTTCTAGGAGAAAATCATGACCAAACCAGCAGAACTGCCAGCTCACGTCCGCGAGAAGAAGAAGGCGTGTAACGCCCGCAAGAAAGCCTACTACGCGCTGAAGAAGAAGTTCCGCAGCGCCCCGGTCGTCGTCAACGGAATCACCGTCGAGAAGGGCAGCTCCGGCGCGTCTGAGATTGTGGCGGCGGGGATCCGGGCGCGGCACAGGCGGAACCAAGCGGCACAAGCGTCCCTGTCCGATGCAATGCAGCGATGGGATGGGATGCGGCTGGCGGCGGGTGATGACGACACGGCCATGCAGGCACGGTTCCTGTATCGGTTTGGGACGGATGTTATGAGCGCACAGGGGTTGTCCGAGCGGGCGGCGCTGGAATTGAGGGATGAAATAAATGCTACACTTGGGTGATTGTCTGGACGTGATGCAGGACATACCGGACGGGTCTGTTGACATGGTCTGCACCGATCCGCCGTATGGCACGACGGCTTGCAAGTGGGATAGCGTTATCCCGTTTGCGCCGATGTGGGCGCAGCTCAAGCGGATCACCAAGCCGAACGGGGCAATCGTTCTGATGGCATCGCAGCCGTTTACGTCGGCGCTGGTGATGTCGAATGTGGCAATGTTCAAATATGACTGGACTTGGCAAAAGCCAAAAGGCACCGGGCACTTGAACGCAAAGAAAATGCCGATGCGCGACAAGGAAGATGTGCTAGTTTTCTATGCAGAGCAATGCACCTATAATCCGCAAATGACTTGCGGCACGGCGTATAAAAACAAAGCGGGCGATCCAACTAAGTCAACCTCAATGACTGAAAGCTATGGTGCCTACACGAACGAAAGAACCGACAATATTGGCACAAGATACCCAAAGCAGGTTCTAGCTATGCCAGTCGTAGAGCGTGGATCAGTCCACCCCACCCAAAAGCCCGTCGCCCTGATGGAATACCTGATCCGCACCTACACCAACCCCGGCGAAACCGTTCTGGATTTTACCTGCGGCAGCGGCACGACCGGCGTCGCAGCGGCCAACACCGCACGGCGCTTTATCGGAATTGAGCGTGACCCCGGTTATTTCCAGATAGCATCAGCCCATATCCAAAAGGCACAGGCCGACGCAATAAC
>Ga0307978_1003273_pt1 | contig 11067 bp, 9 predicted proteins | sample OrgLakmetage1056_FD_203151 | JGI IMG/M metagenome (GOLD analysis project Ga0307978, IMG submission 203151) | Saline water microbial communities from Organic Lake, Antarctica - #1056 | ecosystem: Environmental > Aquatic > Non-marine Saline and Alkaline > Saline | place: Antarctica: Organic Lake...
TACACCACCTCGAACGTCGACAGTCGACACGTCAACCATCCCTACTGTGCCAGGCAGGGGTTGGGACTTGGGACCATGACGCTCAGCTTTAACATTATCGGTGATGCCTACGTGGACTACTTCTGCTTTCTTGACCAATGGCCTGAGAACGGCGGAGACTCGAGGCTGGGCGAACCTGTTCGTTCTTACGCCGGAGGCTCTTCCACCAACACGGCAACGCACTTGAAATCGATATTGGGTCACTTTGTTCCAGGAGACGACGAGCCCGAGGTTGTGCTCAATACTGTGCTGAATCCTCAAGATCATTATGGGCAACTACTGATGCAGCATGCCGAGAAACATGGCTTTCCCCTCATCAACTGTCGACGCGATGACGACCACTCTTCGACAGGGCACTGCATCGCAATTGTTTCGGGCGGAGAACGATCCTTCATGACGCATCAAGGCTGTGTCGAGAACTTTTTGGCTAGCGACTTGGATACCGAGCGGATTATCCAAGCTGATTCCGCGGTACACGTGCATGTCGCGGGCTATTTCAACGTGACGGGGTTCTGGCACGGCAACTTGAAGGAGCAGCTCATTCACATTCGAAATGAACGAAGAAAACGTCGTCCGGGTCGAATGACGACGGTTTCGTTGGTCACGCAGCACGACGCATCTAATGCGTGGGATGGTGGCTTGGATGAAGTTATTCCGTCCCTTGATTTCCTAGTAATGAATGATCTCGAGGCCAGCAAGATTCTGCGAAGAGGCAAGGATCTCGACCCAAACGTGGATATAGTGGAACAATGGATCTCTTTCTTCTCCCCTCTCAACCCAAAAGCAGTTATTGTTGTAACAAGAGGAGTCGACGGGGCTGTCGCCTTTCGTGATGGAGAACTCATTGCAGCGTTAGCTCCAGCGATTACGGTGGAAGCTATCGATCCGACGGGAGCAGGCGATTCGTTCACGGCAGGCTTTTTACATGGTATCTGGAATTGGAAGCGACAGCGTGGTGAGATCGATAATAACGGGTGGTCTGCTGACGCAGTCAAGGAAGGGTTGCTCTTTGGCTGCGCTTCGGGATCCTCCACTGTTTCTATTCGGGGCGCCAGCGTCCCAGCCGACCCTCAAGACATTATGAACGTTTACGAGCAACAGATTAAAAAGGGTGCTTAGTAAATAGACTGAAAAATGGTTATTGCCTAAAGCGAAATGTACGGCAAAAGCGCTGGGGAAGGAGCGAAGGTTGTGTGACTAATCAGCAATGATCCGAAGGACAAATCGGACTCGTCTTCTTGACGCACTGTCCAATTCAATAATCTACGCGCTTGTCGCAAACGGAGTGCGCGTTACTATTTCGTCCGCTGCACGTCCCCAACGCAAAGCGAAAGATTTACGATAGCTGTCTTTCTTCTCAACACTTTTTGTTACTTCGCTCTTCCTTTTGCCGAGCAATACTGCTTTGATATGGAGGTTCAATGGGCGGCGCCACGGGTGGAATGAAACTGTCTTGAATAGGGTAACTCTTGTCGGAATCCAAAATCTCTCCGGACGGACTCCATTCCGACAAGTCTCCGCATGCCAAAAAGGGCACCATGGAAGGATGTAGCATTGTGGAGTCGTCAGGTTCTTTTCCAGGTTCGGCCGGTGCTACTTCTCCAATAGTTTCCCTCAAGTCCAAGTAACCTCCAACATCCAAAGGTAGATTCATGTACGGTGCTCCTTTAAAGTTTTGACAAACAACAAAGGATTCCATGGACGAGTTACGAGAACTACTTGGCTTGGCCACACTCACGCGGTCAAAGAGGAGACGCAACTGCGCGTAGAGAAAGCCAACATTGCGGCCCCGAAATATCTTGGCCACAAAAGTGCCGCCCTCAATTAATACGTGCGTCGTAATGAGCATGGCTGCTAGTAACAGCTGTCCTTGGAGATATTCATCAACGTCGTGCAGCCCCGTGACATCTGGAGCTCCGTCGCAGATAACTAATTCAGCCCGCTGGCCTTGAAAGTGCTGAATGATCTGTTGGGCTGTTTCCAATGAAGTAATATCGCCTTGCAGACATCTTACGCCTTCGATGGGTGCCATGGGTTGCAAGTCGACAGCCACAATTTTTTCAATGGAATCACTGACTGTAGAGTCTTTCTCGTTAATGATGGTTGTTTTCTGCTCTTTTTGAACGTCGTCCAAGAGCTTGTCGGCCAACACTTGACTCCAAGAACCAGGAGCTGCACAGAGATCAACGGCACGCGTTACTTTAGCCGAAGCTGTAGTTACTTGGCTTGTTCTGTTGATGGTGTGGTGCGTAAAGAGATCAAACTCGGCGTCAATCTGCAACAGTTTAAAGGCCGACCTTGCTCGGTACCCCTTTTCCTTGGCGAGACGGTAAAAGACATCGCGTTTGTCTCGTGAGAGTCTTCCCATTGTCTCTCTTGTTTCGTTCGAACAGTCGTAACTTGTTGCAGTTCTCTGGGTCTCTGGGTAATGGTCTCTCTTGTTTCGTTCGAACTGTCGCAACAGTTTTCTCTGGGTATGTGGTACTGTATGGTCTATCTCGGGGCAATGGCAAGAGGAGCAGGGAATCGATAGTAGTGGGAGATGGGAGAGTACTATAGCCGCTGTAGTACTTAATGAGAGCCAAGAATGAATGGAGGCGCGGCTTCGCGCTAGAAACGGACCAATAAGTATGAAACGGACTTTTTTCATCAATTTACGTCAGCTTTAGAAACGTGCGACAGACAACTCTAGGAGTACTAGCCGGTAGCATTCCGACGGCCAACGACATCACCATTGCCCCAGCCACTTGTTTGAAAGAGGAGGTATATTAGTCGATCATTAGTGATTACTCTGGATAGTCTAGCTAGTTAGTTGAAGCGCTGTAGAAATAGATCCTCGTTAAAGTCAAGCGCGAAGTAAAGCAGAAAGAGTTCCCGAAAGACCGCTGCTCTCGCACTTTGCTTGCCGCCGTTTCAACAACGAGAAATTCCTATCGGCATGACGCCCTACAGTCAGATTCGCTCCTCTGGACAGCCACTGGCACGTCTATTAGCACTACCACAACAACAACATCTGCAGAGCTACTCTCGATCAATCCGGTGGCGACGCTCCTTTTCCTCCAAGGACGACTCCGTCACCACAAAGAATAGCGCTCCACCCAGCAAGGAAAAGAAGAGGATCCGAGCAGGCCCCGTCTTTATTAAGGACACGCCACGCAGTGCTGCTTCCGAAAGATTAAGGCCGACGGGGCGCCTCGAAGGCCCCAATCTCGAGGAACATCGCACACCTCATATTGTCAATGGATCCTTGACGGATCCTTCCGGCCACCGCGACTCGCTGATTTACGGAGATACTCCGGCAGATTCCAAATATAAACGTCCGCGCTTTCAATTGTCGGATTACGGTGAAGAATCTCTCTATACCTTGATCTTACTGCGGCATGGCGAGTCGGAATGGAATTCCCAGAATCGATACACGGGGTGGTGCGATGTAAATTTGACCAAAAAGGGAGAAATGGAGGCACGCACCGCGGGGCGCTTGTTGCACCAAAATGGCATCGAAGTGGACCACGCCTTTACGTCCGTCTTGCGCCGCGCGTCCTTTTCGTGCAACATGGCCCTCAACATGGCGGAACAGCACTGGGTACCTGTGACCAAGACATGGCGACTCAATGAACGACATTATGGTGCGCTGCAAGGTTATAACAAGGATACGGCTTTTGAAGAGTTGAATTTGGATCAAGAGTTGGTGATGCAAATGAGACGAAGTTACGACGTGCGACCTCCAACCATGGAAGACGATCATCCGTTTTGGCATGGACATGATCGAAGGCAAGTTCGTTTGAACGGCTGTAGTTGGAACGCCTATATTAGTAGCTGCTGCTGCTTATGCTCACTCCCAACCTTGTTCAACCTATTTTTGCTTTACAGATACCGCAAGCTGACACCCGATCAGTTGGAACGGTCGCGAGCCGAGTCGCTCAAGGACACGGCAGACCGCATCATGCCCTTTTTCAACTCTGTTATTGCGACATCCATGCGAGCGGGAAACAAGTGTATCATTGTCTCGCACGCCAATACGATTCGCACCCTCATTAAGCAGATTGACGGTATCAGCGACGAAGATATCAAAGGTATGACGATTCCGACAGGTATTCCGCTCTTGTATCGACTAGACAAGAACCTAAAACCGGTGGATCCGCAGATTGAGCTAGAATTTCGGTATATGGTCGAGCCCAAAGGGTATGTGATGGCGACATTCGATGGATTGATGGATTCTCTGCACGCCATTTACTCGAAAGGATGCAACGCACTTCTTACTTACACCCACAACGCTCTCTATATGCTGCTCTCAGCTTTACTTGGGGTACATCTCGGGCGCACGGATTCCATGGAGTGTATCTTGGAGACTTGGAGCGACTGCAGGACATCCAAAAGAAGCGAGACGTGACGAATCGCAACTGGCAGCGAATTATTCTCAAGAATATCGGAAAGACTTTGGGTTGGAATTTTGACGAGCTAGAACCGGCCAAACCGGCTCCCAGAACCCTCTTGGATCCGCACGTAATTAGTACGCGACAACTGTGGTGGCAGGTACATAACAAGATGCAGTCACCCGATTACCGCAACATGCTTTTGCTAAACCGAATGGCTGACTTGCTGGAGGATCTAATGCACGATCGAAAGCAACGATTCTTGACCAAGGACCGCTACGAGAAAATTATCGACAAGCTTCACCTTGATGCCGAAGGTAGTGTGGTTGAGCCCTTTGTCGATTTGGCCGACAGGGTGGATCGTGACGAACGCCAACGTCAATGGGAAACCAACATGGCGATGGATTTGGAAGAAGAGTGCCTAATCAAGTAAGGATAGTGCACGGGTGTAACCAATTCATTCCGATGGCAGTGTAGACTAAGAATGCGTTGTAGCTATGAGAAACGACTGTTTGTTCATTAGATTATGCTCTTAGCTCTAGCTGTTAGGAGTAGTCTAGTGATTGTTTCGTGGCAGGTTATTTGGGATGTGCGTTCGGTTCGGTTCCAATAAGTTGCTGTAGTTACAGCACTAATACTAGCTAGTAGTAGTCTAGCTATATTAGAGACTTGTGGTCGCTCTCGGGTAGCTTCTCCATCGTTTCGTATGGTTGTAACTACAGTACCGTACTACTTACCGGTAAACTACTATATATGTACGGTACGGTACGTAATACTTGTGCAGCATGACTCACTCGGCTAGCATAAAAGCGCGCGAACGTGCCCAAAATTTGGTTGGACAAGGGCAAGCCTGCATGTCACACTAGAACTAGTCTACGATAATTCGAAACAACCTCGGCGATCTGCGAAATGTCGATTCTCAACGGCTCTCGCGCGATGCCTGCGTTGAAAAAGACCGGCCTCTCCTCGTCTCGATATTGTCACGTTCTCACACTTTCGATTGTTATCGTCTTCGTGCTAAAGAGCAAAGCAAGTAGGCACCATGGGTCTTACTTTCTCCCGCGTATGGGAGCGCATGGTAAGGAAGCAATAGTAGTAATGGACGAATTAGTTGCGCGGGGCAACAAAAACAAAGCTTAGAAAGCGCATGGTGACGAAGGTCGCGCTGCTGCCTTCGCGTGACCCGCAGCGCCGTAGAGCCCGTGTAGAAAGGCTACCAGCCGGTCATTCCGTCGGATCCGATCTATTGCGTTCCGCAGCTACCTGGTGGAATTGTAAAACCTCTTGTTTCTCTTGTACTCACCATGTTATATCCCTTCTATCACTCAGTTTGGAAAGAAGGAGATGCGTATCTTGATGGTTGGTCTTGATGCCGCCGGTAAAACCACCATTCTCTACAAACTCAAGCTCGGTGAAGGTGTGTGTTTTCGACCGTTGTCTTTTGCCGGCGCTCCGTGCCCGATTGTCATGCGGAGTGCATTTGTAAAGGGATGGGCGTCTTAGCTATATACCCTTTTATTGCTTACATCACGATTGCTGACCCCGTTCTTTCTTTCGACGCCCTCTATTTAAAATTAACAGTTGTTACCACCATTCCGACGATTGGTTTCAACGTTGAGACTGTCGAATACAAGAACATTTCGTTTACAGTCTGGGATGTGGGAGGTCAGGACAAGATCCGTCCCTTGTGGCGTCATTACTACCAGAACACCCAGGGTCTCATCTTTGTCGTCGATTCCAATGACTCGGATCGTATCGACGCAGCCCGCGACGAACTGCACCGAATGCTCAACGAGGACGAGTTGCGCGATGCCGTTCTCTTGGTCTTTGCCAACAAGCAGGATCTGCCCAATGCCATGTCGGCGGCCGAAATGACCGATAAGCTGGGCTTGCACGGACTTCGCCCGTCATACCGTCAGTGGTACATTCAAGCCTGTTGCGCGACTACCGGCGACGGTCTTTACGAAGGTCTGGACTGGCTCTCGGCGACATTGGTCAAGAGAAAGTAAGTGCCTTTGGAGGCTCTACATGTCTGCTCATTTATATCTTGCTGCCGCTTCATCACTAACCAATTCTCTCTCCTTTCAATCACGTAGCGGCTAATTACTTTGGGCATATAAATTGATGGCCTCGTGATTACATAGCTCTGTCCGGCTTGACATGCATCCATAGTATTAATCACCGCGTTGATGTTCTACAGTTGCAAAGTATCGATAAAGGATTACTCTCCGTATGAACCTAGTCTGTCATTATATCAGTTAGTTTACCACTTACTACATGTCTAGTTAGACCTTTCAGTAGTCTACGATGTGGAGACAAGTCTAACGCCGTGTTCGACTCGCATCCCGAGCTCGCTTGCCCTTTCGGTTCGCACCCGAATCGCTAAACGTCTTCTTCGTCCCCGCAGCAAAGTTACCCTTGGAGTTAAAACCAGACATGTCGTTCATACCCTTGGCATCGTTCTGCTTGAAGCGTCCCTTCTTGCCACCGTGGCCATACTTTTTATCAGCGTTTTGTCGCTTCTTGTTGAATTCACGCTTTTCACCAGTACGCGCACCATACGGACCATCTCCGCTGTCGTCCTTGCTACCACGCCCACGGTTCGAAGCAGCCGATTGGGCCCAATCGTCCAGTTCCTTGAAGTGATCCTTCTTTCGCTTGGCCTTTTCCATCAATTTGTTGGATCGAGTCTCCACGGCACGAAGCTTTTGTTCCTTGTTGGATTTGCGTTGCGTAACAGCTTCAATCTTTTTGTTTTCAAAGATGAGGCGGTCCTTGATCTTGGCCATGTGATCTGTAAACGGGAGAGAGCAAGAGTGTTAGACAGGATTGGAGGAGCACAATATGACAACATGACAGCACACCGCTAGGGCGACAACAAAAAACGTACCATCGTCCTTAACCATTTCTGCAAAAAAGTCATCGGGACGGGTGAATGGAATACCAGCCTCTTTGCATAACAAGCGTGCTTCAGTAACTGATTCCAGAGCCATGTCGTAAAAGGCTACCTCCCGCTTGAGATCGTCATGGATACCCAGCTGTGCTTCGCCTTCCGCATCCGGTCCAAAGGGTAGTGGTGTTGGAGGGACGACGAACAGCTGTTCGGCCCACGGCACATGCTTCTTTGCTGCTGCAAGTTCTTCAGTAACAACAAGGAGAGCCTTGGAACTCATATCATTCCGTCTGTCGATGGTGTCTTCTTCCTCGTCGTCGTCGTCGTCTTCTTCCTCTTCGCTATCAGACGCAGCAGCAACAAGTTTCTTCAAGTCGCCAGCCTCTTCCTCGCTCGAACTCGAGTCGTCTTTATCCTGCTTCACAGCCTTTTCATCCTCTACTTCAACATCCTCATCGTTGGCATCGTCTTCTTCTTCAGATTCCTCATCGTCGTCGCCCAAGACAACTTCTTCAAAGGATTCGTCGTCGTCGTCATCATCGTCGGCTCCCTTTTTCTTTCTGGAATTCTTGACAAGACCTTCAAAAGCGCCTTCGGCAATGGCTTGACGCAACGCACGGGCCTCTTTATTCCATTCTTCTTCCGGAGGCATTTCGTCGCCAGAGGAAGCGTCTTCGTCCAGTGCTTCCATCGTGACGATGCGTTCCTTTTCGATTTGTTCTTTGGTAGCCGTCTTGCCAGTTTTTCGCTTTTTGTTGGAACTTTTCGCCATGATGAGACAATGCCCTCTCAATTTCTTTGAATATAGTGCTTTTATAATCTATACGGTAGTCCTGAATTGTTCTATGGGGTCAACAACCTGAATAACGACCACAACGAAGAAAAATGTTACTTCACTTTTTCTTTGGTGAGAGTTTCGGTGGCGGTGATTCGCGGATCCTTCGTGCGAAGGACGATCGCAAGGTTTACTCTCGGGCGCTTGCACTTTCCAAAACGTATCTTGAGAAGAAGCCGACGAAAGTTCAAAGATCGCCTTTAATATATCACCGACATCATTATTGAGAGGTCCTTTGTCCTTTCCATACCACATACCACCAATCACTTATCATAAACCAACAGCAGCCATGAAGTTCTCGACCGCTATTACGTCCCTCCTCATCGCTGCCTCAACCGTGTCGGCCTTTGTGCCCCTGGCGCCCAAGGCTTCCTTCTTGAACCGAGCCGCTACTACTATTGCACCACCATCCCAAGAAACGCTTCTGTTGGCAGCTTCCGAGGACTTTGCAGCATCCGCTTTGACTATTTCTCAAGCTGCCTCGACGCTCCGAGGCCAGACGATCGTCGTCAAGTATGGAGGAAATGCCATGACTTCCGAAGAACTCAAAGGAATGTTTTGTGAAGATGTAGCCGCTCTACAAAACCTTGGGATTCGCGTGGTGGTGGTGCACGGTGGAGGGCCACAAATCAATGCCATGCTCGAAAAGGTTGGCGTCGAATCGCGATTTGAAGGAGGCATGCGTGTCAGTTCCAAGGAAGTTGTTGAAGTTGCCGAAATGGTGCTCTGTGCGCAAGTCAACAAGGAAATCGCCTCCAAGATTTGCAGTGCCGGTGGCCGAGCTATTGGCATTTCGGGGAGAGACGATTCGCTTCTTCAATGCACCAAGCAGATCAACAAGGATGGTTTCGATCTTGGGTTTGTGGGCCAGGTTGAAACTGTCAATACTAAGTTGTTGCAGTCGCTCTTGGATATTGGCTTGTGCCCGGTTGTTAGTCCGATTGGAACTGGTATTGGCGACGAAAAGAACGTTGCTTACAATGTCAACGCCGACGTGGCTGCCGGCAGAATCGCAGGCGAAATAAAGGCTGCTCGTGTTCTCTTTCTGACGGACATCGCTGGTGTCTTGGACAAGGAAATGAAGTTGCTCAAGAGCCTGAGCGTGGAGGATATCAAGGGTCTTATCGATGACGAAACCATTACGGGAGGCATGATCCCCAAAGTTTCGTTCGCGACCAATGCCGTTCAGTTGGGCGTCAAGGGAGCCTTTATTACCGATGGACGTGTCCCGCATGCACTTCTAAAGGAAGTGCTCGGCGGTGGAGCCGAAGGAATGGGATCTGGCGAGGGTGGTACCGTCGTCACCCTGTAAACCAGTTGTCGACTAAACGTACGTTTATATATCTAGCTACGATACTACCTACATCATGCTACTAGTAGTAGAGGCGACTCTGATATAGGCAAAGCACAACGCCAACCCACTGCACTCCGATCGTTTCGATTCAGCTAGCTAGCAAATAGTAGCTAGGCAGTAGTAGTTCTTCCAAACAAAGAGGGATTCTTAGGATGCCGAATCTCCACGACCAGAGACCATTTTCACTCCCTCTGGAAGTAATTGTTTCATGCATGGGTCTTGTGAGTTCTTTCGTGCGATCTAGTCTATCATGCCCATCCTATTGTCGATCATTTACTTATTAGATGATGTTGATGCGGAAAGATCGGCCAACGTAAGCGTTTGGATTTTGCGCGCGACCAACGGCTTTGACACTTTTTGACACCAATTTCTCATTTCTCATAGTGCTTATTTTGTTGTTGCCAGTTGCCACGATGACGCTAGCAACGATGGTATCAAGCTGGCTAATGGCAGGCGGCGAAGCTGCTGCTACTGCCGACATGAAGCAAGTGGAGCGACCGTTCGTCCCGTCCAAGGAACTCAGCGCGGCCGACTTTGTGCTGATTGACATGCTGAATTCAGCTGGCCACGAAGATGTCTGCTACTGTGTCTGCGACCCGGCGGTGACCGACAGTCCGATCATCTTTGCGAGTTCCGGTTTTTGCGACTTTACAGGCTATACATCTCCGGAAATTGAAGGACGCAACTGCCGGTTCCTACAAGGAAAAGAGACGGCTGCCGAGGACATTGCACGGATTCGCAAGGCGCTTGAAGGATACGCACAAGGCGCTAGTAGCGAGCCTATCTCAGTGAATCTTCTCAACTATCGCAAAGATGGAACATCCTTTTGCAATGAATTCTTTCTGGCACCGCTACGTGACTCCAGCAAGAAGTTGCAGTATCTCATTGGAGTGCAGTGCCCAGTGTCACATCTTGGGCCAGGTCAAGCGCCGTCAAATGCAGGGTAAGTCCTGAAAGCTGATCACCATATCAGAACGAATCAATCCACTCACCCTCGTGCTCTTTATTTATAGGTGGGTTTACACGCAAGGGAACCATACTGCGTAGAACATGTTGCAAGCTAGAGTAGTTACTTAGCTACTGCCTGCTCCGTACATATAGTATAGTCGGCACGTAAATAGTCTCGTTGTCAAGGCTTTCCCTCACTCGTTTAATTTAAAAAAAGTTTCATCGCATAGGGGACCAGATTTGATATCCTGGTTGCGCGTTTCATCGTACGTAGCCTTGAGATGATGCAATAGGAAGTTCCTCCCGTGATCCTTGTCCCTAGTCTAGTCTTTTTCAAGAGCTCTTTCACTTTTGGCGCGGTGCGATTTTTTTATGAGTGAAACGGAAAACCGCGAAATTCCCGTATCTTTGTGTTGATCCTAGGAGAATCTGATCACGCCTCGAACCTTCAGTTCTCGGCTGTAGTGTGTCAGGACCCTCGATAGTCTATCTATAGGAAGAGTCAATCAAACTGTTCTTACGATGGGATTAATCAAAAAGAATGAACAGCCACTGGTGCCAATTTGAGGCCCTTTTTAAGAACTGACGCATACGTCAGAGCAGATGCGACCTCCATCTGTTCGGA
>Ga0307978_1003277_pt1 | contig 11060 bp, 15 predicted proteins | sample OrgLakmetage1056_FD_203151 | JGI IMG/M metagenome (GOLD analysis project Ga0307978, IMG submission 203151) | Saline water microbial communities from Organic Lake, Antarctica - #1056 | ecosystem: Environmental > Aquatic > Non-marine Saline and Alkaline > Saline | place: Antarctica: Organic Lake...
GCGAACGAATGATGGATGAATTATGTATGAAGGACACTAGTGCTTGTGAGCTAGTATTCAGTTCAAGCTTGATGAAATACAGCAACCATAGAATGAAGCAGTCAAACCTCTCAATTAGCAAAACACATAAAAATCTATGGGGAATCAGAGAGAAGCTACTTCATGTAGTAAAACATCTACTTACTTCATTTCCGACTGCACCGTAATTACGCGATCGTACGAATTTGCAAAGAAGATTAGAAACGCTTTCTTTTCATCACGCGCGCGCTGTGCGCTCTCTCTTCTGTGATCCTCGGTGTTGTGAGCTTCGGCCTCAATTTCATTCAATACATGTCGATGCTGCAAGACAGACAGAAAGAAGTCAGTGCACGCGTGTGGGTACTCTAATTTCCGCCAAAATAAAGAAATGAAAAGAGATCTTAAGTCTCATGTGCAGGAATTAACAGGAATTTCTTGATAAAGTCCAGTGACGCACCAGTCGAATTCGCTGCTCCAGCTTCGTCGCCAGCACTTGGTATTGTCCTAGAAAAGTAAGGCAACGAGAACGGTGACGTAATCAAAAAGAAACAAGTCGCGACAAGAGCCGAGGGGTAGATTTTTCACCTACCAGCGGCTAACCGAAACATTTCCGCTTTTACGTCAAATTTCTGTGCGCTGCGCAAGGCAGTGAGAATCGTAGCGAGCCCTCCCATGAAACCCGACAGGAGGCCTAATGTAATACGCATATCAGTGTGCGCATCGACTACGCTCGAAGCGCTCAAGAAGCCAAGGAGGGCGCCACAGCTGGTTACCATGATGATAGGAGCGAAGTAACGGCCCCAGTCGCGGCCGTCATAGAATTGAGCCGAAATTGTATACACTGCACGAACATACACAGTGGGCATGAAAATCCGCGAAGGGCAGAGCAACAGCGAATAATGGCAAGAAGGATACGGAACCTGCAGTTGCGAGCTAACGAATAAACGAAAATCACAATTGCGTTTGCGGTATCAACTCGTGAACTTACAGTTCTGCCGATAATATACTTGCGTGAGCAGGCGCCGCGCGTGGTCAATATGCGTCACATCGGCTTCCTCAGAGGGTTCTGTGGTTGCAACAATCATTGCCATACGTGCAACGCTGGGCATGAGATCACGAGCTTATGTATCTTTTGTAGCTCAGGATAAACAAGACGTCAATGCACGACCTGAAGCTAGGATAGTATTACAAGAGAAAGTACCGTCGGTAATTGTTTGCAAGCCCGATGCTTTCTTCCACGCCGCTTGCAGCCGACCAGCCTGTACTTTTTTGAGGCGATGTTTCCCCACGACTGTGGCCATGTCTCGTGCAGACAAGTGCTTAGCGTCCCCGGGCTCTGTGCAACCAAAGTCGTCTGTGAGAGTTGCAGCTACGTCCTTAGCCTCCTCCACTAAGCCTACTTCTTGGGACAGCCATGCAAGCAGCGCGGGAGACGTTGAAGCATAGCGTCGAGTCGGAGATGATCGCATTTTCTGGCTGACAGGTGCGTACTCCCCACGCGGCGCCGAGTTAGCTTGCTTCATTCTACTTTTCAGTGGAATCGCTCTAGCCCACTTCAAGATATTCGACGAATTAATAAACCAGCTCTAGGTGATTTGTCAAGCATTCGTGAAATTGAATTCATGCGAAGCGGAATGCCCATTTTGCCACTTTCATTTTCAAGAAGCGGTTTGGAATGAAGGATGAAAGAACGAATCCCCGAGATGAGACCCCGGAAATTTTTGTATGACTGAGTTGAAAAGATAGGAGGTCGAAACGTCGAAACGTCGAAAAAATAATTCAAAACGACAGCAGAGCTCTAGCTAGAGGCTTCAAAGCTTCGTAGGTTGTACGAGAGCAACAATCCCGCAAAAGAATCGACAATACTACTACGCATTAATTTCAAGCAAGCCTAGCTCATCTACCTACTAGTAATTCAGAATTTACTCAAAGAGAACCTAGCTACAGTAGCTAGAGTTAGCATTATCGAATCTACTACTAAGTAATTATAGCCTCAATCCTCAATGACCGCAGTTTTGTTGGGCATTAGGGCAATTCGATATTGGCGGCCTTGAACAAAATATAAATTTTATTGGATGATGTTGACAGCATTCAGAGCCCGATTATTCATAGTGCTTATATGTGCGCGATTAAGCGAAGGCAACCTAGCAGATTATCCCTTTGCTCGCATATCCGCGCCGGACCACTTTGCGTGCCTTTCCGGCTCGAGCCTCGGCGCACAGAATGGCGTGATGGGTTTGCAAATTGAACTAGAATTGCCGATGAGATTTTATGGAGGGGATGGCGCAATCGCCGATGGAATTGTGTGCGTTGCCGTGGACGGAGGCCCAACAGGGTCCACCCTCGCTGGAGCTCAATCTGCAAAATGTGCAGCGCTAGATGGACGTAAGAGAGACGATTCTGAAGGCAGAGTTGACGACAGCTTCATTTATGATGTGCTTCCTGCACCTGCCGACTTGGCGCCTGGTTGCCACGTGCTAACAGCGTGGTGGCAGTCGCGCGATGGAGCTCAAGTCGGCAGCGCTCACCCGGTGCTGTTTCGGGTGCCGTCTGTTGACGGTGGTGCTTGCGTGTCTAGCTGCTCTGCTAATGCTACAGAAGCAACCTACGGCGTACCTCAATCCCTTAGATTAGGAACTGCCACCTCGCCAGACGGCAACATTGATGTTCACTATGATTCTACCGCTGGTGAGAGGGCTGCTGCGGTATTTCACCCGCCACCGAATATGGTCACGGGCGGCTGTGCTTTTGGGGATCCGCGGTGCTGCAGTCAAGGGTGCTGCGAGTACGTGAACCTCGCTTCACAGTGCAGCGTGTACGCCGATGGTCTGCCACCCTGTGGCAGTTGCTTGAGCGCCACGGCGCCACCTGCATGGCCCAGCCCTTTAACCGGCTCACTGCCTGCACCGGGCCGCCAAGCAGCGGAGCTGTACCTTGAGCTCGTGAAGCGCGCTGTGCTCGACGATTTGACCACCACCATTCGAGGAGCCCCGCTCCAACCTGCATCCACTGGTTCGGGTAGCATGTCTGATAGCGACGTTGCGGCTCATGCTGCTGCCGCGGCTGCGGAAGCTCAGCACCGAGCGGAGACGGCAGCGGCGAAGATGGACGGCCATGTGTGGCCAGCAGAGCATGCAGCCGCTCTGAGCATGGTGGGGCGGCGGCGCCTCAACCATGTACATTCGCTTCTTGACGACGTGGTAAGTGCTTCAAGCGAACTCTAAAACAATTGGGAAAACAATGCATGCAAACCATGTGTGTGAAAGCGCACATGAAGCGGACTTATTACAAATTGGAATCTGATATTCTTTCAGTTTTTGTTATTATGTTCGATCGAAATTTACCACATGCTGATGCATTTTTCCGCGCTCTCTTATCGCCCACTTGTCTCAACGTCATCTCCAAAAGGTGTTGCGGCGAGTGCCTGGAGACGTGGCTGAGTGCGGCTGCTGGCGCGGTGGGGTCGCGGCGCTCGCTGCAGCAGTGCTGCGAGCCGCGGGCGAGTTGTGCCTTACTCCACCGGGCGCGAGGGAGGATAGTAGCCATGAAAACTACGAGAACACTGCCAAGAATGCGACGTGCAGCAATCACCAAGGCAGCGGCAGCGGTGCTCGCACGGTGTGGCTGCTCGATTCTTTTGCGGGTTTGCCGCCCCCCAACCTCACGGCGTTTCCCCATGACGCTCCGCACGTAGGGGAGGTGGAAACGGCGAACGCGCAGCGAGGCGGCAACCTCGAAGCAAACTCGGTGGCGTTTGTCAAGGCAGCGCTGCAGCAGCTCGGCGTGTATGACTCGCGAGGAACCCGCTTCGTGGCGGGCTTTTTCAAGGACAGCTTGCCGCTAGCGCTGGCGCGCGGGGAGATGCATACTTTGAGCGTCTTGCGGCTCGATGGAGATTTGTACGAGTCTACAATCCAGGTGAATTACAAATCTTTGATTGATTTACATCGTTTGCAAATACCCCTGAGTATTATTTCGTCAACGAGGTAAGGAAAAAAGTCGGGGGGAAATGCAGGAGGAGAGTGGCATTTGCAAGAGGCGTTTCATTTTGTTAAACATAGAAATGTGCATCTCGTCGGTGTTAATTTTATTTGTGAATGTCTGCCTTTTGTGCACGGCTTTACAACACTCGATCAGGCGCTCCACTACCTGTACCCAAGCGTGTCGGTGGGAGGCCATGTGATTGTGGACGACTTCACGGATTGGGTGGGCTGTCGCCGCGCGGTCGCTGATTTTCGCCTCGTGCGGGGCATTGACGCTCAGCGAGAGCCCATTCAGGTAATCATCAGGGAACCAATGGAGGGATTATGGTTCCACAAGCCAAGCATCGATTTAAATTGGGATGTTTTCGTTTCTCTCACTTTGATGGAACGCTTCAATCCTGCAACTCATTCACTCGCTCTTGCACATTTATTAATGGTTGTACGCGCGCTCTGCTCTCGTTTCCCTCCGTCGCAAACTTCCACCTGAGCTCAGATCGTGTGGCACGAGCCGTTGTCTGGCGAGCAAGTGCGCGGCGTGTGGTGGACGAAAGCCGCACCACAATCGCCCGATTCAGCTGGCAGCAGTAGCTTGAGTCGTTGGCATTCGGACTACGACCCGCTTGACGCACTGGGACTGCAGCCTGAAGACTATGCGGCAGCCGCGGCTGACATTAGGCGCCTACAGGCGGCCTAGACACTGCTAAAACGAGTTCAATCTGGGACACTTTTTGCCTCTTCTGTGCGTGTGGAATTTATGTTTCCAAGTAACTAAAGGTTGTGTCACTTTTTGATTCCCCTGTAACTTCAGTAGTCTACACCTAGTGTAGTGTTTCTATTTCTATGAGGAATGGCCGAATGAAGGGTACTTGATGTGCGCGCGCGCTGGATTCTTGGACAACAATATAATTTGAGGCGGCTTTCAGCTGATTCTTTATTAGAACAATTTGGTCCTCTCTGCTTAGTCCTAAAGGACATCAAATAACAGATATAGATGAATGCTATCCTTCTGGATCTCTGACATTTACCCGATCATGAGGCTCCGGATAAAAACCAATAACTGATCGTAAATCGTAAAAAGATAATCATACGAAAAAGTTATGGCTAGCAGTAGCCCTAATCTAAGTTAGATCTAAGGCCTGACCTAACTTATTCCGAGGTCTACGTGTATTTGAGCGCAGCGTTCTCCACACGATAAGGATTCAGCAGCATATCACAAGTCACTCGTTTACCTCTGTAGGTAAATTTGCAAAGAAAGCATCAATGGAACTACTTACTTAGTACTACTATGAAATGTGGGGAATATGTCGAAGCATTTACTTTTTATAATCATCGTTTGTTAGAGTAAAACCCTCCTCTCATGCTTTCAAGGTGTCTAAACTATGATACTAAGTCATACCTTTCATTGACACTAAGTCATACCCCAAATACCCATATTCTACCACAAGCACAGCACCGATCCGACTACCTGTATTCATTTGTATTACTTCTACAGTACAGTATATTAATTGCACCTGTACTGTAGAAGTACTATAGTAATATCCTTTATAGTAAATGGAAAATCGACCGTGGTTCGTGGTTGGTGTCCGACGTATATTTTGGACGGACCCGTATATATGGGGGAAGTGTTTTCTGTTCTGTTCGTGCTGTCGCACACCAACGGGGCGAGGAGGACCACGGGCACAAGCGCGGGCATGGGCACGGGCACGGGCACCACGAGAAGGGCGCGCGCCGAGATACCAACAACACACCTCCTGTGTGCTGCTGCGAACTCATAGCGCCCCTATACTGCGCATTGCGCGGGCACCTGAACTTGTAGTAATACAAATGAATACAGGTAGTCGGATCCGTGCTGTGCTTGTTTAAGGCAGGACGTATTTAAGTACGTAGTTTTTTTTCAAGTATGGGAGTATGGGTCAGCATTTATCAAGTTTGGCACATGTGGGTGTTCTTTCTGGTGGCAATTTGCCTGCACGCCTGGATGGACTCTCGCTCGTCTTGTTTATTTTTTGTCACAAGGTGTACCTTAGAGGAAGCTGACAAACTAAATGCCGCCAGCATACCCAAGTGTTCGTAACACTGTGGAAGAGAATGCGCCCGAATTTCCTTATGTGCAGATGGATCCTTTAGAAATGGATGTGCAGGTGGAACCTTTGGAAACGGACGCTTCATCACACGATGGAGAAGACAAAGAAGTCGACTTCGAGCATCCGTTCCGCAACCAAAGTTTTGCAAAGTAATTAGGTTATTCTCTTTTCATAACATGAACAAATGCATTTCCTGAGCTAGACTTTCATATGACAGGTGTTTTATAGCAGACAAGTCCCGTTGTGTGCATCGGAGCTTCTTCGCGGCGGTAATTTTGATCGTAATAGTAGCATCTGTAGCTGTCGTGAAGGTCCGGGACGACCTGTTTCTACGCGCAGCTTCCCCAGACTATTATCTACGCGATAGCAGCGCATATGTTGCATTCCTCTTCTGGGGCGACGCCGGCACAGATGACCTATTACTGAATTTTAGTTCAACTGGGCAGCGATCTGCATATGGGTCACAACTGACTTCGACAGATGGATGGGAAAATATCTGCCCATATGCTTCGATGAAACTATTTGTTTCAGGCGAAACAGATGAGCGATGCAGTTATTTGAACCCCGATGGTTACATTCAAGGTTGCACAGCAGGGTTTTACCAGCCGAATGGAGATACAGAGCAAAATCCACTGCCCTGCCCGGATGGATTTATGTGCCCTCAGAACTTCTTGTGCACAGTGGCATGTGTCCCTGGCTCACAATGTTTCAACAGCACATTAGCACCGACCTTAGGAAGATGCAATTATCCGAATACAATGGAGGGAGGAAGACCTGTTGACCCTCTTGAAGTTTTCATACCCTCAAATCTCACTGCTGAGACGAGCCAATCGTCTTCGGAGCTTGTGTGCCCTGGCAGTGACAACATGTACTTATGTCGTGGAGGTTTTTATTGCGAAACCGCACTTAAGAGTCAGTCGTGTCCAGAGGTAATAGGCAGTAGTGCTTCAGGTGTGCATACTGTGATCTGCAATTCACACTGACATAGTTTTCTTATTCATTCGTTCTTCTGTAATATCAATCGCAGGGCCATTATTGTCCGATCGGCAGTATAGTCCCCAAGAAATGTGCTGCCATTGCCAAATGCCCTCCACGAGTGAGAAGTTAATACATCCATTCCATATACTAACATACTACTCAAACCTCTATTTGACTATTTCATTTTGACAGGCTCAGTATCCCTCGTATGGTGAACACGTCATTCAGATATCATTCGGATTGATATTCACATTTTTTGTCTCGCTAACTTGCTTTCGCAACATACGCGACCATCTTCGCGAGAAGCGCCGTACTGGACGCCGCATCTTGAGGATTGAACGACAGCGCAGACAAGTAGTCAGCGAAGAAGAAAGTGTGCCTTCACGAAGAGTACATCTTCTTTCCGAGGACCAGGACGAGGTTGATGAAGATGCGCTGAACATGATGGGGGTTGAGCGGCCTCGAACCTTATCTGAAAGCAGGATACTTGAGGATGAATGTCCAGAGCCTTTATCATCTTTGCGAAACAAACGTGATACGATGATCGAATTAACATTTGAAAGACTTGGGCTGGAGCTTCGTTCGAATGGCGCCAAAGTTCTAAACGGTGTCTCAGGTTCTTGCCAGCCTGGTCGAGTTACAGCCATTATGGGGCCTAGTGGGGCGGGAAAGACAACTCTTATGAACACTCTGGTAAAAAGGGCGTCAACATAAAATTATGGTTAAAGGATGCTGCCAATCTCTGAATTATGTTGCACTTGTGCAGGCGGGCCGTGCGACTTACGGGAGGCGCTTTGGTACTCTCTTAGTGAACGGGATCAACGACTCTGTGGTTTCGTACTCTGATTTAGTTGGTTTTGTGCCTCAGGTTGGTCCCCCTCATCATTACTTTACTCTACAGGTAGAAATTATGTTAACTTTGGACCATTTGTTCCTACATATTGCATATCACTAGGACGACATCATGCACGATGACCTAACTGTCAAAGAAAGTTTGAATTTCATCGCAGCCTTGAGGCTTCCAGCAAAATTATGCGACGCCTCACTGGAAGCTGTGGTGGCTGATGTCATGGCAGTGCTAGAGATTGATCGCATAGCTCACTCGATAATCGGCAACGTTGAAACTCGGGGTATAAGCGGTGGCCAGCGCAAGCGTGTAAACATAGGCATGGAAATGGTAGCAGATCCAAGCTTACTCTTTTTGGATGAGCCCACCAGCGGTTTAGGTAGGACATAAGTGCCCACACTGCAACTTACATCTTCTTCACACTCTCTCTTTTGCCTTCACAAAAATATCAAATAATTGCTTTTTGATTAAATCAGATTCATCAACATCTTACGCCGTCGTGGATGCATTGAAGAAGCTATCAAGGAAGGGAGCTAATGTGATAGTTGTATTACATCAGCCTTCATGGCAAATATTTGAGAAATTTGACAATGTAATTTTACTTGCTCCTGGTGGTTCGAGTGCATTCGTTGGACCCGCTTCGGACGCAATGGCTTTCTTTGAAAGCATTGGTTTTTCGTGCCCGCCCTTGGTCAACCCAGCAGATGTAAAACCTCTCTTTCCCTTTCCTTCACTCGGCTTTGTATTTCCAAGGGAAATCGCATAATTCTTGACATCCTCTGACTTTGTTCGCTCTTACAGTTCTTCATGGACGTCGTTGCGGGAAAATTTAAACGAGAGGACGACCAAGCAATTTGCACTGAAGATTTGGTCGAATTGTGGGAAGACCGACAAGAGCATCAGTTGCCTAAACCCTGGGTCAGCGACATGCCTGTCCGCCCGCTTTGCGCGAAAACACTTCTCGACATCCAACCTGCTGGTTTTTGGCGTTCTCTCCGCTTTTTCATAGCAAGAGCAACAACTCAACACCTCCGAGCATCACATCAATTATTTTCAGACATCATGCTCGAGGCTTTTGCTGGTGTACTTGTCGGGGTGTTATATCCTCATGTTTCTTTCCATGAAATGAAAGGGTGGCTGAGCTTTATGGTACTTGCACTTGGGCTCACATTATCTATTACCTCACTGCGCGTCTTTGGTCACGAGCGAGTCGTCTTCTGGCGTGAAGCAGGTGCGTGCGGGAATTGCATTTTGCTTGTGTAAATAAACGCATAGTACTTTTAATTTTGATTCATAAATCTGCTTGCACACAGCGCCCGGGAGCGGGATGGGTCTCGATATGTTCGCCTATTTCTTGGCCAAGAACATTGTTGAAATTCCGCGCCTCATAGTCTTAACTTTATTCTTCGTCCTTGCATTTTACCCTATCGTCACACCGAATCTAATTTGGTACTATTGCTGGGGATACTCCTGCGCTGCTGCATTTGCAATCGCGGGCTTTGCATATTTGATGTCTGTGGCTCTTTCACCTCTCAAAGCACAGCTTTGTACTGTAATTTACGTTCTAGTTGCTTTGATGTTCAGTGGTTTGGCTACAAGCCTTCAGGACTTGCACAACAATTTCATGTTTAAAGCTGTCAGTTACCTCAGTATCATGCGTTGGCTCAGTGAACTCGTTTACTTGCAAGATGTTTACTCATTGACGTTGGCCTGGAGGATGCCGCCACCGTATTACTCTGAGGCGACTCAATATAGTGCCCTTCAATGGATAATGATACTTGGATACACGCCTCTTTCTGCCGCTCTCGCGCTCAATGTCTCCATTCTCATTCTTCTTGGGATTACTTTTCGTATTCTTGCCTTCATTTCTCTCATTTTGTTCAACCGCGACAAACGAGGACTCCCAACTTTGACTCAAATGTGTTTTTACTGGATTGTGAATCCTCTTGACGACTGGGGTCGGGCCCGACGTGAGAAGAGCGCACAAAAGCGTCAGCGTCACCGAAGTGTTCTTCTTGCCTCCTCAAATTTGGAGGCCCAGCGAGTCGAGGATTGGCAGACTGTTTCAGTATGAATTAAAGGGAATTAAAGAGAAGCCCATTGTGCTATCTGACGTGCGAGCTCCCTGATACATGTTTCTTTATGTCACTTAAGATACAAACTAGTTGATCTATTCATGCGGGTAAGCGTGTCGTGTGATTAGGCTTTTTAAAACTAGAGACTGGAACTTTGGCTTTGAGTTTTTTCATTGAAGCAACTGTGCTTGCCCCTAGAACGGACGATTTCTTGGGCACTGCACAAAACATTTGATACATGGCCATTTTGAATAATTTCGATTACATAGGGTAAAATTCAGTTATTTAGCTCATGGATATTACCTCTAGTGTGTCATTGGGAGTCGACACTTCCACCGCTTGGGCCGTATGTGTGCCCATGTTTCTGTGGTGGAGTTTGGCCTGCGCCGCTGCTTCCATGCGGCTCGAACAACGACACTGGGGCATCTCGCTCGGAGCCGTTCGAGCACATGTGGCACGCTTTGAAAATGCCCACGCTGCTGCCCTCTCTGGGGCTAGACTTCATGATCTGCCCAGTTCAAATGAAGAACGAGTTGCAGCATTCATATACAAAGCTATGATTAGCTGTGGCTCCCTGCTTGCAGTGCCCATCGCACCAGGTGCCAGCTCATGGCAGCGCCGGCGCATGGCCTTGGTTTTCGGTGAAATTTTCACGCAACTCCAGCCCTGCATAGTGCTGTTGGTATGGGGTGTAACAATGCTGACGGTGCGTGGTGGACTACGGTTTGGGCTCATGCTTTTAACCGTTGGTCAAGCTACAACGGTGCTCTTGTGGCTTTTGGGAAAATGGCGAAGCGTGGGGTGGAGCCAACCAGGCTTGGTGCTAGCATCGGCGTGGGCTGCTCGAGCAGGCCCTGTTGCAGTCGTAGCACTTGCACTATGGTCGTTATGTCTTCTTGCTTTCACACCATACGGTTCCGTCGCAACAGCTTGAGCACCGTCCGACAGCGAATCTGCCGATGCAGATGGAAGCAATTCTGAAGTACCTCTGAGTACATCTGAAGCCATGCCTCATCCTCAGCAGCCGCTTGAACTGCTCCCCACTGCATTTGATGCTACGAAGAGGATTCTCAGC
>Ga0307978_1003279_pt1 | contig 11058 bp, 6 predicted proteins | sample OrgLakmetage1056_FD_203151 | JGI IMG/M metagenome (GOLD analysis project Ga0307978, IMG submission 203151) | Saline water microbial communities from Organic Lake, Antarctica - #1056 | ecosystem: Environmental > Aquatic > Non-marine Saline and Alkaline > Saline | place: Antarctica: Organic Lake...
ATTGTGCCTGCCTTTGATCAAACGAGAGTCCCACGGATAATTCAAGTACCAAGCGGTGCTGCAAATTCATAACGGAAGGGTTCATCATCTGTCGGTGGCCCGAAGTTCAAAACTAGCTAGTAGCAGCACAGTTTTTCTCTCGGATTTACTGAGTGTGTTTTTCCCCTCTTTTTTTCTTTTTATACCATACTAGTGCAATTTTTTTCCAGAATTTTCATTAGCTTGATGGAGAAGTGGGGGGTACAAATTATTCAGGCAAACATACATGTTGTGGTGTGGTCTGGCGTGGGGTCCGCGTGAAGCAAAGGGTACCCTTCCATAAAAGGTACCCACTTTGGCTGGCTGGTCAGCTAGCTACTAAGCTGGCTCCACATCACATTCTCCGTCTACCGCCGACAATGTACAGCTCCGCCATCCAGTTCACAAGGATACTTATACCAGTCTTCTCAACTCATCAGGATAACTCCTCATCCGCGTGCATCCATGCTCTATTGATCCATATTGACCCCGTACTCTGCAGTGTCAAATCTGCGTGATTGTCCACACACTGAACACAAAAAAAGCTTGGGCGGTGAAATAGAGACGACGCCCAAGTGATTCCACGACGTATCTCGTGTCTTCTATCCTCAGTGCGATTCATAGCTTTGATCATAATGTATTTTCGTTCATTGCACGCCTGTGTATATCTTGTCGCTGTCGCAGTTGAACGCCATGGCTCTCCAGCTTTTGGGCAACCGCGTCCTTGGTTTCGTCGCGAAGCGCTACCAGGCTATGGTCGTCAGCCGCCTCAACCAGTACGGTGAGAACAGTCAAACAATGCAAGTGTCCCCTTTCGTCTTCCTAGACCCTGCAGTACTGCAACCTGCGAGACTAGCTAGAGAATGTCTGGTTGTGGAGCGAATCATTCTCACGTCCTGCACATGGATATAATTATTCCTGACTGCCACGTCTGCAGGGTTGAAATACGATGACATTCTGGTAGAAACGGACCCCGATGTTCAGCTTGCTACCAGCCGCCTTTCTCCCGAGCTTGTTATGCAGCGGTGGGTTTTTCTCTCGAGAAATAGCGGCGGAGTTCCTCATTTGCCTCAAATGTTGTCTTTAAGAAGTTACAGGCCCAACAGCAGAGGGGGAAGGGACGATTTATTTTAGATATTATGAGACTAGCTTTGTTTACGCTGGCTTTTCAGCAGAGGTGCTTTGTATTGACTTTGATCGCTGTCTGCTTTTTGTCTTGGCAGTGACCGTCGGTTGAAGCGAGCAATGGATATCTCGTTCAAGAAAAAGCCGCTGCCAATGGAGATCCAAGCCACCCTCAATCCTCTCGAGGTAATAATCCTCCTCGCAACCTTTGAATTTTTCGCTTACAAATCACATTGCCACTTGCCTTCTTGATTCAGCCTTACCTCGAGAACCTCATTGACGAAGCGAAGACTCTTCGCCTCGAGCGCGAGCTCCTCAAAGGCCCTCGGTAAACCTGGACACCGCTGCTGACTTCGCTGCTGACTTCGCTGCCGTTGAAATGCCGAGCTCAACATCAGCGGCACTGTCCACTTCATCGCTGTCGTTGCAATGGCAATTGTCGACCTACACGTCAGTTTCCTTTGTCGAACTGGGGGTTTAGTGGTTCCGTAACCCGGTCTACAATCTGAAGTGATGATTTAATTCCAATTTTGATATACGGTACTTATACGTTATACCTTCGTAGATTAAAATGGAATTAAGTACACAAAATTATATAATCATATTATCCATTCCCAATTTCAAAGAAACACAAACACAAACAAATGCCCCGAAGCTGCGGGCATATGAAAAGTGAAGCTTAAAATTAGTGCTTTATCTTATCGGACATCGAACTAACGAAATAACTGAGAGCTGAGAGCTGAGACAAAGAGACTGCGACTGCGGACTGGGCTATCTTGTCTGAAAAAAAAAAATCCCCATGCACATGCAGCCCAAACCAAATCCAGCTCTCGGGTTTTGCGAACCGCCTCTTCCATTCTTTGTGTCGCAGAGCTCGGCATCTATAAGGGACATCCGCTATGCAGCTATTCACTATTCATTCCTAGTTTCCAAGGTTCCGCTGTACAGCTTTGTTTGGTGTTTGGTCTTTTATTCCGCATTCCGGGGTTCTTCTAGTAAACTTGGGAATAAATATTCGGAACATGACTGCGGCCATACATATCTTTCGGGCCGCTACGTCGCCTTCTTCGGGTGGCTAATAGTTTTGTATTGATGACACCTCGAGAACAAGTCTGACTGGGCTGAGCGACATGGATATGGATCCTCGTGTATACCTTGGTGTGCTACGCACTCTTATTCCTCTCATCAGCAGCCTCACCCAGCAGAAAGTTCACTTTTGAATCATAACTCAAAGCAATATTTCGCGAGCACCAAACAGAAAGCACAATTCAACCTCAACTAAGTTCACCGATCTCAGGTCTAAATCCAAGCAGGGTTTTGGAATCGGACTTCACATGGCCATAACTACCTCTGCCCTCTAAAAATAAATTACCTCTGTAAATATAACTTCACAACTAGCCCACATCGCACGGACGTGCGCTCTACCCACTTGCATCAACTTTGTGTCACTTTTGTTCGGTGGTAATAAGGCAGGGTGATAAGAAAACCGGAAAACTGGAAGTCTCATGGATTTGCTTGGTTACTATCAAGGTAGATGATACCGGGTTTTCTGTTGATGTGACCTCCAGAGTAATATATCATACTGTTTAAACGAAAAAAAAACACTCAACCCAGCCAGACTTGTTTTGAAGGTTGCAGTTTTCAGTTGCTATATGCTACAGGGGCATTTCTTTGTATTTGATTTTGACTTGCGCGCAACGCACGCGCGTTAACAAAAGACTCAGAAATTATGCGAGCCTTTTTTTTTTTTGGCACAGGCCCCAAGGAGCCGGAATTAGAAAGCACTAGCGGATTCGGCCATACCTTCCAATTGCAAAGGAATATCAGCAAATTACACATAGCTGTGTATTGGCGAATCCTCTAGAACAAGTCTGGCTCGGTTAATAAGTCAAGTGTCTTTTCGAATGATATAGTTTTGAGACAGGCCCCGAAGGGCCGGAATTAGAAGGCTAACAGGTAGAGAAGAAAAGCAAAGCAGCGCAAATTAACAGGTAGAGAAGAAACGCAAAGCAGCGCAAACTAAAACTTAAACTAAGAAGCGAATCAGGCGCACATACCCGAGTGGCCATGGAAGTGATGTTCGCGGTCCAAAGTGGCACGCTCCTCCATGCTCTGAGAGTGCAGCTCAAAAGAAGAGTTTCCGCCCGCGGAGGAGGGGACTACAACGAAGTCCCTCAGGCGATCCAGAAGAAGAGTCGTCCATCCCCGAGCAATTTCTTACCCCATTTGCGTGCAAGCTTCTGTCTGAACAAGGCTTTGGCTTACGAAAAGCCAATGTTGTAGAATGCCGTGTGTTTTCATCTTTCACTTTTACGAACCCAGTATAGCCAAATTGATTCCTCCCAACTTACGCGTAGTCACCCCCCGACCCCTTGAACAAAGAAAGACGAGGACGTAACTGTCGCAAATGTTTAACAGGAATTCACTCGATCTGCAAATGAACTTGAGAGCGCTCTGTTTTAGCAGCATTCTCAGAGCACAGAGAGGCATACCACTTTGGACTGCCATTATCACTTCCATGGCCACTAGGGCACGTGCGCCTGATTAGCTTTCCTTCTAGTACTGTTTTCCTTTTTGATATTGGCTTTCCTTCTAATGAGAGCTCCTTTGCTTTGCTTTCTGCCTGTTGGTCTTCTAATTCCGGCCCTCCGGGGCCTGTGCCAAAAATTTCGCTACAGAAGTTCAAATGAGGCATAGAAAGCAATATGCAGCTATGAATGCATTCAATTTCAGCCACAGTTAAGGCTCCTATTTGTCATTGTTATTGTGTCAATTACGATTTCCCTCTCGAGCGTGCGCCCCACTGATTTACTTTGGGCTTTGGGCCCTTCTTGCCTGAGCCTCCACAGGGATCTGCACATAAATTTGCTACAGCTACAGCTACAGCTACAACTACAGCTACAGCTACAGCTACAGTTGCAGCTACAGTGCACGCACTCCTTGCCATTCGCAAACCTGGGACTTAGGTTTACGAATGATTAGGAGTGCAGTGCACGCGCAGACGCACAGTCCGCACAGTAGGTGCTGTGCGGACAGACAGAATCACAACCCTGTACCACATACTGCCCTGTACTGTACTGTCTGTACTGCAGAGATTGCACGGACAATGGACAGTGGACAACGATAAGTATCCTTCTGGTGATTCCTGAGCGTGCTGGCCGCCGGCTAATGATGGTGCTACTAACGTGGGCTTGATCGAGGCTGAACCATTGACTCTGAGACGATAATCTAGTGTATTTCATTTGCTTAATCATGCCACCGCCAGAATGGGAAGCGGTTGAAGACCCAGGTAGCGGAAACACATACTATGTCAACTCCTTGACAGGTGAAGCTACTTGGGATGCACCGATCGGGTTTTCAGAAGGTGCTGCGCTAGTTGACTTGCCGGCTGGTTGGCAAGAGGTCCATGATGAAAGTACTGGCAAAAAATATTTTCATAATCCTGCCTCAGGTGAGACGAGTTGGGATGTGCCAACTCATATGGCGGGGATGGACTCAGAGGAGCACATGACCTTTGAAAACCCGATGATGGCAAATAAACCGCCCAAAGAAACTTCAAGCGAATCACTAGGTCACATGGCTGGAGGAGTACGATTGACAGACATGGATCCCAAGATCAGTGAAATGCACGTGGAATCTGGTGCATCCCCGGTAGATAGCGTCGATAAGGTGGCGGAAGTCGAATTTACGACGACGGATTCATCATCGTCCATGACTACTGCTGCTCCCGTAACGCTACCCCCGTCCACACCCGCGCTAGCTCCGTCAGACCCATCAAGCACGGTGGCAGATCTCTCAGAACCTACTTCGGCGCCTGCCATTGCTCCTCATATTCCGGCCCCAAAACGAGCCTTGATGCGGACTGCGAAGCAGGCAGGACAGCCGAATAACCGTAAGCGCACGTTTCAACGCCCCCTTGCACAGCAGGCATCTAAGGCAGGAAAAACAGTAGTAGAGGAAGAGGATAAATTGCCCGACGAGAACGACACAAGCTTCGCAGCTAAGGTTTCGCGGTATCGTTTGTTTGAGAAAAAAGCGGAGTTACTTGAGACCCAGGCGAGCAATCATTATACATGCATCACTCAAGCGTTTGAGGCCGACTCAAGCTTCATGCGGCAGGCCGTGCGGCTGGCTGGATCTAAAGATGCAAAACAGCGGAAGACTACCGTGAGTGCGTGGAGCGGTGCTGTGGCTTGCAGGCGCGTTTCTGAAGCATATGCTTTAGAGGTCGAGCGTAGCATCATCAACAATTGCCGGCTCGCATCACAGGAGTTCGCAATAGTCAACGCAGCAATCGCGGAGAACGACGCCCTGAACAAAGAGTATGCGCACTACGTTTCAAAAGTCGGTGAACTCAAATTATCTGGTGGGAAGCACGACAAAAAGTTACAACGTAATGAAGAGAAGCTTACTGAATCAATGAAGCGCCTGGAATCCTCTACACAGAAAGTAGTTGATCTTTTGAACTCTGTAGAGCAGCGACGCGAGGCCTTAGTGACAATCCACGCTCGGCACTGGCTTCAAGCTCAGCGAGAGCATCTTCCTGACCTCCATTCTAAAGCTCTGGCCGCTTCCATGGGCGATGACATTCAGTGCACGGTGGAGGGATTGGAGAGAGAACAGAGCGCTGGATCTGAAGCGGACGCATCTTCAGCGATGCCTAAGGGTGCAGATGCATCAACGTGGACTGCAATCTCGCATCGTATGAAGTACGGCGCGGCTGCAAACTTCGATGCCAACGATAGCTCTGCGCATGCCTTCAATGAGGAAGTGTCTCTGTACGCCAAGTACGAAACCAGTGTTCCGACAGCCCGCTCAGCCGCTGCACTTTTCGTGGACACGATGGGCGAGGCAATGGCCAGCCGCGCAGATGTCGATGAGACCCTGCTCGTTATAGCTGCGTTGCCCCGAGGCGGCGACGACGTCAGTCGCGTTGCGAGTGACCGGGACCGGTACAAGGTTTACGACATGCAACAGGTGACCATTGAAATGGTGACCGTAGAGCTCGAAGAGAGGCGAGACGCTGACATTGAGGTCGAAAATCTTGGGGAACAAACGAAGGTGCGCTATTTGGCCGAAGTGTTGCGGCCACTCGACGAGACCCAGTCACTCTTCGGGAAGAAGACGGTGCAAGAAATGATCAAAGAACGGCCAAAGTTGGTAGCAAACGTGAATCATTACTTGGAGAAAGTTGAGGGTCTTGAGAAGGCGGTCGCAGACGCAAAGAAGAAGCTGGACAGTACAGACAAGGGGGTGGTTGCGGCAATCGACAAGCTTAAGGCAAACGAGGTAAAACTCAACTCTGAGCAAGAAAAATTGAAGCGCCTAAGCCAGCAGCTAACTTCCTCGTTTCGTTCAACCGAGGATTCTTGCGCAATCGCTGCTGTTGACTCCGCTAACGCTGCCAAGGAGATCAAGGGCTATCTTTGTGAGCAAATTGCTGCTGAGGCTCTACTCATTATGCCAAAGCCCCTCTTTTTGGGTGCTCGACGGTCGGATAAAGGTCGCAAGAAGCCTTACTGCAAAGAAAAGTTTAAATTGCTTCGACAAGGGCTGGACATCGATCAGAGCCCCCTGAAATTGAATGATTTGAGGTACGAACAGGCAACTGCTGTGCAGGCATACACACGGCGGTTCATTGCAGCGAAACGAGTTCGTCGCCAGGCCAAAGAAATGAAGAGGCTCAAGCGAGAAGCCGAAGAGAAGCGTCGAAAAGAAGCCGAAGAGGCGAGGATACAGAAAGAAGAGGAGGAGCGGCGCAAAAGAGAAGAGGCAGAGGAACGACGGCGCGAGGAAGAGGAACGGCGCCTGGAGGAACGACGGCAGCGAGAAAGGCGCGAGCGGGAGGAGCGCGAGCGTGAGGAAATGGCAGAAGGCGTATCGAAGTACGGCCTTGAGGGAGGCGGCAGCGTGGAACTCAACAAGAAGTTGGTGAAGACGCTCTCAGCACTAGAAGAGTCGCGCAAGACGCTGAAAGAAACCGAAGAGGCGCTTGACGAGGCCTCTCATCGCGCCAAGAAAAGCGCAAAGCTGGCGAAAGCGCAGGGCAGCGAGCTGGTTGAATTGAAGGCACGCTACAACAGCCAGCGGCTTATCAACGCGAAGCTGATGCTGGAGATTCAGAGCCTCAAGGGCAACATTCAAGTGTGCTGCCGCATTCGCCCCTTCAACAACACTGAAACCGAGCGTGGCGACGAGCCAGCTGTTGAACTCATCACCGAAACTGAAGTAAGATCAATGTATGCTATACTTGCTCTGGCCTGGATCACCTATGGAGACATCGTTGCGATGCTTATCTTTTTGGCCTTGTATTCTTGCAACAGGTTGGTGTCTACAACGGTGGTGCGGACTGGGAGACTTATGGCTTCGACCAGGTGTGGACCGTTTGTTGCAATTGGTCTATGTCTCTGTTTATAGCTCGACTGCCACACCCTAAGCGCTCCTCTGTGTTTCCTATTTCGACTAGGTGTGGGGTGCGCAGTCTTCGCAAGCTCAGATATTCGAGCAAGTGGAAGCCCTGGCTCTGAGTGTGGTGGAAGGCTACAACGCGTGCATTTGTTGCTACGGGCAAACGGGGAGTGGAAAGACCTTCACCATGACGGGTTTGCCGCGCGAAGGGAAACCCGGCATCTCGTTTCAAACCATGGACAAAATCTTCGAGACGTTGGAGCTCAAAGCCAAGACGGCGGCTGAGAACGCCGATGCGGCGGAGCTGCGGCTCGAAGCAGCTGCCGAGCGCAAGCGCAACGGAGGCGCCTCGCGCCCACCCCCCCCTGCGGGCTCTGCCTCGGAAGTGACTTCCTTCGAGTGGCGCGCCGAAGTTAGCATGCTCGAAATCTACAACGAAAAGGTCTCTTTGCGTCCCGCCGTATAGATAAGCGTGCTTGAGGCATTCGGTATATATTCACTTATATGTAACGGCACCCGTTTGTTCTAGTAAGTGTTTCATTGAACCTGTTGTGCCCATCAGGTTCGTTGCTTGTTGGCTCCGGCACCTTCCAAGAAGGAATCGGACCAGGCCAAGAGCAAGCTCGACATCAAGCAGGGAGCCAACGGTCTCATGACGGTGCCTGGCCTCGTAAGCCAACCGGTGGAAGATACTAATGGGGTGTTGGATGCTTTCGAGCAAGGCAACGCCACGCGCTCGGTGACCGCCACAGCGATGAACGCGACTTCAAGCCGAAGCCACATGGTGCTCATGGTCGATGTCGCGACGCGCACCAACGGCGGAGCGGAGGTAATGGGGCGGCTTTACCTGGTCGATTTGGCAGGGAGCGAGCGGGTAGCCAAGAGTGGCGTCACGGGGCAAGCCATGAAGGAAGCGCAGGGCATCAACAAGAGCTTGTCGGCTCTGGGTGACGTTATGGAAGCGCTGGACAAGGGACAGGGGCACGTGCCGTTCCGCAACTCGAAGCTCACCTTCTTGCTGCAGTCTGCGCTCGGCGGCTCCGCGCGTTGCATGTTCATTTTCAACGCTTCGCCGGCCAGAGGCAACAGCGACGAGACGCGCTGCACCTTCAAATTCGCGTGAGTGGCAACAGAATGGAAATTTAGTAGTGAGAATAGTTGTGTGTGATACGAGCCTTCAAGGGGTCAACTTTGCATCACTCTCTACTTTTTGTTCTTCCACTCAGGTCACGTATGCGCAACATTTCGCTCGGTGCAGCGAAGAAGAACGTTGATTCGTCTGGACTAGAGGGCGCGCTGATGAAGGCCAAAGGCGACGCTGCACAGCTCAAGGCTGAGTTCATGGAGCTCAAGAAATCAGGCGCTGGCAAAGCCGACAGCAGCAGCAGCAGCAAAGGAGGTGCCAAGGGATCTGATGCTGGAGCTGCATCTGCTGCTGCACTAGCCGAAGTGCAGAAGCGGTTGCTTGCCAAGGAAGAGCAGGTGGAGACGATCAAGGACGAGAATGCCTTGCTGCGGTCTCAGCTGGCAGCCGCGGAACGAAAAGCCAACGACCTCGCCGCAAGTGCTCTCGCCAATGCTGAGGCGGCGCCTCTTCCTCCCAAGCCCACTGAACCAACCCCACCATCAGCACCAGCATCAAGGCACGAAAGCGTGGTTGGTTACAGGGTAGGGGACCGTGTGATGGTGCGGGATGCGGGCGAAGCGTGGGAATGGGGCACCGTCGAGACCATCGAGTTCGACGAACCCTTGGTGCGGAAAGATGGGTGGGACAAGGGAGACTCGTACTTTTGGAAGGAAATGCGGTACCCCACTGCGGCGGAACTCGCCGCTGGCAGCGACCACAGTGACGACAGCAGTGACAGCGACCAGGCCGGGGGAGGAGCTGCTGATGATAGCAGCGATAGCGACGACAGTGACAGCGAGTCTGAGAACGAAGTAGCTGCGCCAGCGCCGCGGCGGCGGCCCTCTGGAGTGAGTGGTGTCGCGAGCAGTGGAGGTGGGCGAGGAGGCGCTGCCAAGGTCGGGTTGGCTGCTCGACAGGGAGGGTGGGGTAAAACAGCGGCTGCGACCTCCAAAAGTCCCGTCCGGTCAATGATAAGGAACTGAAATCTAGATGAGTTCGAAGGGCCTCGAATTTGATGGGTAATTGTTTGTTTGTCCATCTAGCGGGAGGTCACTCGAAATGGCCTGCTTCACACCGGAATCCAGGTTCCTTTGCTGCCCCCCCCCCCTCCAATGAAATGTCCTTCTTGTCTCATGTGTATGTAATCATTTGCTACCCATCTCGGGAAGCCGGAAACGTTTTTTCTCCTTGGCATTCGCCAAAGAAATCCATAATGGCTGATGATGGCGTTCATGGTTAATGGCACTCTCTCCCTCTCTTTCCTTAGTTCATTTGACACAAATGGCTATGGCTATGGTTTTACATGGGGGCAATCGCAGCGGGCCTGTTCTCAGTATTTTCAATGCTTCTGCTTCGGCGCCTCTGAATTCCTCGAAGCACTTCACAACTTCACTTCAACTTATTATTGATTATTATTATTATAATTGCTGTAGTCGTGATCTTTTGATTTGAACATATCGCACGCGCGCATAAAACCGTACACAGAACTGGTATCTGTGTCATTTGGGTTTGTAATAATTCGATTTCATTTGGGCTCGCTTTTGGGTGTGAGAAGTGGCGCTATATGCATTGGTAGCAGGGAGAACAAACAAGTAAGCTTCAACAAGAATCACTACCACTTGATCTGCTGGTGAATGAAACGCCCTTCCCTACGATAACACCATGCATTTGGCATATCTCATCTGAACTTCTTCGGAAGAACTCTATCTTTGAAGGCGTTCGATTCATCGAGTTTGCCCAATAGGACTGAATGCTAGCCTTCTGTCGAGCGTCGGCTTGGAGTAGTCTTCGGGAGAGCAATCACTTTTGAGCATTATGTAACCTGGTGGAAGCATACAAAAAAATATCATCAAACGAGCAATAGTGCTGCAAATTAAAGTTGTGAGCGTACCAGCATGGGACAAGGCAATGCCCACGGCACCCAAGAAAATCTTGTCAATCGTTGGCTGCGGCAATTTGCCTCGTAGCCCGATTCGTATCAAAGGCAAGACCGGCGCGTAAAGAATCGGGACCATCATCGACCAATTTGGCCCTTTCTTCGGGGCTTCATCTAAATCTACCCCCTGCGATAAGTTATCGTGAAAGTAAGATAAATGCTGACAAAGTATCCACGTTAGCAATACGGTTGGACCTCATTTCTCTTACTTGGAAGCGACGCGACATGCTTCGAATTCACGAGAACAGCGTAGACGCAGACACCACTACGAATTATCAAAACTGGGGTTCCTGAACACCCTATCGAGAATGCTTATTGATTTATAAATACTATTTAAAGTTGTCTTTGCGTAGGCACCCTCGTAGCCTCATAAAAAGCTACTGTAACACCTCCTGTGGCTTAGAGCTTATTTTGAACATCGAGCAGCCGAGCCACGCCAGCCAGC
>Ga0307978_1003286_pt1 | contig 11047 bp, 4 predicted proteins | sample OrgLakmetage1056_FD_203151 | JGI IMG/M metagenome (GOLD analysis project Ga0307978, IMG submission 203151) | Saline water microbial communities from Organic Lake, Antarctica - #1056 | ecosystem: Environmental > Aquatic > Non-marine Saline and Alkaline > Saline | place: Antarctica: Organic Lake...
GTCTATTGTGTCGGGACCGTTTCGGGCACACGGGAACTGCAATCCAAAGCGCGCACCCGTTTCGTGCGTTGAACGACGAAATTTCGGCCTTGGGTCGCCCCAAATGTGAGCAGCTCGTCCGGCGCGTGTTGTTCGCGCCATTTTTGCGCGCTCTTTCTTCCTCCGCTGGATTGGCGAAGCATTGCTGGTAACTTCATTGAAATGATAGCTATAAAAGTTTACAGGCGACTATCTATCCGCGCCGATCGCAAGGTCCGTTTAGCACTTTGGCGCGAGAGTCCCGTTCTCGGTCTTGCAAGGGATAATTTGCCGCCCTTTCCCACGATCGGCGACGCTTCGACGACCATTTTGTCCATTTTGTCGCCCCCCCCCTGCCGTACTTGCGACTGTTGCTGTTGCTCTCGAGTGTGTGTATCGCTCTTGCTAGTCTGTCGTCAGTAGACAGAAGGCTGTCTACCTTGTTCCAGTCTATTTCGAGTAGTAGACTTGACTTGACTAGGCTTGATTAGACTAGGCTTGATTAGACTAGACTAGGCTTGACTAGGCTTGACGAAAAGAAAGCATAGTCTAGACTACGGTACAGACTATCATGGGAAACAGCGCTTCGTCTCCTGCTGCCGCAGACAAGGCGTCCGCTTCCAACGAGACAGTCCGCAGCGAAGACGATCCTGAAGTCAGAAACAAGTACAAGGCCTTTCCCGGTTCCGCCATTTTGGAAAAGACCTTTTGCGGTTCGATTGATACGACGGATCCTTCCGAATACGAACATGTAACCCTCGCAAACCGCTTACTCAAGCGCGCCGACATTCTCTGTGTCAGCAGTCCGCAGAGCACTGGCGATTACCAACACAATGATATCCTGGCCGACAACATGAACAACAACAACACTAGCAGTACTAGTAGTAGTACTAGAGATCGAGCTGGGACCGTCTCCAATACTAATACTACTAGTAGTACTACTGCAGGAGGCAGCAGCAAACCAGTCAATGCGTCTTCGGCACTGCTGGCTCGAGCGCTGGTGAGCGAAGTCACGGACAATCCCAAAACAATGCTACCCGCCGACATGGCCAATCGAGAAAAGAAACTCATGCGAGCGCAGCAAGCTGCCATGAAGCAATCCAGGCACAAGTCGGTCATGGGCAGTTCCAGGGCGATTGGCGCTCCGGGTGGAGTAGGACCTCCAGCCGTTCTCAACAGTTTCATGTACGCTGTCACGGGAGACGATACGCCTCCGAGTCTCTGCGTCGCCTCCGGTCAAAACGCTACCAACGACTCGAGCATGGGAGACATGGCGACTGGTGGCGCTACTACTGGTGGTGGTGGAGGACCCTTGCAAGAGAGTCGGACGGTGGATTTGTCGGCGGGCGGTGTCGAGAATCTAACGGGAGGATACAATCCTCGCAATCCCCACGCCGTGACTATTGGACTCTCAATGAGTCGGCGCCATGCTGGAGTAGGCAACGACGCGACTGTGACGCGTCAATCGGCATTCGACTTTAACGAGCTGCAAGATCGCGACTACAAATATGTCAGTTCCACCGATGCCACTGGCTGGAGAGCAGGGGGTGGTGAAGCGGGCGGCCCCGTCGTGGCTTTGGAAGCGCAGGTTTCCGGAGATGAAGGAAACAACGATGCCGCGCAAGAATCAAAAATGGCAGCACCCGACTTGGTCCATATTCCCATTATTCATTTGGATTGTCCCGATGCGGCCACGGTCGATCAAGTGATTAATGCCTTGGCAAGTGGTGAGATTTTCATTCCACACATGACGGTCCTGCCAGAGGCGCTTTCAGTGTCGACCGGTACTCCTCCCGACTTGGTGGTGCGATTTGGTTGCGAGCGCAACGATGATTTGCCAGCTGACGAGTGGCCCAATTGGTGTTTGGAATTCATGCACAACCAATTGTACGAGTACTTTTATGCCGCGGGCGCAAAGTGGAACAAGCGACCCTTTTCCATTACGCTTGCCAAAAAGGTGCGGTGGAAGACTGTCAAGCACATGAATCGGTACTTTGCGCACGCTGAACGAGTCATTGAAAGCTGGCGCGAGGCAGGACCGCAGTGTTTGGATCCACAACTTTCGTACATTCAGGGTGGAGCAACACCGGAAGAAGTGGCCAAGCCGCACGGAATTTACTTGTTGCGCAACGGTCACCCGACCAACTACTTTGCTCCCAATTTCGAACCGCCGTACACGACCAAAATGACGCGATCTCTGCTTTCGAATGTCTTGGGCAAGTCATGGGATAAGAAGCGTCGTGAGTGGACGGCTCATCCCGTTCCAAAATTAGTGACGCCGTCCATGCTCATGGCGGCCGCTTGTGGTTGCGCGGATCCTACTTCGGGCGGATTCATGGCCAGCGAAGTTACGAGACAGGATGTGGGTGTTTTGCAGGCGCCCGTGCACGTGCACAAAATGGCAGTAACTGACGTTGAAGTATCCAGAAGCGAAGTGGTCTTGAACATTGGTGAAGAACGGGACGATAACGAAGACGATGATGATGTTGATGACGATGATGATGACGATGAATCTTCGGCTGGGCCCAAGCAGGCCGATGAGGCCGAAGAGAAAAAGACGGACGATCCCATGCAAGCAGAAGGACACAAGTCTTCTCGCAGTGCCCCCAAGTCTAAGAGTAGTGGCTACAATGCCAACAACCGCAGCTTTGAAAGTAAGGCGACGGAAGATATCGCCCCGTCGGTGGCCATGTCTGGTACAACTGTCATGCACACCAACCTGACCTCGAATCGTCTGTATTCGGACGAAGACTGGACAAGCACAGCGACCTCGCCCAAGAGCACTAAGGATGCGCAAGCTGTCTTGGACCGAGAAAAGGCAAAGGCCTTTTCTATGCAGCAGGCAAAATCCCCGAACGGCCGCAAGCTGGAACCGACCGACTCGGGTGCATCTCTCGAGTACTCTACGGACGGTTCGTCTGCCTTTTTCAACCAAGATGGATCATCACCCATGTTTACTACTCAGTTTGGTGCCGATAAAAAGGTGCAGGAAGACGATGGCTCGGCGCTTTCGATTCAAGATTCGGCCAGCAGTGTAATATCGGTCGTACCTTCGGATGAGGAACTGTTTGCCGTTGGATGGGCCAAGGCTGTGGATCCGAGCAGTGGCAACTATTATTACTTTACATTGGACCGATCAAAAACCGTGTGGGAGAACCCTCTTGCACAATCCAAGTGAAAGGTCGAGGAGAGGTGACGAGTGCGAGTTAGTTTGCACTCGTTGATCGGAGAGTTTATACAACATGCTTGTTATTAATGTTGTCTGTATTGCATTCACTTTTATGTTTTATACTGTATTGTGCTTACTGTATGCATAGACTGACTTTAGCTAGTACCGGTACCTGGTACAGTGTGTCGGAGAAAACAATACAACCGCCTGGTATGGTAGTTGAGGAGACGGAGACGGAGGAGCGGGCCGACTGACTAAAAAAGATGAGCCAATAGATGAATGCGTCCGGTTTTCATTGACATTTATTTTATTAAGTATAATTTCGCATGGATTTACCCGGTACCCGCCGGCCTCTTCAAAAGCAAGCCGCCAATCGCCAATCGTCATTACTCTACGTCGTACAGTACTCTCTCTTGCGATGCTGCATCAATCCATGCAATATTTCGTTACGATGTTGATGGGAAGTCGACCATCAACAATTAAAGGTATCTTGGCGTTGAGGGGTAGAGTTTCACTTGGCTAATCTCTTCGCCCCGGGAGCCGAGCGGTCAGCCATGTGAGCGCCACGCTTAGTGCTGATGGGTCTATTTATGCTTCTTCTGTTGGTGCATTTGATTCCTCCTTGCTACAGGTAGTACTACCGGGTAGTATTGTCATGTCGGTGCTGGTCTCTTCGATGGACGATGGGATCCGATCGACCGCGCTGAATGCATTACAATCAACCAAAAAAAAGGCCAGTGATTAACCAATTATCACAGCAAAAATGGAATCGTCTATCTATTCTATTCTACTCGTCCGTAGATTGTCAAACGCTAATGCGGTGAGAATACCTCGATATGAGCCCTTGTCTGACCTTATTTCTCCGAACGATGAAAAAATGAGTGGCGTGCGGCGCGGCGAGCACGATCGATGACAGCACGACTCGACCGAACCAAGACCGCTTTGAAAGTTGCTAATTCAGCATGCTGAAAGAGAGAAGGCTTTGAACTCCTGGAGCATCCTGGAACGATCGGAGCCTGGTCCCATATGAAGCATCATGTGTTCACATGCAAGAGTGTTCTGTTGTTCTGTTTCACCCCAAAATTCCTTCCGTTTTATCATCAATCGTTTAAAGCCAAAAATTATTAAAAGGCGGGCAATTCATCTAATGACCGAAGGCGTTCTAAGTGTACGCCGCTAAAAACGTCAATAACTGACGGAGTCGAAAATTCAATTACACGCTCGCGTTCCGTTCGTCATCCCCGTGAACGTTGAGCACTCCGCTCTACGATGTCGGATACAAAGGGCTTTTCCGCGGCCACAAATTGGATTTCTACAATTCCAAGCGAGGATTTGGCATCTTACACGACCTCTGACCTCTCACTGTCTGATTGCATTAGAAAGAATCTGTGATAGAAGAAGTGCAAAGAACCACCATCTACCATGCAGCCGCCGAGCTCGATCGTGTATTACGACGGTCGGCAGCATCATAATCGGGGCGGAGGTTATCCAGCACCTTTGTACCGGATGACCTCGGAATCAACCACCGAGTACGTTGGAACGCAAATGCATCCAAAGAAGACGAGAAGGGTCGAACAACCGCAACCGCCTGTTAAAGAGTCCGCAGTATCTACCAAAAAGAGAAAGATTAGAAGATCCAAGGGAATGCCCAAGAGACCTTTGTCGGCTTATAACTTCTTCTTTCAAGGAGAGCGAAAAAGGCACGTCCAAAATGGGGCTTTGGGGGGAAAGCGAAAAGGACTTCCAGGTAGAGCGATCGGCGGATTCGCAGGTCTGGCAAGAGAAGTTGCCGCAAGATGGAAGGAGCTGGATGCAGCATCTCGAAAAGTCTATGATGTGTGGGCCACCAGAGAACAGCGTCGGTATAAGATAGAGATTGCTGAATACAGAGAAAGCAAACGTCGCTATCCCAGCAACGCCAAGGTTGACAGCTCGTCCTATCCGGCCCAATATGACTTTGGAAGTCCGATACGTCAGACTATCTGGTTACATTCTGAGTCGGAACTATCCAGATTCGCAGAATCGCCCCAAGGAGTAGTGGACCAAGTGTATACCCTCAACCACGAACGACAACACCAATACCCAGAGTGTAACTACAGTCCACCGCGACAATCGCAAGCTAACCACCCACCAAGAACCATATCGATAGCTTCCGAGGGGACATACGACTGTAATGACTCGGTTTCTCTTTCGCCGGGAGGTGGCTTTGGAGCCTATCATGTCGACAGCGTTGCCCCAGTGTATTCTCACCCGCCTGGCAAATACGAAGGTCTGTACGGCAAGTATGAGTATGAATCGACTGCGATTGCTCCGCCCACGCTCGGCCACCCAGGTCTCTACTTCGACTGCGATACAGGTTCACAGTATGATTCTTGTATTGAGCGCGCCCACTCACGGTACGGAAGTTATTTCAAGACCGGTCCACCTCAATCTCCTAGTCATTACGAAACTCCGTATGACGATCCCTACCACAGACCGCCTCAGCACAACGGGAATTATGATCAGGTCTACTCTCCTCCTGGGAGCTATGAAAATTATTATGAAGAAGAATATCGTTCGCCTCAACATCCGTGTCGTCGCCACCCCAAGCACCAGCAGTGGTCGCCCGTGTCCTCACTAGTTGCAAGTCCTGATAGTGCTGTCTACGGTCATGAAGAATCCAAGAGGGAAGAATACCCTACACAGCCCCCTCCTTTTTCGAGCACTGGTACCAATGTCGACACCAACAAGACCAATGGGTACCCTGCAGACGCTCAGTACGATTTCAAAAGGGCTGCATCGTTTCACAGCCGTACAGACGAGAGCGCCGCTCTGTACGATTTTAAACGGGCACCATCGTTCCAGAATTTGATGGATGAGCTCGAGACCGAGGTAGATGAGCAATTTAACATTTTTTCTTGGTTCAAGGAGATGTAAGAGCCGCATCTATACCGATATATCCTGTCGTGCGCAACAAAAGTATACATTAAAGGCACGCGGGAGAAAACATTCATTCATAAAACTATAGAAGTGTGATTCTTACTACATTAAAGAAAACCAGCTTCCCACGAGTAGAGCTGCGCTCGTTATGCTTACAAGAATGACTAGCTTGTTGCGTTTCTACTGGTGCGGGCGTAGTAACAACGCTGAGTTCAATCGATCTGAATACGAATAATTTGCGCCGTAGAGTGTTGCGAGGGGCAATGTAGAATGTAGTGTTTCTGTCCGTCTATTAAATTGCCGAGACTAGGACTCGAGAAGTTTCAAACAGTGACTTTGATCTGCGGGATGTCCCCATCCACCGTAGCCCTTACGTGTTTCTCGGTCAACGTCCACACTCCCGTACAACTTGGTGCCGTTGAAACGCTGAGCGAGGAACTCATCCGCGAGGCGATCCCGACGGGGTTCCGTGTATTTGGCGTCCTTGTTGTCCGCGTGCATGCCTTCTGCAGTCCCAATGTGCTTAACTTGACTGCGACTGGGGAAGAGCATAGTGTGGGGGAGCAAGCCTTTTCCTTGCATAGCAACAATCGACCAATCCCAGTTGTATTCGTCAAAGGTGCAAAAGTCCTTAGCGTGTGCTCTGAACGTGTCAAAAACGCTTCTCCTCATTGTCATCGGTCCAGACCGAAAGATATCGGCGTACCAAGTGTCGTCATCTATCCAGTCTGGTTCGTACTGGTTGTCTGCCTCTGTTGGGTCCAACGCGAGGCCGAAAAATCCGCCTTCCAGCTTCTTTTCATGTGTCTCCATAACGTTTAGACCGGACACGATTGTCGAATACACTGTTGGTGCCACAATGTAATCTTCTTCCAGAAAGAAGAAGTTATTAACTTGAAGCGAGCCGTCAAATTCTAGTTCGAACACAGTCTTCAGCATCCAAGAAAAGTGATGCTTGCAGCACGTTGCCCACGGGCTCCGCGGATTACCGTAAGTATCTCCCTTGTACGCCTTGTTAAGCTCTTTGTCGTCACCTGGAAACGAATTAGGATGCTCATAGCATGAAAAGGGGTGAAAGAGCTCGATGACTTGGAACTCTTTCTTGAGAGTCTCGACGTATTCAACCATTTCGGGAACGTGTCCGTCGTGTGTGATGATCAGCGAAACACGCGACTTCGGGAAGTCTGAATTGCGCAGCGTGTTAATCGCCTTTTTGAAGTAGTCTACCCGCTTGTAAACCATAAAGACAAAAGGCACGGTGGTGTTTGCGATCGCATGTCGTTCAATAACCGTTTCCTGCACAGTAGACCCTTTCCTCTTCCGATGGTGTTTGCGCTTCCTATGATGGCCATGATGGTGCTCGTGATTCTCAACCATGAGCTTGACGTCCATGTCCGTCTCTGCTTCCGGAGTCTCAGCACCAAAGAAACCATTAAGTAGTCGCGCGACCGTACCTTTTGTACCACCGATCCCTTCCGAGGAGTCGGTCTCCAGAAGACTGCGCACTCGCTCTCGGCGGCTCTCACGTCGTTTCTTGGCCCTTGCCTGCTCCCTGTCAATGACTTTGCGTTGAATGCTTTCATAATCCGCAATGGGTTCATCTTCTGCCGCTTCAAGTTCTATCGAGTGATTCCCAAACATTTCAAGTGGGTGCTGTAACTCGTCCCAGACTTGACGCCCGAGTGGAGTGACTTGAAATTCACCGCCCGTAGTATCATAGCCTTCTTTCTCGAGAACAACGCGTAGACGCGTCCGCGTTGGAACATTGTCTTTAACGCCTTGCCCCATGCCTAGACCATCGTCTTGAGCCAATCGTCGATCAAGCCAAATATCAATGGAGCCATCTTGTAATGAGGCCGTACCCTGTGCGTGTTCGCTGAGGACCGTCATGCGAAGTGAATCGTCCTCGATTGACGCCAGAGTAGGCATGGGAAAGACTTGACTTTGGATCGGTAGATCCGATCGAAAGTGATGCGTGTCAAAATTGAAGCCGTTCAAGTCGGTGTGAAAGACACCTTGGTTCCGAATGTTGCTGCTGAAGCGAACGAACCATTCTTCGTTGTTCTCTTTTAGGTTGGTTTCGTAGACAAAGTCAATCACTGCAGCAGTTGTGCCGAACTTGGTAGGCACCTCCCGTTCAACGACGGTACGCTTCCAAGAATCGGTCGTCACGACATAGCCACCCAATTCCACTTGAGTATCATCACCCTTTAGATCGTAGGATCGCAACTGACCCGGGAAAAAGAGGTAGGCACCGCCTTTAGTTACTTTCCATACCTTCCACTCTTCTCGAAAGGGCTCTTTCATCAAGCCTGTTTCCGAATCAAAGACGATGTTGGTCTTAGAGCCAGGGTACTTTCCTGGCAGTTCACACGGTAACTCGGCTTCTGCTAGCTGCTTTCCAGGCACAACCACATCGCCACACGACTGTTCAATATCGAGAGCATTGTATACATAGACTTTGCCTTCGCTTCCACACAAATTTTGACTGAGTCCTCGGGGGGCATTCGACATCCAGCACGGCTGTACCTTACCAGTGGCAGCTGCCACCTCCGCCGCTGGCAAAAGCGAAGCAAACTTCTGGTGCATGTGCTTGACAATCCATGTTTGTGTAAACAAAATGGCGTCGTGTATCTGCTTGGCGTAATCTTCCACCACAAAGTCCTTGGCTGTCCCCGTGATACCGTCGTGATGCTGAAAGAGCGACAAGGTCCGCCGGGGCTCTTGCAAATCCAACTTGCTACCGCCCATGGCCGACGCGGCGTACAAGACGCGCTCTAGTTGCCGATCCAGCGCCTTGTCAAAGGCGCGACTGGTAAAGTAGCCGGACCAGTAATTATCGTCCACGTCCGAATAGGTAAAGAAGCTGCCCTCCAACAAGGGCGGTGTAAAGGTTCCCTCGACCGCCTTGAAGTATTGTGACAATGTTCCGAAACGCACATTGAGTCCCGGTACATTGGCGTTGAGGTAGGTGTGTATCTTCTGGTGATTGGTAAACTGCGCTTCGGCTTCCTTTTTGGTTTGGTACCGAAAGTCATCTCCGAGGGGTACCAGCAAAATATTGGATCGGTAGAGCGCCGACTTTTTCTGGTACTGATCCAGCAACAAGAGCGATCGCTCTCGAATGTTTCGGCTGCTAATCTTGACTGGATCCTTGTGCCACGGACACGACTCGCGTTTGAAATCAAACTGGCAACACACGGCCGGATCGGGTCCGCAGGTGTGCGGAACGTCGTAACTGAAGAATGGCATGACGTGGGTAAATATATCGTGCTCTCCCGTCTTGTCCCAAACTTGCCGCCACAGGAACTCCAAGTGTTGCCGATCCGCCAGTTCCTTCTTGACTGCGTAATGCACGCGTTGAATGAGCATGGCTTTAAAGCCATATTTTTTCAACAACCACGCCATGGTGGGACTGTACCCAAAGGGATCAATAGACCAGCCGTAGACGGGAATGTATTCAGCACCAAACGTTGTGCGAATCCAATCGTGCCCCTCTTGCAACTGAATTTCCATCGCGTACAATTCGCTATTGGCCTCGTCGGGCTGGACCCATCCGCCCGTGACAAACTCCAATTGCCCCGCTTTCAATAGCGCTCGCACCGCATCTTGCGCGGCCGCGTTTTGTTCCCGCCACCACCATTCAAAGTAACTAATTTCGGCCCAAACAAAAGTGCGGCGCGCGTCCTTCTGCAGAGCCTCCACGACGGTACTGATAATTTCCTTGACTTGATTTTGAAAGTACTCGTCAAAGGTCTTGATCCAACCCGGATCGCAGTGCGAATGGGGCACGACGATAACGGTGAGCTCGTGGGTCGCGTCGACCGCGACGGGCTCCACATCCCACCCCTGTTTCCAAGCGCCCCCGTTGGGATTATCAAACGCGAGCTGGTCGTTCAAGACGCGCATATCAATCATTTCCACGTGGGGTTTTCGCACGTGCGGTTCGGAGTGGACGGCGGCGCCGTCGAGCAGTGGCGGTTCGTCCGCGTGTGCTGCTGCACTAGCGTGTCTAGTGAGATGCGCCGCCGTGTGCGATGCAGTATGATGCAATGCCGCGTGCAATGTGCTCCTACTGCTACTATCGGTTGTCGCATCGGTGTTGGCAGTAGCCGTACTACTGCCACTGCGCCAGTGCTCGAAAAGGCCTTGTTGCAAGCCACCGCGGACTGTCTTCCAGGACAGTAGTTTGTCGCTTCCGCTACTAGCACCGTGATCCTTCTTGGCAGCAGCAGCAGCTGCATGGTGAGTGTCTTCCAAGACTTGCAAAGCGTACACCGAGGCCAGGAGCCAGATGGAAAAGACGGCCACGACAATCACGGCCGTCACGGGCAATCGAGCGCCTGTCTTGCCATTGTTGTTGCTGTTACTATTGTTGTTGTTACTGCTCGCATTCGGTCGACGCAAACGACTCTTGCGCAGGGTGCGACGGTTCCCTGCCTCTTCCTTATTGTGACTGTCGTTGGTCGTAGGGGCGCTGGCCTCGGGGCTATTACTGGCGGCTCCTCGTCGCAACATTGTTTGGCGTGGGAATGACTGAATGTAGACTACTGGTACTGACTGACTAGGACGACGTACCGGTACAGTAGATAGTACTGTAGTTGAACTGTGCTGTAGACTAGCGCTTGTAAGGGTGCTGGAGGAGGTGGGCGCACTCGTTGGCCATAGCTGAAGTATATCGTTCATTGTCCATCGTCCATCGTTGCGTCGTGGCTAGACCTACAGTACAGTAGACACTACTAGCTAGACGTTACCGGTACGACTACATCACTTGTCGCTTCGCTTCGGTACTGCAATTCCGTCATTTTTTGGCGGGAAATCTTGGCGTTTTTGTATGTCCGGGTAGTTACCCAAAATGAAATTGTACTTTGGTGTCTGTGCTCCACCATCCAACAAACGACAAACACCATAAAACGAAAGACCATCATCTATCATAGTCTA
>Ga0307978_1003288_pt1 | contig 11047 bp, 7 predicted proteins | sample OrgLakmetage1056_FD_203151 | JGI IMG/M metagenome (GOLD analysis project Ga0307978, IMG submission 203151) | Saline water microbial communities from Organic Lake, Antarctica - #1056 | ecosystem: Environmental > Aquatic > Non-marine Saline and Alkaline > Saline | place: Antarctica: Organic Lake...
TGACGATGCACTTTGGTGGCAGACCGATCCGGTTCAAGAACTCGAACGTCGTTTACAAAGGAAGCTCTAAGGACAGAACGGATAAGCGCATTCAAGCGCGCTGTTACTACCGAATCCGCAAAAGCGAAGGCGCAGAGGGAGGCGGGAGCTTCGTTCCAATTGGCAATGCTGGACTTGGGCGCGCAGATGGAAGTAGCAGCCCAGTTTCAACTCTTACTCCTATAACTGTTGGCGAAGAGGAAATTGAAAGCCCCCGTCCGCGCAAAGCGCGCAAGCTTTAGGCCAATCTGAACTTGAACCAACGATTGCCGGACCAAACTGGGTAGATTCATGGCTCGAATCTGCCCTTCACGGCGGTGCTGGCTCGCAGAGCAGGGCACATAAGGCCGTCAAGGACGAGGAGAAAGGGTGCACGACCAACTCAACTCGACGAAATGAAGAAAAATATATTTAAAAGGTACGCCGACGTAGTATGTACTGCTAGTAGTAGTATTTGTTGTTGTTTTTTAAAACGGGTTGGGTCAAGGGCTGTGCTGAGCAGTGCAGTAACATGCTCCTGGTGACGGTGTCAACTATCATACGTTTGAGCATTGCGTGAGCTCTTCGACTTGTCTTTCTGCCTTCATCTTTTAAAATACTTGTAAAGAATTTAGTTGCGATGTGAACTTGATGATGCTTAACATGCTTTGCTTCTCGATCATGCGCTCGTTTGGGCATTTGCAGGATAAATCTCTTAAGTTACAATTTAAAATAAAATTGACCGAGGCTGAAACGGATACAGGCTGTGCTGACATGGCGCAATGCTCCGATTGCGCAACCGGCGCTTTATTGGCCGTTGGAGAAGCAGTATAAAATTAATTAAAAAGAAAGCCGAAATAATATGTAAGTACTTTCTCGAAAGTCGAGTCAATCTCAATGTAGCACCTGGCAGTGTATCTTGTTCTATTGCGCACCTGATAAATGTTGTAATAATTATGCGCGCATTATCTTCGAAACATCTGTTGTGAAGTTGGTTGCGACCTGAACTTGACGCTCCAACTTGCTTTTGTTTTTGGTTTTGCGCTCATTTGGGCTATTGCAGGATACCTTATCAAGGATAAGTGACATATTTCACGGGCTGAGGCTGAAACAAGAACAGCCTGTGCCAACGCGGCGCAACACATCTCTAACGCAAACGGTGCTTTATTGGCCGTTTAAGTAGAAGAAAATCACAAATAATGCCGGAATAATATGTAAGTACTTTCTCGAGGGATAGTCAATGTTCATGCTGCAACGGGCGGTATATTCGCTCTGAAGTGCACCCGATGACTGTCGCAAATATCATTCTATTGTGATTGCGTGTGCTGTACTACTCGTTATCTGCCTTCATGTTTGATACGCCAGTTACAGTGTGGTTGCATGATGTTAAACATACATCCTGCTTTGCGTTCGTTTACACAATGGCAGGATACCTTATTCAAGATAAGTGACATATTACACGGATCAAGGCTGAATCAAGAACAGCCTGTGCCAACGCGGCGCAACACATCTCTAACGCAACCAGTGATTAACTGGCTGTTTGAGAAGCACTCAGAAGAAGAGGTAAGCCGGTGTATGCAAGGTTGACTCAATGATTACACTTCTTGAGGGCGTCATTTACTGACAACCTGCTGACTGTTGCAACGACCACGATGTATAGGTATCTTACATTTCTATTTTTTGGCTTCTGATTTATTTCAGGATCGGAATGAGGGTGAAACCCCCCACGAACTCGGATAGGAGGTTAGCCCGAGTCTGAACCCTTGTTTTTGTATATCTGGTATTAATCTCCAATCAATTCACCACGAGAACTTAGCTCTTTCTGAGCCATTTCCAGCCCCCTTCTCCTCCTCACTTGGGGGACACTGGATTTCTAGTAACTAATAGACTAGGGTAGAGACAGCAAAAGAAGTATACATTCACATTCGCACGTAAGAGTAATCTAGATGTTAAATCACGAATCACATGCATCATACATAGCTTATTGTAACAGTACGTAAGTACAGACATCATTTCCCTTGTTTTTTGCTTCCCATTTCACCGAAATAGCCGCACTGTCCGCACTCGGCGCAACCACCTGCTTTGCTGCGATAGAACTTTACTGAGTTTTTATATTTTGAATGCTAGGTTGCTTCGAGAGTGCTATCGAAGTACCCATTTCGCTTGCCTGCATAAAACATAGAGCACCAAGGGGCAAAGGGGGGCTAGCCCCAGTTCATCGGATGTCAATTTGGAGGAAGTCGTAAGCGAATCGCAACTCTCACGTCTTTGTCATTGTATTATGCGACTCTTATTTTCACGTATAGGGCCCATATATATTTTCTATCGGCCTATTCGCCTAGCTCCCAATAGGAAGGGAAATGTTCGGAACGATTGCGTAATTAAGCAGCATTGCTTTTTATTTCTACTTATTAGCCATCTAATTCAAGCCCTTGAGGGCCTTTGTCAAGAACGGTGTTGCTGTCCTCTAAGTGCACTCTCTTGTCTTCGCTTTGATTGGAACTCGACCTGGCGGCAGGCCAAGCGGCGGCAGAAACCCTTGCGTGACTGAAGCACTGTAGCCACTATCGGCTGCTGCACTTCTCGCTGTTGCTGAAGCCGCACATGCAGCGTTCACCGGCGGCGTAACTGAACGATACACACTTGTAGTGGAAGCACCTTCCCCAGAATGATTTGGCTTTGTATCACTATGCCGACGTAAAGATTGACTGCCGCTGATCATGTTCTTCACTGACCCACCGTGTCCCTGGATCCTAGGAGGACCACATGTGCTATTGTTGCCCTTTGAATGCGATTGTGATATCGGTAGAGGCAGCAACTGCAGCGGATCCTTATGCCCCGACAATTTCAGTGCTTCTACTTCTTCCTGCTGCCGCCGCTTTTCCATGCGCAGAGCATCCCGCGGCTGCCAGAGCCCGCTGCTCGCGTGCAGGGGCGCCCAGCCACCGCCCACGCGCTCGTACTCCACGCCGTTGACCACTTTGCGCGCCGCGGCAGGCTTCTTTCGTTCGCCAGCTGCACCAAAACCCGAGTGCTGAGTACGCTGGCGCTCTAGTTCTGCCTTGGCCAGCACCTGAGCGCGAGACCACTTGCTGCTGCTACTGCTGCTACCCTGTGCAGAGGATTCTTGTTGCTTCCTAGCAGCGGCTTGTGCGTCTGCGCGCGCTCGGTGAGCAGCTGCAGCTTCGAGCAACAACCGTGCTTCTTCTTGCGACTCAGCAGGTGGCATCGACCTGGGCGGCGCTGGCGCTGCTATTTCTGTCGATGTGTTTGTTTGGTACCGTATAAACTCGTGAAGCATAGTCGTTGCATTGATGCAAGGCATGTCATAATTTCGCTTTCGTTCAGCTTCCATCGCACACTTAGATTCTTCACGCAATCGTTCGTCTTCTTCCGTGGTAGACGTGCCACCACCACTCGGGGCTGCACCAATCGCTTCCTCCACAGCACTCGCACTCATGTGCGCATCATTCCCCGCACTTGAAGTGCGCAATGCACCGCCGCAACCAACAAGGTCAGGCTCAGGCTCTCTTTCTTTTTCGTCTCGATTCGAGGCCTCAGCTGCTGCCTCTGCTGTTGAAACTCCTTCATGAGACTGCGCGCTCTCTTCATCAGCTCGTTCCTGTTCTTTAGCCCAACGCAGTGCTGCACACTGGCGCCTCGCTAACGCTCTTCGAGCAGCAGCGCCCACCGCGTGAGACGCCAGCCGCCGTTGGGCCACCAATGAACATGCGTGGCGTCGTTTTGCGAGTCGCTGTAAAGTGCATGCAGCTTCGACTGCAGCAGCTTCCGCCACAGCAATTGCAACGGCTTCTTCGGCCACTGCTTTGACACGGGCTGCCTCTGTAGCTGCCTCTTCCTCTATTTCTTTCACACGAGCTGCCTCTGCTGCTGCCTCTTCCTCTAGTGCTTTGACACGGGCTGCCTCTGCGGCTGCCTCTTCCTCTAATGCTTTGACACGAGCTGCCTCAGCTGCTGCCTCTTCCTCTAAAGCTTTTATACGAGCTGCCTCGATAGCTGCCTCTTTCTCTAGTGCTTTGAAACGAGCTGCCTCAGCAGCTGCCTCTTCCTCTAGTGCTTTGACACGAGCTGCCTCAGCAGCTGCCTCTTCCTCTAGTGCTCTAATACGCGCTGCCTCTGCAGCAGCCGCCGCCGCAGCCTTCGTAAATTGACGCTTGAGCCAGCGTTTTCTAATCCACACGGCTATTCTTAAGCGCGCTAGGTGCTGTGCTTGTAAGGCTCTAGCTTCTTCATCTTTTAAAGCAGCTGCAGCCGCTGCTGCTTCTTGTTGTGCTCTACGAGCTTCAATCTCACGCTGCCGGCGCTCCATCGAGAGTGCTGCTGCGTCAGCTGCAACGACTTCTGACGAGACTACTGCTTCGTCTCTTTCCTGCGCACCTCGCTGCTGCTGGGCGTGGCTTGAGCTGTATGGATTCTGAGCCAGCTCAACTGCAGCAATAGCTTGGGTTGCGGCAGCTTCCAGCGCAGCATTTTCCGAAGCCGCTAACTCTTCTGCTGCAGCTTCCTCAAGAGCCCATTGTCGCTTCTCTTCTTCTGCTGCCAGCCGCGCTCGTGCTAATTCCTCCTGCAAAGCTGCTACTTCGTTGGCATGAGTACGGCGCGCCTCCTCCGCTCTTGCGCCTTTTTCTGCAGCTCGGACCTCGGTTTGTCTCTTCAACTCATCCACAGCTTGCTTCTCCTCCGCTGCGATGCGAGCTCGTGCTTCGGCTGCTGCCGCTGCTGCCTGCCGCCGCTGCTGCTCTGGACTAATGTACAGCATTTCAGGAATGTAATGGTTGGCGGCTCTAGCTATGGACCATTCGTTCATTTGTAGAGCTTCGCGAGCTACTGCCGGTGGGAGGCCAGTGGCTTCCACCAGACCGCACACTCGAAGGTCTTCCTCAGCTGTCGTGAGGCCTGATCCCAGGGAGGCAGCAATGGCTCGGTCGATGGCGCTCAGAGCATTGTCTAAAGAGGGTGATTGTGGAGGATTATTAGACGAGTTGCGATCATGTCCAGTTCTAGAATCTCTGATCTCGAATTCGCTCGGAGGGCCGCCATGGGTGTCGCTCCCGTGACCACCGGTGTGAATGTCCCCGCTGCCACCATTGCTACTTTGATGAGGTGCAGTGGCAGAAGTAGAGGAAGCACCAGGGCCATTCTGCCGGGCAAAATCTGAACTTACGACCATGGTCACAGCTGCAGAAAGATCCCATCGTGGCGTCGATGATTCAAGCGCTAGTCGGGCCCAACGCTCCGTTACACACGCTATTTCTATTACCTTCAACAACAATGAAAAATGCAAAAGTTAGACATCGATGGCTGATAAAGTAGGCTATTCCAGCAATTTCTTGGCTTTCACCTGCTTGATAAGCATTCTCTGCACATCTTCGACTCCCTCTGACATGTTCAAATGTTCAGTAATAAGTTAGGTCGGCATTTGGCATTTTTTGTGAAACTCTGAACGGATTGATTGTTGATTGTCTCGACAACGTCTCAACGCCCTAATTCATAAAAATCAGAAATATACTTGCTCGCTTGAAATCCTGAAAATAATTCAGTAATATGATGATGTGTGATGATTTTGATGATGGTGACCGGTAGCGGTGGGTGGCGACAAGAAGGCTAGCTAGAGAGGACGGCTAGCATAGCAGTGCAGCCCCAAATTACGACTTGTCGACTTGGCGTAAAGCGTATTCATGTCGAAACACAATATTTAAATATTGTCGAGGAGCACAGGAATGCGTCGAAGCCTAGCTTTCTAGAGTCCACTATCTCCATCTATCACCGCTCATTTGGTCCTCGTAATGACTGCAATTGAGGTCCGCAGTTCTAAGCTGCTCTATATAATAATTGCTTTGATACCTAAAAGTATATAGTATTTGATTGAAAGATGTCGAGTTTCGTGAGTTCTTCGAGTTGTTTGTCTTTGAGATCTTGTTGTCTTCTATCCTAGGTTTTTGACCCACAGCTCATAGATGAAGGCAGCTTCGGCGGTTCCTACGTGCGCTATTCTTTGCGAACCACTGCAGCACGACCTGACTGGCCAATAGGCGACTCGGTGGTGCATCGCCGCTTTCGTGACTTTCAGTGGCTTGACGGTGCTCTAAAGTTCAGCTACCCGGGCGCGATTCGGCCTCCTTTGCCGCCAACCCTTTCGGGCAAGCTGTTTGGCGACGACGAGGTCCGTGTTTCAAGCTGAGTCAATTTCTTAAGTTGCATTCATTGCGTTCATTATGCACTCTATCAAATTTATTACTGATTCCTTCCTTTCTTTGTTGTGCCAAGCGAATCTCTACTTCATTGCTTGCGTTGCAGAAACAACAGCTTCTTTTTCAACAGCATGCCATTTCTTTTTTTCGTTTCACTCGAACCCCTCGTATCTGGACTGAAACACAACAATACACGATAGGCGTTCGTGGAAGATCGGCGACGACGGCTGGCGCAATTCCTTAGCGAATGTTTAGCGCACCCTGAGTTGCAAGCTAGCCCGCAGCTCCGAGCGTTTGCTACTCTGAGTGCAGCGGATGCTTGGTTAGCTTACCAGAGGAGCCAGCCGACTTCCAAGAATAAGAATCAAAGTACAACTACTAGTGCGAGTAGATCGTCCTTAGCTCCACCATCGTCATCGTCGCCCTCAAAGGATTCGCTAACCACCAAGGACTCACTGCTGAGGCCTACCCTACTGTCTCCCGATGCACCAGACGCTGGAGAAGATGACCATGATGGCAGCAGCAGCAGCGACGCCTCGATTTGGCAGGGAGAGCCCTCCGAGGCTGAGCTGGTTGCTCTCGAAGCCGGCGTGGGTGGAGCTTCCCCGGACCCCAGTGCGCTAGACCTCAAGTTTGCCGCTGAGTTGCAAGCCCTGGCGCCACTGCAGGCACAGCTGGCGGCTGCAGCCCAGGCGTTGGCTGCTAGCGAGACCAAGCAAGGCGCCTTGGCAGAAGCGCTGAACCAATCTAGCGCTGCGTACGGGCAGCTGGCGGAGCAGGAAGACAAATTGGAACCGGCCAATGGCGTTACGGCAGAAGCTTTACGGGTGAGCGATGATTTTGGGGGCGTTTTTTAAGGGGGCTATGAAAGTTAGTGAGATTTGAAAGAAAAGGCAGGGTATAGCGGTGCTCTGTCGTTGATTGTGACCGACTGTTTGACTTCGCCAGCGTACTGCTGTAGTTTTACGTGCTATAAGACCTTTTTAAAATCTTACTTGAATTGAATGGTCCATTGATGCGTGTATGTGTGCACGTGCGCGCTTCTGTGCCTGCGTATTTTTGTTATGATGGTTCATTAGGCGATGGGTCAAGCGTGCAGTGCATTGGCGAAATTGGTGGTGGCTGCAGCTGCAGACGATGACGCACGGAGCCGACGACCGCTGGAGTACGAGGTCAGTGAAAAGTTGTGTGTAATGAGGGGATTAGTAGAGGCTTTTTGCTGGCGTTATATGCCATAAAATGTGTGCGAACTCCAGATTTGATATTGCTCTGGGCCGACCTGCTTACTTTATCATCGTGTTCCTTTCTGCATCTCTTCCGTTTTTTACTTTCATTTCTCTTCTTTTGCGCACGCGCCCTCTCCTGCTCCTCCCCGGTCATTTTTTTGTTATGTCCCTTATGGCAATTTGAAAACAGGCGGCCCTCTTAGAACGAGCACAACAAGCCTTGGGGCAGCAGCGCAAGTTGAGGCACCGCGCGCAGCAGAGCCGCACAGTGTGGGCCGCAGCGGCCGCCAAAAAGGCAGCACCGAAACAGGCAGTGGTGGAAGCCAAATTAGCCCTAGTATCGGCTGGCGTAGGGATGGCGGAGAGCAGCTTAGACAACGCCTCGAGTGCGAACTTCACAGAGGTACGGTAGATAGTTTGAACGCTGCTCTAATTTCGTGCACACCCCTTTTTCTTCTTTCTTAGCTCTAATTTCTTGTTCTCAAACCAAAATCGACTTGCATGGCTGTAGTACCATTGTTTAGCATGCATGAATGCCATCATTGCATCTTTACGTCGTCGTTGTTCTTGTTAACCAACAAATAGGTGCGGATATTGCTCGAGCAACTGATGGAAGCGGAGGAGAAGTACAGCGAAGCCAAAATGACCGTGGATGCCGCTGCCGCTCACGCCGTGCAGTGCGCGCGAATAGTGGACAATTGCAACGCGCGGCTCTGCCGTGAGCTGGACCGGAGTGCGCGTGCCAGGAAAGTGCAAGTGCGTCAGGCCCTCGCAAGTTTGTGCCAGCGCCGTGCCTCGCATGCTGCGGACACGCAATCGGTAAAAATAAAACGAAACACTTTTCTACACGAGTAGGCAGGGTCTTTTGGCGTGCATTCAAAGGAAAACAAAACATCGTATGCGGGAAAATATCGTCGTGTGCTTGTACATCATGAGTTTGTGCTTGTTTCATAATTCACCCAATTGTTTTTGTTTCTGTGTATGTCCCCGGTTCTAGTAGTACATTCTGGTCTTCACCGATCTTGCGTTACCATCTTTCTTTGTTGCTTCGTCTATCTCTTTGTGTCCCTTCATGGTTTGGTTGCTTATGTCTATCAAGATTTGGCTCTCCCTCGCGCCCGTGCTCGACGCTCACCGTCTAGCTCTCGACCCACACGCAGCATCCCATGCGTTCACACGAGCTCATAGCGCCGTCGCTTCGCTCTCAAACGGCTCTCAGGCATCGATTACATCTACTAGCAGCTTCACTGCCAATCCCCAGGCAGTGGTTGGTGCCGCAGCTGACACAGCCCTACGAGCGACAGCTGACGCAGCAAGCGCTGCAGCGGCAATGGCACCGGGAGAAGCCCCGCCCCGAGAAGAAGAAGAAGGGGAAACATTGACGCGCGAAAATTCATTTGGAACACCATCAGCCTCCTTGCCTCACTCGACAGTGCCGACGGCCCGGAGTTCAAGTCAGAGGAAACCGGCGATGAGCGAAGATTGGCACAATTCAAATGCCTACAATGAGGCCGCTGTCTGAGTAGGGCCATTTCTTTGAAACGAACTGAACCCTCAGGTTTAAGATGAATTACAGGCGATTTAAACAGGGGAAATCAAGGCGCGCGTTGCGTGTTTGCATGTGTACCATTTCGGGTGTACTTGACACTTGAAGTCAAGTCCCGTCTGAACGAACAAGCGACTTGAACAACCCTACCCTGTATATACCGTAGAAACAATATGGCTCTAACGAAACCGCTCTAGCTAGCTAGCTAGAGCTGCAGATAGCTACTAGAGAGTGATCGAGTCTCAGTCCCTAGTAGTCGTCTTCAAGTCTTGCGCGCTAAACCTACAGGCCGTGACTCTATGGCAGATTTCCCTGCTGTGTAAGCTAGAATCACTAAGCACTGGATTATTTGCATAGTTTTACGTAGCTAGTACTGCTAGTACGCAGTAGCTAAGACATAGGACAATGGATGCCATGCCGCCGCCGCCCCCGAGTACCCAGGAGCTTTTAGCTTTCACCGATCCTGCGAAGGTAAAGTATGATCTGGTCTTGCCTCCTGCACTCCCGCCTACGCGGCCGCACACCTTCAAGGCACCTCAGCCCACCAAGGCACAGCTTGCGTCTCGCGCTGCAGAAGCCGAGGCCCTCGCAGCCAGCCAAAGGAAGCGCGGAAAGGTGCCGCTGGCGATTCGCTTTCTCAGGCTACTCGAGTCTCGCTCAGTGCAGCACAACATGACCACTCCTACGCTGTTTCACCGCGTCCTCAAACGCCGCAGCAGTTTCCCGAACAAACATGTGGTGTCTTACCGCGACATTTACCCCAAGCTTGCGGTGCGACTGCAAGCTGAGCAAATCGGCGGCAGTGACGTCACGATCACCGTGCACTGGCAGCCTCGTTTCTTCGTGATCCCGCACGTGCTCAACGACTGCGACACGTATTGGACTTGCACCTTGGAAGACATCATTGAATCGGAGAAGGAAGAGCAGCCGGACGGCCATCCACCCAGCGACAGCGAATCAGACGACGACGAAAATGGCGCGGCTACTCCTGGTCCGTTGGATGAAGACAATTTAGTCGCCTTCACGCGCGCTCAGCAAGAGGAAGCCAAGCAAGCCGCGAGGGAAAGCGCCGCAGAAGCCGCTCGTGCCGAAGCCCTAGAAGCGGCGGCGCAATTGGCGCCCCCGTCCTCCTCCGGTGGGGGTCTGTTCGCTGGGCAAAAGCGAGCCGCCGAGGCACAAGCCAACGCCCTGGTGGAAGCCGCTGGAGAAGCGGCCGCCCTCGAAGTGGACAAGACGTTTCCAAACGACGGCGCGGCGGCCCAGCTCGTGGTGCCTCGCTCCATGCTTCAAGCGCGGGGCTGCGTGCACCGCATCAGTTTTCGGGTGCACCACCGCCCTTCCGAGCGCGAATGCGAAGCCAGCACTCTGCTGCGGGTGAGTGTGAAAGGCACGGTGTGGCGCGTGGCCTGCGAAGACTTTGAGCCTTTTTTGGACGAGGTGTCGGTGGCGGCCGATTCAGAGGACGAGAACGACACTGAAGGCGGGTCACTGGGCAGCTACGACCAAGGCGACGGTGAAGACGATGCGCCCGACCCGTTCGCAGACGTCAATGCCACCTCAGCCGAAGACCCTTTTGCGAAAGCCGAACGCCTGGCGGCGGAGAAAGCCAAGAAGGCCAAGCAGCGGGAAGCCGACGCCAAGGCCCGCAAAGAAAAGGCCATGGAAAAAGCGGCTGCCCGGCAAGCGCAACAGGAGCTTGGGGGGAGCATCGACTGGCTCGGTGGAAGCAACAGCTCGGTGGGGGATGTGAGCACCGTCAACGACAACGACGATCAGGATGACGGCCAAGGCAGTTTGAACGCGGACGGTAGCGTGAGGACTGACAAGTCGGCAAGGTCGCGGCAGCCTGGGTCCCCGGGGGGCTTAGTGCGAAACAAGTTTGAGAGCGACGCAGACTGGCAGGTAAGCTGGTTTGTTGTGAGATCGTATTTTAGGTCTGCCGATGCACACAGGCTTACACACAACGTGAATGAAACGCGAGGCCTCTTGAGTACTCTCTCTCTCTTTCTATCAGTCTAGTAGCTAGAGGCTCAGTTGTTTTTGTC
>Ga0307978_1003294_pt1 | contig 11033 bp, 11 predicted proteins | sample OrgLakmetage1056_FD_203151 | JGI IMG/M metagenome (GOLD analysis project Ga0307978, IMG submission 203151) | Saline water microbial communities from Organic Lake, Antarctica - #1056 | ecosystem: Environmental > Aquatic > Non-marine Saline and Alkaline > Saline | place: Antarctica: Organic Lake...
CACACCGAGACTGACCGGACAAACAAGTTGGCCGTTTGGACTTTAGCAATGGCCAAACTAAGCTTAGAGCGTATCAGAATGCAAGGAATTGAAGCACTTTCACAGTGCGATGATCCACAGCGTTGGCACGGAGGCGAACAAAGAGCACTCGGGGAAGTTCGAAGAGGCTTATTTGGGCGACATTATCGACGAGGTGACCGACTGGACGGCATATCGATACGATGGAATTGTGACAATTCACACTACGAGGGAGGTTTTTTTTGGGTCGTTTCGCTCCCAGTTAAGGGATACAGAGGTAGGGAAGAAGTTGAAACACGGAAAATAGGAAGAAACGAAACATGGACTTTTCAGGAATTGTTTCCCGGGTGCACCGAAGTGGACGAGAAACCGGGGAAAAAACACGACATAATTGTTTCGTTTCTCATGAAACGGGCCTGGATGGCTGAATCATTGTTTCTGTTTCCCAAGCGGAAACGAAGCACCTTGATTTTCCAGGTTTCTCCCGGGTTTCGTTTCAAATTCGCCCCTCGAAGTAGGTGATCCTAAGGGGCTTATGTAAAAAACTAGCCTCGATCAAAGGAAAAGATGCCCGACAATGAAAATTTGTATCTGAAGTGAATTTCGCATGTAAATTTATGGCGGTCACGTACAAATATTAATATTTCGCCTGTTCTCTGCGCCTGCCGGTCTCACCTGTGACGCCCCACATACCAGAAGATGGAAACGAAATATCCAGCCGGATTACTGGAGAAACGGCGCGCGGAACCCTAATGTTTCGTTTCTCGAAACCAGAAACGCCCAGGGCGGCGCTTTTTGTGTTTCTTAGAAACGAAACACGAGCAAAATCCGGGTTTGTTTCATATGTTTCCATTTCCCTGTGTTTCGACTTCGACCCTAATCATAATATATAAAAGAGCGAAGGAAGAAGGACACCCCCCATTGTTTTATAAATAAACACATACAAAAGTACGTGTGGATTCGTCTCGAGACAAAAAGCTCACGCGACGATAGGTTTCGATCCTACGACCTCTGGGTTATGGGCCCAGCACGCTTCCTCTGCGCCACGTCGCGTTGAAGATGCATAAAAATTACATAATTTGAAGACTTTTACTACGATTATCCCGCGTAGTGTGTGTTGTTTTCTTGGCGTTGGTATCATCCTTATCTTCGTCCTGCTGACTGACTGCTGACACTTTGAAGCATTACTTCATTATTTAGTGCTCGAGTTGTTGGAGCTTCTATATAGGCGAGAGTAAGAAGTCAGCAAACTTCTTGTAGTCTCTAGTCTACCTTCATTTCGTAGTTCAAGCCTTCAAAGAGTTCAGCTTACATTGGGTAGGTTCTGTCTGACCGCTGCCCTCATGTTTTGATCGAACCAATTCGTGTTTGATTGGGTGCTTCCAGCGAAGCCTCCTTCATAACTTCACTTTGCAACAGACACCCGACGCTACGCTTTCAAACCAAGCTTTCTCTTTGAGAGATTTAATCTACTGCATACCTTCATGTCGCTTATTTCGGCCCTATTTGTGCTGTTGCCACTAACCACAGGAAACGAAACATTCCTAGGCCGTGATTGTAGTTGATGTCTAGCCGGCCTTTCGCCCTCCTGGCCGCTACTCTTTTCGCTGCACTTAATCCAACGCACGCCTTACTCATGCTTCGCCCCCTTGCTCGTGCTTCAACCGCTCATGTTTCACGCATCGCACCCTTGTGCGCGGGCGTTGCTACGAAAGTGGCCCCATCCTCGTGTGACGTAGTGGTGATTGGGGGCGGTCATGCAGGCTGCGAGGCAGCCACCGCTGCTGCCCGTACAGGAGCACGCACCATCTTAGTGACTCAGCGCTTCGATACCATTGGGGAGATGTCCTGCAATCCTTCAATTGGTGGGATCGGCAAAGGGCACTTGGTAAGCACCAAGGCTAGATAATCTAATTGCGGTTTGTGATGACCACCATCATAACAATCCGTTGAAAGCATGTGTTTCTTGTTTGTACGCAAGCTCATGGCATTCAATTTACTTGCGAGCACTTACATGCATCTCTCTCTTCCATCATATCCATGTATCTTGCTCAGGTGCGCGAGGTGGATGCTTTGGACGGGGTCATGGGCCGGGCCATCGATCAAGCCTCCATTCACTTCCGCATGCTCAACCGCCGCAAGGGCCCCGCCGTGTGGGGCCCACGCAGCCAAGCGGACCGGGAGCTGTACCGCACCGCCATGCAGGTAATCAGTGAAAGAGGGGAAAATATAACTATTGTTTCAATTAGTACTAGTAAGTGCTATTCATATGCATGCTTACAAATGGTGAGCGCTTTTCGAGCGTGTATCTTTAGGCTCTCACTCACTGTCGACGTATGTCAACTATGTATTTGGACACACCCTCAACAACAAATCCGCACTATTTGATTGAGTTTGGATTTTTGTTCTTTTCTGAACGGGTGCCTTGCTTTTATTGTTTGCTTTGCAGGCTCTCATCTTGGAGACGCCCAATTTGGAAGTGTTTGAGGGGAGCGTGGATGACGTAGTCATAAACGGCGAAGGCGAGCCGGGCAGCGCCACCGCACCTCGGGTGGAAGCCGTGCTGACGTCAGCCGGTGACGTCATCAACTGCAACCAGGTGGTGGTGACCACGGGCACCTTCCTGAGGGGCAAATGCTACTTGGGTGAGAAAGTGTACTCCGCGGGGCGCCACGTCAGGGACACAACGGACAAGGAGGAAGTTGAAGCTCCTTCCGTAGGGCTCGCGCGCACCCTCGAGCGGCTCAACTTCCCGCTAGGCCGCATGAAAACGGGCACGCCGCCTCGCTTGAGCTCCAAGAGCATTGACTACAGCACTTTGGAAGGGCAGCTCTCGGAAGACCCGTTCATGCCTTTTTCGTACATGAACGCGGAGCGCATGTGGGGCGCCAAACACAGCGGCGCGGGCGCCAACATTCAGTGCCACAAAGCTTACACCAACGAAGCGACTCACGAGGTAGACCACGAGAGATATATGCCATAAAGAATCAGATGGGGGTAAATTCATAAGTACTTCTTCAAATGTGTTTGGCATGTACTCACCCAATGACCTCAACTGATTTGCGCCGCCCATGATTTTGGATCTGTGCTCCTCTTCCTACCTCTGTATACTACAGGTGGTCCGCAGTAACGCCCACCGTTTGCCCAAGTACGACGGCATGGACGGCAGCGGCAACGGCCCCCGGTATTGCCCGAGCTTGTTCAAGAAAGTGGAGCGCTTCCCCGACCGCGCGGGGCACATGGTGTGGTTGGAGCCGGAGGGATTGAACACCGACCTGGTCTACCCCAACGGGCTCTCGGGGCCTTTTCCCGAAGAAGTCCAGCTCGAGCTGCTGCGCACCATCACTGGCCTCGAGGAAGTGGTGATCGAGCGCCCGGGCTATGACGTGGAGTACGACTTTATTGACGCCAGATGGTAAGGGTGATGGTTTGAATGATGGGTCTTGGGTCGTGTGCCGTAGAAGCCCAATGAATCGAAGAGGAGAGACTGCGAATTCTAAACACAATCGAATGATGATGGTTTTGACGTACATATTTTTTTTAAAGCTACGAATGCACTATTTCCTAACATAGCCCTTGCTTCTTTTCTTGAATTCTTCTCTGTGCTACCTGCTCATGTGGTGTGCCCCATCTTTCAAAGCTTGAAGCACACCCTCGAGTCCAAGGCAGCATCGGGGCTCTTCCTGGCCGGGCAAGTGTGCGGCACTACGGGCTACGAGGAAGCCGCTGCACAAGGAGTGGTGGCGGGTGCGAACGCGGGCCTCAAGGTGCAGGGAAAGCCCCCCTTCGTAGTGGAGCGGTCCGAGGGCTACATCGGCGTGCTGGTGGACGACTTGGTCACCAAGGGCACCAACGAGCCGTACCGTATGTTTACGTCGCGCGCGGAATACCGCCTGTCCCTGCGGTCCGACAACGCGGACTTGCGCTTGACTCGCAAGGGCTTCGACGCGGGCTTCGTGCACATCGACCGTTTGCTTGCGCTCGACACCCGCGAAGCCCTCGTATTCGCGGGGCTGGACCGCCTCTCCAACTTCAACTTGCCCGTGCACAAGTGGGTAGATTTGGACACCTCAGGCCACATTACTTTCCAACACGGAGGCGGTAAAGCTGACTCGAGCTCTACAGCCCCTACTGCTGCTGCTGCGCCATCAGAAACTGAGGGTAAAGGCCGTAGGAGTTCCGGGGATGGGCCAAGTGAGCAAGCTCTAGAGAAGAAAGCTGCGAAAATGGCAGTGGCAGGGCTCAGAAGACGATCTGCCCTTGAAGTCATCGTCATGCCTTACGTGGATCTGAGCACTGTTGAAAGCGTCATGACTGCTGCCCATGAGGAAGAAGAGGCAGAGGGTTCAGCCACTGTTGCTGTCTCTGAGGTGGACGATGATGAAAGCAGCAGTAGTGCAGTGCCCTTTGAGCATGTGCCTGGATTTGCGCGCGACACAGTCGAGGCCGTGGCCAAGTACGCCAAGTACTTAGACCGGCAAGAACGCGAAATGGAGCTGTGGAAGAAAAACCAGCAGCTCAAAATTCCAATCAACTTTGAGTTCACGCGCGAAACTTTGCCCAGTTTCAGCAGCGAAGAAATCGAAAAGCTAGCCCGCGAGCGGCCCCGCACTTTCCGCGAAGCAAGCTTAATCAGCGGCATGAGCGCGCATTCCCTCGTGCAGCTGTACCACCTCACCAACAAAGGGAAAGGCCGAGGCAACAAGAAGGATACCGCTGCGGAGGAGCAGGTACAGCCGCAAGAACAACAGGCAGTTTGATTTGAAGGGCGAACAGATATGTCCAATTGAATGGACTGCGAATATTCATGTGTACCCATATGGCCAATAGCTCCAGTAAAAATCGATGTCGTTGTCATTAAACATGTATCTTGAGTATTCAGCTGCCCTAATTCCTAAAGAAATTAATGGGCTCTTAAAATAATAATATCGGATTTATTCTAAAGGTAGAAAATTACGTGCGCCATTCCCATTCCGCCATTATCGAGATTATTAACAAAATACGCCGAGTGAAGATCGCTAAACCACGGCGCCAAGAAACCCAGGACAGGGCAGTGGCGTTCGCCCTAGTTCAACGTTCAATTCACATGTAATTCGAACTCTAATCGATCGAGGAAGAGGAAGAGGAAATGGGCTAAGATATAGATAGTCTGCTTCAGATACTGAATAGCGGATAGCCCAGTCGCTACGCTTGGCAGATCTCTAATCCGATATGAAAAATATTGAGCTACAATAAATATATGTATGTCGCAGGGGATACAACGTCGAGTGGCTTGTGTGGCATGTGCACTGCACGCACACGCACCCCAGTCCCCAGTAATAAGTAATCCAGGGCACATTCAGGGCCTGCCATGCATTCAAGGCAAGGCCATTCCTATGTTGTGTCCGGCCTTCATCTTTTCCCTTTCCCACCCGCCGCAAATGCTAGTGCCAGCCCTGCGACTCCGAGCAGAACTGTACCACCCACTGCAGCAAACTCGAGGGCCTTGTCTTGCTTTTGGCTCGTCGCCATGCGCACGAGCGCGTGAAGGCGTTGCGCTCGCTCGCTGTCTGGCTTCATGCGCAGCAGCGACTCGCAAAAGTACCGCGCAGCTCGCAGCTCCCCGTGCAAATAATACGTGTGAGCAAGCCCGTAGGCGCATTCGTCCGGGTACTCGTAGTCGTCATCTTCTAGTAATGCCTGGAGTAGAGAGCACCCAAGCCGCCGCTCGGACCCTCCTGGGTGTTTCGTCAAAGTCCTGCAGGGAAATTCACACACGGCATTGTCAATAGGTGAACCTAGAATCAAGCAGGTATAATTGATATACAAGACGCTTATGTTTACCATGCGTAGATGAATTTGACGCCTAAGTTAGGGTTGCGCCGCTCTGCCTTGGCCTTTTCTTTCTCAAGTCGCCACTCATCCGCTCGCGCCGACAAAGCTCCCCGAGCAAAGCCCATCTCTTCCTGAGCTGCCGTTCGCGCTTCGTCGTCTAGATAGTCCGGAAATTTCTGGCGCCCGCCAAATATAGCATTGGCTGCGCCCATCAGCCCTTCAAACGGATTGCGATTTGCCTCGTCGTCGACTTCGGGCTGATATGCTTCATCTACACCAAATATACCCGGATCAGAACCTACTCGGCGATATCCTTGGCTAGGCACACCATCAGGCTCGCTGGCATATGCCCCCACTGATTCCACCGAGCAGGTCACATCTGCCGTCGCCACACTCGATCTCACTGACGCCGTGGATGGCACTGCGGTGGCTTCTGGCACAACGGTTGAGGCCCGCGCCTCACTCGCAACTACGCTAGGCTCAGGTGCTGTAACTGAATGGTCGAAATGTAAGCCGGGGCCTGACTTCGCGGAAGTGTTTAAATTGCCAGGATCTTCAGATGGCAAAGGGTCGTCACCTCCACCCATTTCTCACTTCTGCCCGATGGCGTAAAGCGCTCGGAACAATAGTCGCAGGTCGCGCGCGGGTCGAAAAATCGAAGCAAGACAGAGAAGAGCTTTCATTCTTTACACAAATGTAGTAAGTAAAGAATACGAATTTTGACTATATTTTCTACAAGACACAGACCCGAGATACGGAGAAGAAGCATACAAATCGCAAAAGAAAAATGGCCCTCCGTGAGTTACCGGTCTCCTTATTGTGCGCTCCAATGAGTCAACTAACATAATGGCGCGGTCTTGCTTTATTCTTGCAGGTCAGCTCGCTCCGAAAGTGCGCACCGCCGTTATGGCCGCCCCAAAGGTCAGTCCTTGGCTACCTTTATCCGTGTAAACGACGTCAAACACAACGAGAGCGCGCGCGGTCAAGCTGAGCGCCGTTTACGTGCCCCGCGCGTTAAAATGTTGAGAGAAATCATAACGAAGGGAGATCTAAGTAGCAACGTTTGTAGCACGCTTGATTTTTATTGGCATCCGTCGCTTTCCAAGGCACTGTAAATTAAGCCGGATATCCCCCCCTCCTTGCCTTGCCCTCTCCCCCTTTTCCAGCGGTTCATGTCGGTTCCTGAACCGTACATCCCGGCTCGCGCGGCGCACCCTAACATCACTGCCACTCGTGAGATCCAGTGCCAGGGCGGCACCTGGCAAGGCTTGGGTGGCACCCCCACTTACCTCAAGCAGGGTACGTGCCGCAAGCAGCGACGAGCAAACAGATATTATGAGTGAAAGAATGTAATCCCGGTGCCCGAGGAAGATTTCCTCACACGCAGTGCTTGAGATACCATTTTGTAAATATCGTTACACAGGACTTGTTCATCACCTTATTTCTTTTCCCTTGGGTTTGCAGGTGTCAAGGACGTCACCTTGTTCCGCATCGGCATCGCCATGCAGATTGGCGTTGGGCTGAGCTTCATCAGTGGGATGTACAAGGTACGATGCGGGCTTGTTGAATAAGTTCATTTTTCTTTCAGCATAACGTGTGAATCTTCGCACTGACTTCTAGATACCTGTCTTATCCGTTGACTTGTGCTGCAATGTGCCCTGTGTGACAGATGGCCACGGGCACTGGCAAGCTTAAGTAAGCCACCGCAGTTGGAAGATCTCCCAAGCTGACTTGACACCGCCGTTTCAAGCCACCACGCGGCATTGCAAGCCAAATCACTTATCGGTTTTCCTTTCCTTCTGCTGCTGATCTCGCGCGTGTCATGAATTTTGAAATGGTTAGTCACTAAAACCAAAATAAAATGCAATTCCCGGAGTAAGAGCTAACTTAGTAAGAGCCAATTGTCATTTGTCAATTATATTATGCAATAAAACGTAAAACGTGGGCAACCCGGGAGGAGCTTCATTCCCTTGGCCATGGATGATGGGGATCTCGGCAAACTGATGAATTTAGAATTTAGAAATGCATTAACGCAAGGACTTAGGACTTACTACAAAATCCAAATCCGAACGGGGGTTATCATCTAGATCTAGATCTACGTAGCACTGTAGCCTACAGCACTAAATTCAATTCGATTACGAAGTTATATAGGAACATCGTAAGTAAGAATTACTTGAATTCTGCGTTGAAACCGCCACTCACAGCCAAGCCCTTCGCGACTTCTTCTACTTCAGGAGAGGGACATGGAACAAGAGCACGGTGCAAAGATAAAAATATCAAAGCATCCGAAACGTTCGAAATGCGACCCAAGACACGGGACATTTTCAAAGCACGAAGCATATAAACGTAGAATCTCCGGCATATATGAATGAGGACCGAAACTGTCAAAAAGGTCGTGATTTATACCCCAGCAGGTGGGGGTGGCTTGAGGAGACCAGCGATGAGGGGCATCGCGAGAGGCATCCACATGGGGAGATAGACGGCAAGTAAATGCTCCAGTGGAAACTCAACCTCGTTTGGCACGAGAGTCACAGCACGCAGAAGGTGATCACTAAGTACTTCACTGCAGCGGGCTAACTCCATTTCAAGATCAGCTGAAGAGGAGCTCTCGCGATCATTAAGGGAAATGCCGGCGTGTTGTAAACCAGCTTCTACCACAAGGTTCTGCACCTGACATCGAGGCAGCGGTGAAGGTTCACACACGAAATGTAGTGAAGAAGAATGATTGAAATATAGAAGAGTAAAGAAGAAGAAATACGAAGAGAGTAACAACAAATCGAATGAGGGCGAATCAAGGATTACCTTCTCTACGGCAAACTTCCATTCCACTTCATCCTTGGCAAGATAGGCGCCATCCGCTACGAGCGCGCGCACTTGGGCCGCTCGTTGAGACAATTTCGCCCGTGACCTGATTTATCAACACATTTGAGAACATCCTTATTATATACTTAATTGTTGGCTCATGAGTACATGCAGATTCGGCACACTTCATGGCTTCATCTTCACGCACAGAGCCATGTATTCACATTCTGTCTAGCGATCTCCATTCACATCTTACCTTTTTAACACGCTCCTAGCAACGAGGTCCACCTCCCAGTCGCGGAAACCTTCAACTGGTAAAGAACATGATAGGAGTACATCTGCATCAACGTCTGACGGGCACACGCTTTCTGGAGGAAGGCCCAGTCCACTGCGCAACCGGCTCAAGAAGACTTCAAAAATAGGAGCTAGTGAAGCGCCCGGCAGCTTAGGGTTAGGATGGCTAACGCCGCTCGCGTTGCTACATAAGTCGTCAAGAGGGTGAAACACCACCACAGTTGTACTAAATCGATCATTGACATGCAAGACTGATGAAACCGAGCCATTCGTGGGCGACATATTCGATTGCTGCGCACTGTTTAAGGTCCTAGTACCACTGCGGTCGCTGTTCCGAAAGACGAGCTGTGGTTGCTTTGATTCAGGCAACACAGCAACGGTGTACATTAGCATTTCCTCGCCAATGAACTGGTCTCGAGGTGCAAGACTTGAAGCCGGCCCGTGCACGAGCGCTGACGCAAGATCGCCGAGGGTAGCGCTTCGCATCGAGGGAGAGGTTGACTCCTTGTCAGAAACAGATCTAGAAGCAGAGCCTGCTGGTAGTGCCACGTCAACCGAGGGCGCATCCTCATCGTTAGGCACAGTTGCGAGCGGAGCCATGAGAGTAACTCGTGAAGTCACGCGAAGGCGCAGTGCTGGAAGAAGCTTCTTTAGAGCTGGGTTGAGAAAGGCCGCCGCGCCAGCCCCAAATGGCCAGCGGCTAATGGAGCTCGGGCCTTCCACAGCAAGCTCGAAAGCAGCCACATGAAAGGCTTGAGCACCACCGCTCGCCGTCGGCCTCAAGCACTCAGAATCCTCACAATGCGTAGCATAAGATTCGTTGAACACGGTAGCACCCAAGGCACGGCCCACCGCAGCCACAGCGCCAGAGACTTTGGCATCGGACCTGTCGCACGGCAAGTAAGCCCAAGCCCGTCGGTTTGATCCTAGCACTAAAGCAGGGCGCGACTCGGTCTCCAGGCCAGGCCAGCATAAAGCGACGAGTTCGAAGTTTCCTTGAAATCCTTCGCTAGAATCAAACTCCGGTTTCAAAGCCTCGTCGGGGCTAGCTGGCAAGTCATCATCTTGGGCGCTGTCCCAATGCCTCGCTGACGCTAAGCGCACGTGCTGCGGCCATGACGACTGCAAAGGAACCCATGCATCGTCGCGAGGTGGTGGCAATTGCGGCCCTACGATAAACACCAGAAAAATGTCGGGAAGCGGCGTCACAACAGCTCCTTCTAAAACATCGACGGCGGAGGCGAAAGCTAAATTATCAGATGCCAGCGTACTAGGGCTGGTTGATACATAACAGCTGACAGCTAGTAATATTGTGGCCGCTGCAACGAAGGCATAGTGCGCATAGATCTTATCGTTCGGCCCACCCATCTCACTGGAGCTATATGTATGTACACCAAACTTGCATTTCTGACAGCAACCAGGACTATCTTTTCAGTTGCGCACCAGACATCCACTCCAAAGAAATGCCATTCGCTATTGCTGCGGCAGAATACTGCACAGTAACAAAAGCCAAATATTCGATTAGTATTTCATGCTCAAGAGCTTGAAAGCTGGAGAGCAAATGAATGAGGTAATACTCTAGCTCTAGCTAGAGTAGATCTGCACGAGCTCCTGAAATTAAGCTTGATGCTTGTAACTGGCGAGACCGAAGTTTTCGTTTGCCAGTCTATACTCAGCACTTCGTTGCTTTAACTCTATTATCCGAAGTAGACTACAGTAGTTACAATATCTCTCTCGCTACTGGCTCTTAGGGTTACATTCAAAACAAACGAAAAGGAAAACATCGAGTACAAACACCACTTTTTTCCAAGTTTTTGTCCCAAAACAAAACACCCCAAAGGTATCTTCTACTGGTTTGTTTCTTGGTACAAACAAAGTGACGGTATGGGAGATTGGTTCGCCTTGTACTTGTTCAATTACGTGACTGTTTCATGTTTTACCCGCTCTTGGATCGACCATGACATTGTATTGCTGACTTCTCTTTTCGCTTTTTATTTGCGCGGTATGCTTGCGCTTTGTGTGCCGAAATTATGGCCGAAATCCCAAGTAGGTGTGGAAACACCACGAGATTCGTCAGCCCGGTGGCGGAAAAACCTAAGGTTTCT
>Ga0307978_1003296_pt1 | contig 11030 bp, 13 predicted proteins | sample OrgLakmetage1056_FD_203151 | JGI IMG/M metagenome (GOLD analysis project Ga0307978, IMG submission 203151) | Saline water microbial communities from Organic Lake, Antarctica - #1056 | ecosystem: Environmental > Aquatic > Non-marine Saline and Alkaline > Saline | place: Antarctica: Organic Lake...
GGTCAATTGCGAGATCTTCTGCCCAGCCCGCCCAACCACACCAAAACACCTACACACACAAACACAAACACACCACAACTCTTACTCGAACACAGTATGAGAATTGCCTCCTTCCAGTCAGCTCTGTACTTCTCTCGTCGTTACTCCAAAGCGTTCCTTACAAGCAACAGCATCATGCCACCCACCCCCGAACTCCAGCGCTTTCTCTCCACCAGCAGCAGGAGTAACAGTATCAACAGTAGCAGCAGTAGTAGAAGCAGTAGTAGTTCTGCAAACCAGCAACACGGCGGCAACGGCAAGCGCCGCATCTGCAGTCCCCGTGCAAACCAAGCCGTCGATTTGCTGCCAGTCTACTTGGCGGATGCTAGAGCCGTGGAAACCTACAGCGAAGCATGTCCCGAGGGCGCCTTGCAGCTGGGCGTTGCCGAATCGCTCTTGTTGGAAGATTTGCTCATGCCCGTTCTCAAGGACCCCAAGATGATGAGCGATGCCATTGGTCCGGATTGCATCTACTACCAACCCACTGCGGGTAGAGAGGGCTTGCGGCAAGCCATGGCAGCGTACATTGAAGAGACTGTGGGCTTGGAAAAGGGTCGCTTGGATACCGACGGATTGGTGATTGGAGCTGGTTGTAATGCCGTGCTGGAGAATCTCTGCTTTTGTTTGGCCGATCGTGGAGACGCCGTCATGATACCAACACCCTACTATGCGGCCTTTGAATTCGATTTAGTGGCTAGAGCCGGCATGACGATCCAGCCAGTCAACACTCTGGAATACCAGGACAAGTCTTCCAAAGAGCAAAGCAACAGCAGTAGCAACAGTATGATAAATCCGGAACAGTATTACCCCAATCGCGCTTCGCTCGAAGCCGCGTATCACCTAGCCCAAGAAAGTGGACACACCCCGCGTATTCTATTGCTCAGTCACCCCATGAACCCCCTTGGTATCTGTTACCCGCCGGCCGTCATTCAAGAATGCATTGACTTTTGTCGCTCGCGCGAAGTGCACTTGATTTCGGACGAAATCTACATGGGTTCCGTCCACCAGCCTGCTTCGGCCAACTTTGAGTCGACACTCAAGCTGGCGGATACTGGCCCGGCAGGTCTAGGACCCTTTGTCCACTGGGTGTACGCCTTGTCCAAGGACTTTTGCTTGTCAGGATTGCGTGTGGGTGCTGCGTATACGGAAAACGAGGAGATTCGCGTGCCGTTGCAAAAGCTCAACGACTTGTGCCAAGTCTCTTCCCCCACCCAAGTATGGACGGAACAAGTCATGAAGCGATTGAGTGATGAGAATCCGCAGGAAACGTGGACGGCATCGTTTCGTCGCGAGAATCACAAGAGACTATCCAAGCGAAGCTCAGCATTGACGGCTACTCTGGATGACTGTCAGATCCCCTATCTCGAGCCAACAGCGGGGCTCTTTTGCTGGATGGACTTGAGTGAGTTTCTACCAAGCGATCTGTCCATGTCTCCGGGTGACCGTGAACGCCAACTGTACTTGGAAATGGTGAATGAGTTTGGTCTACTCTTTACACCTGGTTGGAGTATGCGCAACGAAAAGCCCGGCTTCTTTCGTTGTGTCTTTACTGCCGCGACCCAGGAAGAGTTTACTCTCAGTCTGGAACGCTTTCGCAAGTTTGCGGCAGCCAAACGCCAGTAAAGAAACAATGCATAGTCTACAGTACGCAGATATCTCGAGACTAGAGCTGACCCTAACAAGTTAAAACACGGTCAGATCCTTCTCAACCTCTACACACCTACTACTCCAATATTACCCATACTATACTAGACTACGTAGTAGTTAGCTTTTTCTTCGACTAAGATTTTTCTTCCTTGGCACCATCACCCGACAATTCCTTGTACAAACGATAACAGTTCGGCGGATCCACACGTCGATAGTAATTCTCAATCATTTCTCCTTGTCGAAAGTTGAACTTTTTCGTGTAAAAGTCAATCGCGTCCTGATTGTGAACGTGCACGTGGAGAGATATTTCCGTAACAGTCTTGTGCTGATCACAATAGTCCAGGATGGACTGCAACAGTTGAGAGCCGATTTCTCTGCTACGGTATGCAGCTAGGACCGCCAATGTCATGATATACAGGCGCTGGTCCGTGGATCCTTCTTGGATGGGTTCGAGACGAGTGCAGACGGCGCCCACAACATACCCGTTCCAGTACGCGAACTTATTCATGTCTTCGTTTAGATGTTGCTTGGCGACATTCTTGTAAAATTCTTCGCTGTAAGATATGGGAAACGATACCGTATTGATCTTGCGCAACTGCGTACAGATGATAACACGAAGCGTGTGTGAGCGACAAGAAGCGAGGGAAGCGGAAAATGAGACACCGGGACGAATGATATTACCTGTTCAATATTATCAGGCGTGATGGCGCCAAAATCGACGTTGAGGGTCTTGCCCATCGTATAAGTTGATCGGTGGAGCTGTAGCAGTCTAGTTAGCCTACAGATTATATGCATCGACCGTCTCGCTATTAGTGAACTGAATGGACAGCGTCAAGCGCCATGGCCGCTCAACATGCGCCTTTTCTTCGCGTGCCCGCCCTTTTTGCTTGCACGTTCGTTCGCGTTTTCGCGCCAAAACATGTCGGTGTCTTCGATCAGTACCGGTGCGGTAGGTACTGTAGAAGTAAGAAGTGAGTTTCCAAACTACAAAGTACAGTACCTGGTACAGTACTAGTATTAGTTACGCATAATCCGGCGGTCGCTTCACAACGGTACTTGCCTTCCGATACTAGTGAAGTTGAAGCGTGACGCAGTGACGCAGAAAAACGCATGTCGATTTCTGAAAAAATGTGTTCTTTGTTTCGGGACACAAGTGTCATGTAAGACGTTTGTCAGAAATGATTAACGGCTTTCTCTGAGCGCCGATAGATAACAAATAACGTTACTGTAGTATAGTACACTGTAACTTAAAATTCTGAATAGATAATGACAACAAGCATATTTGACGGCCACAACGAAATCAGGAGCCGTCTTTTGTTCGCCCCAACATTGGACAAAAGAAAACACAACATAGGAATAATCAAAATCAACAAGCAAAAGCTTCAATAGGCCAGGAGCCTCCACAAGTAGCATCCACAATCCACAAGACCACAATTGAACCTCAACCTCTGTGAGGAACAACTTAAGTAGCTTTGGTATTCAGTATGAATGTGGCGAATCGCGATACAGATTCCACTTTGACCAGAGATCAATCGGCATTTGTCAACAAGCGCGGTACTAGTTGTGGCGAAGGAAGCAACAATGCGACTGCTTCCTATCGCGACCACGCAGCGCAAGGTATGCGTGAAAATGGAATTCCTTCCATGAAGGCCTCGCCTACTTTTCCGATGAAGCTCCATGAGATCCTTTCCAAAAAAGAATTTGAGCACATTATCACTTGGTTACCCCACGGAAGAGCCTGGCGTATTATCAACCAAAAGGATTTCGAAGAGCAGGTCATTCCAGCATATTTTCGCCATGAGCGTTTCTCTTCTTTTGCTCGTCAGGTGAATGGGTGGGCCTTTCGCCGCATCGTCCACGGAATCGACTACAACGGATACTATCATGAGAAGTTTATATACGGTCTCCCGCGCCTCTGTGAAAGCATGAAGCGACTCACTGCAAAGGACATGGCTGAAAGAAAGGGTGCGGACGTATCCGATGCTGCACCAAACTTCTTCGCTTTCAGTTGCCTTCGCTCTCGTCCATTATCAGGGAATATGCCCCCGGCGAGAGCAACGCCCGCCCACCTCCGCGCACATACTGCAAGTTCTACGATGAATAATCAAGAAAGGCATATAGAACCAGCAGCTTTGGCCCACTCGCGACAGGACACATATCACAGTGAAGCTCTGAGAGGCAGGCATGCTTTACCTGGGGGCACCTACCAGGACTTTTCGACCCAGTTGTCCAACCCTCCCCAAGGCGCGAGCAACCCTTTCACCTCTGTGCAGCCGTCGATTTCTTCACAGATCGAAGGTCTGTTACAGAGCTTGCTAAGAGGCGGCTCCAGCAGTATCATACCACCAAGAGCAGTTACTGCATCTATTTTGTTGCAACACCAGACCAACTCGGACGATCCACTGGGTCGTCTTCTCCGCAACCAGAGGACTATTCCTCCAAACTTCCAGACCCAGCTTCCACTGCAGTCGTTCTTGAACAGGCAGCAGCATTCGAATGTTAACCAAAACATCTCTGACCTCCTGATGCAGCTCCAACAGACACAGGGCCAGCTTCAGCGCATACACGGTCAGGTTACGAGTACCAATAGCAACAATGAGACGGCCAACCACCAGCAGCAGACTGTGCACCAACCTCAACCCGGAAATTCAGGCGATGTGCATGCGATGATGGCCCTTTTGCAACAGCTTCAGAACAGAGACATGGATCAGGTACCGCTGGATGTCAAAATATCGCAGAAGCAGCAGCAGCAGTCTCAACAGGATCAACAGCAGCAGCCACAGCCGAGCTCATTAGCAAGCTTCCAGATCATGCAGCTACTCCAGCAGCATCAGCAATACCAGCAGCAGCTGGAACGTCAAGTACAAGTACCAACACCAATTCGCCAGCAGCAGCCACAGCAAGGAAACACCACTACGGAGGAAGACTATAATCTGGTCAGGCTTCGTGCTGCGGCAGCAGCAGCAAACCAGTGGCGGTAGCGCCGATCGTTCGTGTTTTAAAGTCTACCGTTTGGTAATACAATAATGACTTGAACATGCCCTATCCGCGCAGACCTACTAATTAGCTTCTACACTTCAGAAAGTTCTTGCATATTATACTCGACACCGAAAACTATACACTTTGTTTTTTGTTCCTCCCTAACGGTAGCCCTACCAATACCAACCCTACGTCGTATTTATTGCAAAGACCTGACCAAAAATACAAAATAGTCGTAAAAGACAAAATATGGTTCACACGATTGCGCGCGTAATAATCTTATTTTGCCGACGACCGCCCGCTAAGATCGAAGACCGAAGTAAATGTTGCACCATGGTACAGCTGTCAAAAGTATTTCTCAGCGCAGCGCTGCTGATATGCTTCTCGTCAACTTCCGAGGCCCAAGGGTGTACCGCAAGGGTCCTGTCGGATTACATGGATTGCGTCGCAGCGAATCCTTGCGAGTGTGCTGAATGTGATCCAGATCCGACGGACGACTCTCCTCTCATCCCCGTGAACCGCCCGGAAGACTGTCTAGACGTTGCTCGCATCTATTGTCCCTTGATTAGATGCTGCTCAATCTGCGAAGAAGAAGCTTTCGGCTGGTTTCAGTGTACGGCTAATGGATTCTCCACCAGCTTGTTGGGGACGACCTGCCCATTGGACAACAGTTGCGACTCCTATCCCCTACAAGACGTTGATTGTGATCCAACTGCATCACCGGTTGAAACCGGTTCTCCCACCACGAGTCCCACGAAGGGTTCCACCGATGTACCCATTATTGAGACCACTGAATTGCCAAGCACTGAACCAACTTTGGCTCCAGCATCCGTAGCGGTTGTAGAGGAGGGTACAGGTACCACCTTGCCACCGACAACGAGCCCTACCGATGTAGATCTATCCCCAGATACGAGTGGGTCAAAACAACCGTGTATGTCTATGCTTGCTACTAACTTGGCAATGCTGACCCTGGTGGCGCTATGACGATAGTAGTGGGCGCTCGGGTTGGGTCGTCAGCCGGCGCCGACAATCGCGATAATGTACACGGTCGTCCGTGGCTTTATCACAGCCACTATAAATATAGATAGTTTGACGTCGTACACTCTGGAGCTGGGTCCTACTGGTAATCTAGGCTATTTAGCTACTAGTAGTTACTACTAGCTACGACTAGAGAGCAAATACCGTGTGTATGAGGTGAGGCGGAGCGGGCCCAGCTTTCTCCGGTTAACCTCCCCCTAATCTTGGTGGGGTTAGACGTCAGATGAACATCAAGGGACCCGGCAAAATATATGTTGTATGAAGTCAAATCCAGATTTTGCCCCGGGTGTCCCTGTTGATTCTAGGAGAATCTGATCACGCCTCGAACCTTCAATTCTCGGCTGTAGTGTGTCAGGACCCTCGATAGTCTATCTATAAGAAGAGTCAATCAAACTGTTCTTACGATGGGATTAATCAAAAAGAATGAACAGTCACTGGTGCCCATTTGAGGCCCTTTTTAAGAATTGACGCATACGTGGGAGCAGATGCGACCTCCATCTGTTCGGACACTTTTTTCTTGGTTGGCAACGCGAACGTCTGTCCGCTACCTCCAGATCGAACTTTCTCCAATATCGGATTCTCAACAGTCCCCAGTGTTACGGTAGAATGCAAAAATCGTCGAACGTCGACAATTAAAATTTTGACCATTATTTTATATTCGACCATGATTAAGTTGAAGCTGCTGCCGTCCGCGTCACTTTTCCTTGCTATCTTGGGTCACTGCGACGCCTTGGCCAACCCCATCCAAGATTTCTTCTCTCAAATAAAAGGTCCCGGGAGCAACCGACCCCCACCTTCCTTGGAACCCCAGGCCGCTAAACTCCTTCAAAACCTCAGTCTAGCAAGCTCCACCGACCCCGTCTTGGCTGGAGCCCGTGTCCAGCAAATCCCGAATCTACTGACTGCCTCAATCCCTGCTATCCTTCGAGTGGGGAGCGGTGTATTTGCTAACGGTTATGGTATCAAGCTCGTACCGCGCGACGATACCAAGTACACGTATGCCGCGACAGCAGACCAGCAGATTGAAGAAACGGGCATCTACAAGGTACCGAACGAGCCTCTAATTATCTACGAGTTCGAATCCTGCCCATTCTGCAGGAAAGTGCGGGAAGCATGCAGTAGTACGTACCAGCGTGCTAGATAACAGCTACATCCCTTGCCTTTCCGGCCAAAATCAGAGCTAACGTATCTTCAGAGCTAACGTATCTTCAGAGCTAACGTATCTTTTGTCGTTTTACTTCGCTTGCTTCTGTTCTTATCGCAGTGCTATCACTTCCAGTCACATTTCGACCGACACCCCGCGACGGTCAAAAATTTCGGCCTGAAATCAAGAGTAAGTTTGGCGAAAAAGCTACGTTTCCCTACCTGATTGATCCTAATACGGGAGTGTCCATGTTTGAGAGTGGTGCGATTATATCGTACCTGTTCAAAGTTTATGGAAGTGGCAAGGTTCCTTGGACCTTGTCCGAAAGTGCCTGGGTTCCTATATCAGCGGGTCTTGGCGTTGGGTTAGCTCGGCTGGGTGCCGGGGGCTCCTACCAAACGTCTGATGCCCCGGACGAGCCTATCGTTTTGTGGGCCTACGAGGGCTCTCCCTTTTGTAAGATAGTACGGGAAGCCCTCTGTGCCATGGAGATTCCACATACAGTCATGTTTACTCCTCGGGGGAGCCGAAACCGCCAAAAGCTATGGGAAATGACTGGCCGCTTTCAAGTTCCATTCCTCGACGACCCCAACACGAATGTGAGGCTGTTCGAATCGGAAGCTATGGTAGAATACTTGCAAAAACAATACGGTATCGACGAATCCCCAGTTGAGTATCTATGAGTCGGATTACACCGTATACAAAGAGACAAGAAAATTCTGTAACATTACTTTATTTAGCTAGCAACCACAAGATAATAAGATATTGAATCGTCGGCAGAAGTAGGGACGTCCTTCTCCTTGATGTATGGGCTGGTCTCCTTGCTAGGCAGCTCTGGACACCCGCATCCTCTGTGCTGGGATCGGGTGGTTCATCTGCATCTCGTGTGTTGGAAGATGCTATCTGCGTGGAGAAGATATAATGAAGTGAATGTATACTACTTTGTAGTCAGCATGTCCCATCGTGCGCGAAACGACGCATGGCATCCACGAAAGAGCCGATACAAATCAGCAAGTAGGGATTCTGGAGGAGAAACGGAAGAAAAGCACTGAAGCTAATGCTGGACCGGTCTGCTCTGCTCGAAGCACTGCCAACAAAAGGGCAGCCATTCTTAACGAGACGTTTACAGCTGATGTCTCAGTGCTACGAAGTATTGTCAAAAGTGTGCCATCAGGGAGCGAACATGTAGCATGTAAAAATAGATAGTTGCCTCAACAATGCAAGGGCAGGTAATAAACGGTCCACCCTGACCGTTCCTGACTCCACTTTAAAGACAAATTGTGACTTGGGTGATGCGATCCGGAGATCGTCATCGATTTTGAACCCAAGCAGCAATGGCTTGACGTTCTTGTTGATACCCCTCCATTTCCGAGTCGTGACTGGCGTTTGCGCGCCGCACAAACTCGTTTTAGCCACGCATCGCGCGTGGCTGGAGCCGCTAGAAGGAGGTTCGGGAGTGAGATCCGGAACAAATTCGGACGTCACTAGGGAGAAATGCTGAGCCTTGTGAGTACTGGGCGCGTATTTGGGCGTCGATACCTTGCATGAGAATGCCTTGGTTAACCCCGTGTAGGATGCCATTCCTATGTTCCCACTGATCCCAGGCAACGTCCCAAGCTTTGTGAATCACTTGGGGTAACCACCTAGCACCGGTGCGGCCGCCACTGCCGATCCAGGTGTAGAATCGTTGCTGAGTCTCTTGCCAACCAAGAACTGGGCATCCTTCCAAAAAGGCTTGCCATCCGACCAGATCCTGGAGTGCAACTGTTGCGCGCAAACCCAAAAAGGACGAGTCGAGGGGAGAGTAAGGGATCCCTGTTTTCCACTCCAAGAGACGGGAGCAGATGATCTCTGTGATACTTGGATGAGTTTGTTGGGCTACCATGAGCGCAGTGTTTCAATTGACTCTTTCCAAACGGTAATCGATTCAGGGTTCTTGCACAACCAAATATGGGAGGCATCTTTCGGTTCATTGCATCGAGGGCACGCGTCCGACTCGCGCTGTTTCCAGCGGACCATCATTTTTCCGGTCCCGCAATGACCCGAAACATGTTTCGTGACCCAATGACGCCGGGATACAATCGAGTGTTTGATTGCCGTATGGTTTGCTTGCCAGTTGATGTTGTTTGCTGAGGCTAATCCAAAGTGTTCCTTGGACTCCCAGTACTGACGGAGGGGAATACCGTGACAAACCTCTTGAATAGCGGGTCGAAAGTCTTTACTCAATTTCTTGGGTCCTAGCCAAATTGACCATGGTTCTCCAAAAATCTTTGATCTGATCCGAGAGTCTGTGGAAGTGAAAACATGAAGGCTTTAGCTCCTGTGTCCATCTCATTATTCAATAGAGCATGCCAATCCAGGATGGTAGTCAAATCGTTGTCTTGGTGTCCGTCGGCGTGACGAGGAAGCCATACAACGGGGCATTGCTTCGCGACACGACGAATGGCGCATATCAAGTCGAACTGAGGAGCTGTGGGAGCATTGGGAATGTTGTCCGGGTGGAAGCTCTGCTGAAGAGCCAACAGACCATCGCATCCGATATCAACTTGACCTCCGGTTACCCCATGCACCTTACAGACCAAAGAGACTGCCAGGACAATGCCGTATAAGCCTGCCAATTCACTGCGATACACGCATTGATCCTCTGGGCTGCCGGGAACAACATTGTATGCGGGTAGCCGTCCAACCTTGTTGACACCTTCAATGACCAAGGACGCCGTTCCACGTGAGTCTTTGTAGGAGCCGTCGCTGATGGCCAAGACTGTAGAGTCTTGGATCGCTCGCGCAATTGTCTCGCCATTGTCGTTACACGAGAAATTTTGAAGTGCCCATTTAGCTGATAGGTCCAGGAGGTCAATCTCTTGCTGAAGTGTGGGGCGGGGAGATGCAGGCTCTTGCTCTTGCCCGGTAAGAGCTGTTGTGTAACCAGTTAATTTGTATCGTGTCCCTTGGCGGTCGATGGTAGCGGGGTGTAGATCGTGGGGCACGTCATTCGGATGTGTGAATATTTCATGGATGAATGGCATCAAGGCGTTGCGGCTGGGTTGTCCTGGGGCTCGAGGGTAGAAACTCCAGGTTCCGGGTACTACTTTTGGCTGATGTTGATACAGCCTTTCCGAAGACGACGAGAAATACCATATCCAATGATCCTTTAGATTCGTATCAGTCCAGGCGCCGACTGGAGAGCGGAGAATTCTTGAATTCAAACACACGGTCAACTGTAGTGCGATCCTCCAGATATCCCAATCTGACGCTGGAGGACTAGATTGGGCTGGCCATTCATAGTGGGTGGGTCGCGTTGGATCCCATTTCCGTCGCCCGTTGTGATGTCCGAGAGCGTAGTCACTTTTAGGAATAAGCGACAGCGATTGAGACAGAGTAATGCGTCAGAGCTCAAATTCAGTGATAAAAACGATTCCATCAAGAAGGTGTTGTTGTCTCGGCGTAATCGAAGGTTTGGGTCCGATGCAGATGACTGAATCGTAAATCCACTCGACGACATGAACTTCCATGCATGTTTTACCCAACATTCAGTTGCCAAAAAATCCCACTCGTGCAAATTTTTGTTCCAACGGAAAACCCGAAATACCCAATTCCACTTGTAGAGCCTGTAGAGATGCTCGCAGGAGAATGCCGGTAATAAAAGGTTGATGACCGTGTTGGAGAAGTTTAGAAATATGGGCGATCCCTTGTTCCGTGTACAGAGATGGGATACCCAGGCCTTGATATTTCGTGGCGCCATAAACCAAGGTGTGTGGTATAGTTCGAACGATGCCAGAGCATGGTAGACCACCTTGCAACACCGGAGACATGATGAAATATCACTCTTTTTCGGTCATTGTCGTAGCAGCCAGAGGATAGTGTAGCTTCGGAAGAATAGTAGTAGTAGTCAGAGCCTGCCAAGCCAGGTGACGCGGGAGATGACCGGTCCGAATCCGCTCTTTCCACTCCAATGCGCACGAGCGCAAATATGTTACCTCGGCATGGTTGTTGCCGTCCGGAGCAAGTCGCACGCCCAAGGTTTGTCGCGCGTCATCTGGTGATAGTCTTTCCAAGGTTTAACGTTGGCCTAGACTGTCGAGAACAGTAAGCGAGCCGGGCGACTGTTCCTCGGACGCATAACTCCAAGACCCGTGGTGCCGGCAGAAATCAATGAGGTACCAGTGGACTGATCTTCTCGATA
>Ga0307978_1003297_pt1 | contig 11022 bp, 10 predicted proteins | sample OrgLakmetage1056_FD_203151 | JGI IMG/M metagenome (GOLD analysis project Ga0307978, IMG submission 203151) | Saline water microbial communities from Organic Lake, Antarctica - #1056 | ecosystem: Environmental > Aquatic > Non-marine Saline and Alkaline > Saline | place: Antarctica: Organic Lake...
CCGAAGATGCGAAGGGAAGATGAAACGCGCGGTTGGCGTTTCCCGGGGAAAACTGGATCAGACGTCTGTCTCGGACGGGTAGGTGGCAGACCACACAACCTCGTCGAACGTCCGCAGATCAACAACTGTAATGTACTGTACGGCGTACAGTAAGCAAAAGGCCATACCCACTACCCTGTTCCTAAAAGATAACTTCAAGCTACGATTAACGAGAACCCACTTTGACACTTCCTTACCTTCGCTTTTTCCAGGAAGGCGCGTCATTTTGGAATATACCGATTGAGTCGAGTCAGTCGACTAGGTCGAGCTTTAGATTTCCGGGTGAACCACCACATTTTAATCTCGAAGATATCAACGGTACCGGTACCGGTACGATTCCCTTCTGGCAATCGTCGTTGGAGACTACGTCGTCCCTCCCAAAGGTGGTGGAAATTACCAGTCCCGTTGAGGCCGAGTTATAGCCCAGTTTGCAACTATTTGAATACGCATTGGGTGATTGATATACAAGAGAGTATCTTGTATCTCTAGAAAAGCTGGATAGATCGAGCTAGAGGTGTGGATATGCTTGGTGCTACTGTAGGGTAATATGTCCCTGGTATGCGGCAGCCCTCAATTCCTCAATAAGCTTGTAGCACAGTGACCAACTAGCCTATCCTACCGGCTTCCGGCTATCATATGCGTTCCGACTCGACTGACTCGACCCATCACTCCTTTGAATACGGGGAAAGCGGAACAGCAAACAGCAGAATCGAAGTGCAAGTCTGAAATCTTGACCATGAGAACACGGTACTTTTTCGGCCTTGGTTAAAAGGAAAAGATTGAATCATGCGGCGAATCGCCACCTTGAGAGCTGCAGCGATTTGCTCATGTGTCATTCTGCAACGCGTAAGAGCAGAAGGCGAAGAGAATGGCACCGAGACAACGACGCATTCATCCAGCATCCCTTGTGGTATCTGGCTCGCGCCTTCGACGATTCCTGGTGCAGGACTGGGCATGTTTGCGGGACGAGACTTTGATGAGGGAGAAGATCTGCAAGAAGTCGGTGATGTGGTGATCCCTGTCGTGGACATGGTAGAGCATCAGGCTTCTGACGATGATTATACTTTTCTTTTTGATGAGTATACCTGGTGAGTCGAATTTGACAATGGCCCAATGAACGGAAGCAGCGCATATCAGTCCGTCTCACCTGTTCGTGTTCCTAACTTGCTAACAGGTCTGCGGTCTCTCTAGGAGTCGATCACGAAGGCCGGTTCGAAGTCAATTGTGTCTCTCCCGGCTTTGGTGCTGCCGCCAACTCATTTCTCCCTTTGGTAAACGTCGAAGAAGGGAACCCAGACAATGGGGCCGCTGGTTTGCATCGATCCCGAGACCCTGGAGCAGGTGCCTTTTCTACCTATCACAACCGAAGGTCAACTGCAAAAACTGTGATTAAATCGGGCGAAGAGCTTTTTGTAGACTATGGAAATACTTGGTTCGAAAGTCGGCCAATGTTAGGCCCGTGTGCCCTTTATCATGATCTCGATCTGGCGACAAAGCTATTTGCAAAGTACGATGCATTGCGTTCCGAGCTGAACAGTACTCTTTCACACGAATTATTGGCTGACATTTGGGATACCTTTGTTAACAATACAAGCTTTAACGACTCGCGTGTGCTCGGAGCTTTTCATCACGACGATCAAGAAGAATTGAACATGCTTCAGCAAAAGTCAATGTCGGAGATTCGAAGACAGCAGAGTATTCGTACGACAGAGTGGTTGGAACAACATGGCACCTGTGCGGACCACATCCAAGCAGGACCTTCAACGATCAAGCAGGCGGGTCGAGGTGCTTTTGCGACGCGATTTCTTCCAGAAGGTACGATTGTCACTCAAATGCCACTTGTTCATATCTCGGATCGGAAACGATTGGACATGTATAATATGGCTTTGAACGATGACGGGGATCGTGTACCGGATCCAGAAGAAGGAAAGATGGGCACGCAGCTTCTTGTCAATTACTGCATGGGACACGCAGATAGCTCTCTGCTACTCTGCCCGTATGGTCCCATGACGGGCTTTGTGAATCATGGCAGCGGTCAAAAGGCCAATGTTAAACTTCAGTGGGGCAGTCCAGAACGAGGAAACCACATGCCGGAGCTCTTGGAGGGCTCTCTTGAGCAACTGGAAAAGGACGCAACGGCCAAGCTTGCAATGGATCTCGTGGCTACACGTGATATTGAGGAAGGAGACGAAGTTTTTCTTGATTACGGGGACGAGTGGGAAGAGGCCTGGAACAAGCATGTCGAGAAATGGAAGCCAGTGAGCAAGGCAGAGTCCTATATTTCAGCTGGTGAACTGGATGGGGACGCAACCAAAAGACTCCAGACGGTGTTCGAGCAGCTGGAAAAGCCTATTGCTCAGAATATCGATCTTACGTGTAACAGCGCCTTTCGAAATAAGTTGTGGAAAAGGGCCTACCTCAAGGATGACCTCGACAGCTTTCTCGGCAAGGAAGAAGGAGAAATGTTTGCGTGTGATATTCTGCGATATCAGAGGATAGATGGAACCTACTTTTACACGGTTGCTCTTTATGACGAAGACAATGATGACCGGCAACTCAAGATTGAAGAAGTTCCCCGAGAGGCAATTCGATTTTACGACCGGCCCTATACCACGGATATGTTCTTGGAGAATGCCTTCAGGCATGATATTCGTATAACTGATGACATATTTCCGCTGGTGTGGCGCAATCTAAAGGAAGACGAACACCAAGAGCGATGATAAGCGCAAAGCCCAATAGAATCCTTTAGTATACCAGTTAGTCGCCCTTCACCTCCATCTGTTTCTAGCTAGCTGATGAAAGTGTCTTCGTTTTCGTCCCCATAGTCTTCGTCGACTCCGTTGACCATTCCAAGCTCATAGTTGCCACGATGGTCGTCACCGTTGCGATTGTTGGCAGCCGAATGCACGGCATGAGACCCACCGAAGTACTCCTTTAAAACGTCATCGTCAAATTGCTTCCATATTCTCTTCACACCCTTGTGGACTCTTCGACTCGCTTGTCGTGCGATTGGATAGTCTGAACGAAGAGTAGTAGGGGTAGCCTGAGGCGAGTACGAAACGCTGTTCAGGCTCATTCCATCCTCATCCGTGGCTATTGCGCGTTCCTTCATATTGAAGTAAGAGAGCATCCCCTCAGTTAGTCCACCACACACGACCGTGGTAAAGATACATATGGAGAGTGTCGCTGTTGCATAGACCTCTCGATTCGGACCTGCAAATCACATTGAGAGACGCAGGATTAGAAAGGCAAACCGAGTCTCCGCCGTGGCATGTGTTAGTGAGAGCGGAACGTACCGGGCATATTCAAGCTCAGTGCAAAGGCAATGGCTCCTCGCAGTCCTGCAAACCACAAAACAGTTTGCATCTGGCCAGATATGTGGTTGGAGCCCCCTCGACAAAGATTGGCGACCCAAGAAAGCGGGAAAATGTTCAAAAAACGTCCCAGCAAACAAAACAAAAGCGCCAAGACAGAAAATACCACATCATAATTCTCAAAACGACCCGTAAAGACACCCATGCCCATGTACAGAAAGACAAAAGTTTCTGTGATTGTAGCCAGGGTCGCAAAGATCTGCTCCGATGCCACGTGCGCCGTCGGCGACAAGTTGTACGAATTGTAGTGACTGAGCACAATTCCCTGAAAAAAGAGGGCCATGATACCCGAGAGTCCAAAGGATTCTCCCGTGGCGTAGCAAAGGTAGCAAAAGCTAAAAAGAATCGAAGTCTCCAGGTTGGGATAGTCCGCCAAGTCCGTGTGTTTGTACAGAAAACTCGCCAGCAAACCCAAGCCCATGCCCACTAATATGGATAGAAAGGAGACCGTTACAAATGACAAGAGAGCGCTGGGGATCTCGGATTCACTCCAATCGGGTCCGTTCGGATTGTAGTATTTGGCAAAGACTTTGAATAATGAAATAGCAATGGCGTCATTCAAGACGGATTCTCCAAACACCAGCGAGTACAAGAGTGGATCGCAGCGAAGATCGGCGTTGCCCATGATGGATAGAGTAGCAACTGGGTCGACGGCCGAAATTAGAGCTCCAAACAACAAGGCTTCCATGGGATTTTCTTGATCAATGTTTCGAATCAAGCCAGCCCGAGCAGCGTAAAAAGTGAGTCCGCCAACAACAAAGGTCGAGATGAGCGTTCCGGCCATGGCGTAGAGGGTAACTGAAAAGGAGCCGGTGGGGTAGAATGAGGTTAGTTTGAATGATACGTCGGAGGGAGCTTCCATTCCATCCATCTATTTTATCATCCGGTCAGCACTTACTCGCACCAAGATTATCAAAGAAGTCTCTGCTTCGCAAGCTATACCCTGCTTCAAAGATAATGGGCGGCAGTAATAGAAAGAAGAAGACTTCTGGTGACTGCGCAAAGGAACGAACAAAGCGTGTGTGGGTTAGCGCAAGCCTATTTGCCGGTGATCCTAATATAGTCAGTCAGTACTTGGTACTTACAAATTCAAAGAGCTGTAGCTTGTCTGTTGAGAGACGTGCGATACCCCCTATGACCATGCCGACTATCAAGGCTCCCGCTGACTCTGGAAGGTGATAAATCCGAAATTTCTTGACGTAATAAGCCAACAGCAAGCAGCCGATAATGGCGCAGTTGATGAATAACGAGGTATACGCGTCAAAGGCGTGCTCTTCTTCCGCCTTTTCGTAGGCGTCCGTGGCGTTGCTAATAGCAGCTGCAGCGGCGTCTGCGGCATCGGTAGTAGACGTTTGGTCTTGTCCTTCCATCTTGTTGCTGTTGTGTTGCAATTGGCGTTCACCATCGTGGTCGAGAACAGAAGACAGAAGCCGAAAGGAAGAAAGGAAGCTTCGAGAACAAAAGTCGCGGGCAGTCAAGTTAGTCGAATGATTCAAGAGGTCCGTTTGAAAGATAGAGGTCCGTTTGAAGAGGTAGACGCTCGGCGCGGTGGAGTTCTCACGTACGTTACGTTCTCCCTGCGAAACAGTATCTAAAATCTAAAACACAAAGCTCGCACATTATTGAAGACTCCACCACTCCACCACCACATCTACCAATACTGCAGTGCAGTTCATCTCAGTGCCCTTCGATCGTTCGTTCATTGACTGAGTTATAAGCCTTGATCTTAGTAGTAGTACAGCAATAGTGGTAGTACAGCAGTACCATGAGCAGCAGGCATGGGCCAATGGACGAGAGCACCCATGGCGGCATGGCGTTTGACAATGGACCCACGTCCACCACCAAGGCCTTGTTGGTATCGCTGGTCTCTCCGCGCAGGTTCTCCACAAAATCTGCCGCTCCTCCATCAACGGCCAGCAGCAGCTCGGCCAGTCTCAGTCAGCTCGTCGACGAGACACCAAAGGCTGATGATGATTCGCCAACTGCTACCGGTCCGAATAATGGCACCTCCAGTCCAAAGGTCGCAATGAAGGAGGAAGATGCGGAAACCGCCGCGACGGCAGCGTCGGTATGCTCGGCGGACGAATCAATGGCTGCTACTGTTGTGCCAGTCGTGGAACGAGCACCAATAATTCAAGAAATCTTGGAAACCGAGAGCCCGGCGATTGATCCCGACGATTCGGTCGAAGAGGAAGTATTACCGGAAGAGGCGGCCGCTGTGGTCGTCAAGGAGGAAGATCCGGACGATGCCGAAATTAACGTCGAAGCCTTGTTGCATATCACGTTTGAGAACTTGTGGAAGGACTTTCACCTTTTGAATCTACCTACTTACACGTGGGTATACCCACCTCGGAATCCCAACGAAGACGACGATAAGGAAGATGGTGAGAATGGAACGAAGGAACATGACGGCACCGCCGACAAGAAGGATGATAATGCCAAAAGATCTTGGATTCAGTTACAGGTCATGGCGCGGCCTGCATCCTTGGGCATTATTTTGGAAAGACTGGATCGTATCGGTGTAGGAACCAACTGTGGAACACTCAGCGTTTACAAGGCCGAGTTGTGCCGAACGGCTTCCTTGTATGCCCATCAAGGAGCCATGCCACAGCTAGACGAATCTATAGAAGATGAGGAATCTGTAGAGCAAAAGACTGCAAGTGCATCAAACATGGCGACGGTGTCGACAGATAATACCGAGGAGCTAAAAAAGGAACTCTCGCTGATTGAAGACGCGGACGAAGTGGTAGAGCAAGAACGAATGAAGTCGGAACGTGCCATTGAAGCGGCTCGCAAGGAATGGAAGAATGCGGCCACGAGGCTTCGAATCGAACAGGTTCGCGAACAAATTGTCGAGCAAGCAGCCATGTCTTTTGACTTTATGGCTCTGCTAGCAGTGGCGAGCATCCTGGCGGGCGTTGGATTGATTACGGATAATACAGTTGTGATTGTCGCATCCATGGTGAGTAATGATATGTTTTGGTTGGGGAGGGGAGGGTTCCATTTTTTGTCAGTCACTCACGCGTTCCTTGTTGTTTCTTCCACCATTTGTTAGCTTGTGAGCCCCATCATGGGGCCTGTATTGGGTACGTTGCGTGTATCGCAGTTTTGCCGCGTTGTCTTAACCCTCACAGCAGTAAATTGACATTGCATCCGTCTTTTCAACAGGACTGACCTTTGGAAGTAAAATTCAGGATTGGCCTCTGGTAAAGTCATCCTTGATGAATGAGACGTTGGCACTCATTGGCTGCGTCGTTATCGGGGCGCTTATCGGCCTTGGAGCCTTCTTTACGAATCTCGCCGAAGAGACGTGGCCGACGAACGAGATGCAGATCCGAGGTGAAGCGACAGGGCTTCTTACGGGCATTGCCATTGCAATTCCTTCTGGTATGGGTGTATGTTTGTCGATTTTGGGTGGAAACACGAGCAGTCTCGTTGGAGTTGCCATCTCCGCTTCTCTTCTCCCACCTGCTGTGAACTCGGGCATTTGCTTTATCTACTCGATTACTTTGTCTGCGGGGTGGGTCTCGAATGATAAGAGCGCTCACGACTTTGCCGTAATCGGAGGGATCTCGTTTGCGCTGACTGTCGTCAACATATTCTGCATATGGATCTCTGGTTTAGTGATGTTTGAGATTAAAGGTTGGCAAAGTTGTTGTTTTTTAGCGTTGAACATTTAGCCGCGCGTTCTCACTCTTTCCCTTTCTTCTTGCATACGCAGAAGTCGCTCCAACAAAACAAAAGAATGCATTCTGGGCCAAGGATCTCAAGGTAGCGCGAGATTTGAACATGGGCGATAAAGACAAACCCGATCCTGTAGATGTTGGCGTCCTTCGCAAGGGTGTAAAGACGGCGCTCGCTCGGAGACGGGAGAAGTCCGAGAAACCGATCGACAAAGTCCGATTGGAAGCTCTTCCTCCGACTATTGGAGTACCACTTGCCAAGCAATCTCTGGGGATGGCGTTAGCGATGTCGCCACACCCAGGGCAGCCACTGAGTCACGGTCGCGCTGGATTGTTTTGGGCGTCTGATCCGCATGCGGAAGACGACGAGGAAGATGAGAACGTGCGCTACGTTGGTCTTGAAGACATGGCAACACTGCTCGGATTCGATGAGGAGGATGGCGAGACACCCATCGACCACGCCGCTGTCGCTCGAAGGATTGGACGTGGGAGGTACCTCTAGCTTGAAAAGAGTACTGCTGTATGACTCTCTGGAGCTATAAACCAGCACGTCGGAACCATAATTATTGACAATATATTTTAGTTTATTCGGATCTTTCAAGACCGCAATTTTACATAAACATAAAATCTGCTGCTGATTGCGAACGTCGAGAGGATCCACTGTCAGATTCAGATACAGGAGTAGTCTTTGTGCTCTTGGACAGTATGTTTTTGTTCTGGAACTTGTGACCGGCCTTGTGGGCTAGTGAAGGGCGCGGTGCGTGCTCTGGGTGAGGAGTCCTTGATGACTTGGACACGGGAGACTTTTTCTCCGGAACGATCTGCTCCGCAGCCTTAGGGAGACTTTCCTTGGGCGCAGCCCTGGGTAAAACGATCGGTACGACCACTGGTACAGGTGTGACCTGGGGATCGGCCTTTGGTTCTAGCTTCGCCTGCTCCATCAGTTCCGGAGTCAGCTCGATGGGATCCTCCGTGAGTCTTTCAATATGCGGACTGTCAGCGTACGCCTCTTTCACATCCTCAACCATGGATTCCACTACTTCCTGTCCACGTAATTCCCACTCTTTTCGATTCTTCATCGCGTAGTTCAAATATTCGTCACTCGATACGCCAAATACACCACACTCCTTGAGTTTCTTTGCAAGAGGAATGATGTAGAAGTCAAAGAAACCCATCTCGCCCTTGTACCAATTGATGGAAGGGTCAGTGTCGGAACGACCCTGAACCCACGCCCTGTAGAGCTCATGGAAAAGGCGTTCGTTCCATTTGCGGTAGATGTGCCAATGCTGCATCGTGTGGGATACGTCAGAGGCTTGGATCAAGTGCTCAATCACAATTGTTGCCTTGCGGTTGATAGTGTCTTCAAAGTAGACATCAAGTTTCTGGCTCGTCTCAGAAAATGCCTTTTCCCATCGAATATTACGAAGGTTCTTGAGGTCCGTGTCCATAATGTCGGTAGCCATGACAGCATTCACGACAAGCTGCCGGAACCGCTTGAACTCGTTTTCATTCGAGTAGATACAACGACGAAGTTCTTCATAGTTGTGATCCATAAGCAAGTCCCACGCCAAATCGACAGAGTTTTGCTCGGCGACACTCTTATTTCTATAAACAGTGGCAACGTGCGCCTTTTCCTTGACCAGCTGAGAATTTGGGACGCCAACATGGTCAACGTCATGAATTAAAGCTGCAAAGATGCAAGCGAACTGCGTCAATGGGTCCGACGTGATTCCATAAGTGTGATCGTGAAGATCATGTAGTTTCTGTTCTTCGTCATTATCATCTGCTGACTTCAGATCCGGAGCAACGATACGCGACAGGAGCTTGACGGTCGACATCGTGACATGACTTGCATGCTCGAAGTTATGAAACGGGTTGTCTCGGTACATCGCGGCAATGGTCGCGACGTAGTCGCGAAGCTGGTTGAAAATGTTCTCACCAAGGTCGATCGTGTCAGGATCTTGTTGAACTTTAAGCGCATTGACGTTGAACTTGGGAAGATTCACAATCTCTTCGACTTCGTCTAGGACTGTGTCTCTCTTGTGCATATCTCCTTGCTCCAGACCACGAAGCCGGGTAATGTTAGCTGCCGATTCTCGTTGCTGTTCACCGGATGCCCCGCGTCGCGCGGTGATCTCTCTAAGAATACGCATCAAGATATCCGTATTCCAATCAACCAGACGCTGGTGCTTCCCTGCAGAAGACTTTGCACCGGGTGCTCGGACGGTAGTACTCTCAGCACCAATGGTGGCATCAATCAACGTGTCAGCATCTTGGGAGTCGTCGCCACTGTGGCTACTTCCCCCATACAGCCGTGACTTGGATGCGTCTCCCTTCAGATCAAGCCAATAAGTCTGCAACTCGCCCTTGCCCTTCGCATGGATTTTCTCTGCGCGAGGAGTGATCCAGTGTCCCTTTCCATTCCCGACCAAAAGATCCGCAGTTTCCTGTGAGATGTGGATTTTGTCTCTTTGGCCATTGCTCTCCATTCGCGCTGTTGTATTGACAGCATCCCCAAATAGTTGAAAGCGTGCTCTCTCACCGCGAAGCACACCAGCTGTCACCTGTCCACTATGAAGTCCAGTACGGAGACCAAGATCTCCAGTGTCTGGACCTAACTTGACTTCCAGCTTTTTTACCAGATAGCTGAACTTATGCAGGCAGTCGCGAGCAAAACGTGCCATTACAGTGTGATGATCCTTGCGGGGCTCGGGTAGACCAGCGACAGCGACATAACAGTCGCCAACCGTCTCGACCTTGAAAACTCGGCGACGCTTGGCAATCTCGTCGAATTCATGGTAAATAGTCTCGAGAAGAGTAAATACCTGAGAAGGCTCCCGCATGGAGCTCCATGCGGTGAAGCCAACAATATCTGCAAACATGATGGTCACGTCGGGGAACAGGTCGGCTATGGGTTTCGAATTCAGGTTGTTGGGCCCACTTTCCATTTGTGAGCCATCTGTGAGGAATTCCTTCAGTTGAGACACTCCAGGTGTTAAGCCAAATCTCTTCTTTCCCTGGTTATCCTGCGCAGCTTGGTCCTCCGCCTCTTGCATAATCCGTTGTTGAATGCTCTTTGGAAAGAGTGAAGACACAATAGCTGTGGTCCGCTGCGCGGCACTAAGTAAGATGTTTTGACGCCGTTGCACCGTGTAGTCGTACACGATGAAAAACCCAATCGTGAAGAAGAACACCAACACAATCACACTTGTGAATATTGCCGGCTGGTTTGTTATAAATTGGTTTTCAATGGCCTCTGTAGGATACACCCGCAGCTCGTACTTGCAGACAGTGCGGTTCTCAGCAGTCTCCCCGTCAAAGCTTGCAAACTCTGCGAACTGCGCCGTTTTTCTCATGCTTTCGTACTTTGCTTTGTGAAGACCACCTTCTCCGAAATAGATGGCTTTGGGGCCATTGATAACGTAGGTGAACTCGGCACCACACATGTCCTGCACCTCGACCAAGAACCCGTCTGTCTTTGCAGGGAGAAGCTCCACAAAGTAACTTTGCCATGGCACGACGGCGATGACGAATCCAACAACATCAGAATCCTCTTCAAAGTCCCGAAGAACAGGCTCAAAGATTAGACTGCGAGGCTGGTCGTCGAGCTTTCCACCTGTAGTAGACTCAAGAAGAAAGTCAACGTTGACAACCTCGGAAAGCAACCCTTGCTTGACTTCTAGAATATCGAGAATCGACTGCCGAAACGCCGAATGGGACAAGAGATCCACATTAACAACGGAAGAATTAGTTGGAGCACGTCCAACTTGCCACAATGGAACATAAAAGTCGATATTATTACTCATTGAGTCTGCATTCTCGAAAGGATATATCGAATCAGGGATCGACCCAGGGTCAACGTCTTCCAAACCTTGAAACTCGAGACCCTCTACGATCCAGCCTTGATTGACAACAGAGTACGATTC
>Ga0307978_1003303_pt1 | contig 11007 bp, 4 predicted proteins | sample OrgLakmetage1056_FD_203151 | JGI IMG/M metagenome (GOLD analysis project Ga0307978, IMG submission 203151) | Saline water microbial communities from Organic Lake, Antarctica - #1056 | ecosystem: Environmental > Aquatic > Non-marine Saline and Alkaline > Saline | place: Antarctica: Organic Lake...
ATGCGTTCAAGCCTTCTACCCGCAGCCGGCAGTCGGCCTCTCTAGGCAGACCATCGCACTCTCCAGTGTACGTGCCAACGCGTGCCTCAGTGGGAACTAGCAGCAGCCTGCCCCGTGGAGGTTCGGGGCCGCGTCCTGTGAAGCAAACATCTACCACTCGTGGGAGCGGCGGCCGGGTGCTGTCCTACTCCGCCATGTCAGCTGCTGTCGAATCGGGCTTGAACCCAGCGTTGCGTACGCCAACGAGTGCCAAGCCTGTAGCGCGTGCCAGCAGCGCTAGGCGTGCTACCGCTAGCCCTGACCATATACCTGGGGAGACGCCAGCATCAATCCCAGCCACGGTTCCTGTGACCGTAGCCCCAAGGGCCAATAACTCGGCACCAAGTAGAGAGGCTAATTTGCCTGAAATGAATGGCGCGGCAGTGTTTCACCCACAGGACGCGCAAGATGCGCCAGAAGTCGACGTCCATCCGAATCAAGGTGCCTCAACAACTGTTCCAGCAGAGCCCGTAGCGTTGAGCGAGACAGGTCGTGCCGCCTTGGCTTTGGCGCGCCTCGCAACCAGCCCGCGCCCTCAGCCGCGTCGGCCTCCTCCGATCGGCGCAGCACCAGCTTCGCCCGCGGCAGCTAGCCTCGAGAAAACGCTTGGAGAAGTGCAGGCATTCTCAGACTTGCTTTCTTCGGGCCAGCGTGGTTCGAGCTCCGACGCACCTCGTGGTGGGTTGGGGAATGGGTTGGCAGGTCATGGAGGCGCAGGAGCAGCGGTAGAAGCAGCTGCGAACGTCAGCGGGTCCAGCGGTGTGGCGGAGCGCGTGCGGGTAGCACTCGCTAGCGCAGCAGATCGAACTCAACGCGAAGCTCAATTACAGCAACCCCCATTTGATTTTCACACGCGCAACTCAGGCACCGGTATGGAAGGACAACGATACGACAACAGCACACGCTCAGCGCACCTTGGCAGCAGCAATGTCAGCCGTGGCCTTCCACCGTTAGCGCCAGCAGGGCCGTCAGCATCAATGCGGGAAGGAATTGCTTCGAGTGGGTCTTCGGCAACAGCAGTGAAAGTCCCTGCTGGTATAGTGTCGGCGGCTGCCGCCCTTGTGTTTGCGCGCAACAGCGGCCGCAGCACTCCTGAACTGCCTGCTGCAAGTGTGAGCTCTTCCATTGGTGACGCTGCTGGCCCTGATGACTACGGCAATGCCTACGTGAACGGAAGTGGTAGTGGTGGTGGCGGTGGCTACGATGGCGACCGGGGAGGCGCTTTTGAGGACAGCAACGTGAGCTCAGCGGTGAGCCTCGGCAGCGGCCACTTCTTCGGCGCTTCGGAAATGGAGACGGCTGCTTCGGGCAGTGGCGTTGGCTATAGTGCGAGGAGCTCGCAGGCTGCTTCACCAGATGAGTTGCTTTATCGCCCTGGTGACTTCACGAGTGACAGCAGTGGAGACGAAAGAGAAGACAATGTCGAAGGCGAAAATGACGACGATGAAGGTTACGACGACGACGAAGACGAAGGAAACGACCGGGAAGAACACGAGGAGCAAAGGTTCGAAGGTGAAGGTGACAATGACGACGACGACGGCGAAGCCGATAGCGACGAGAGCGAAGAGTTACTTCCTGAGTGGCGAAACCGAAGCGAGCCGCGTGCTGCAGGTGTTATGTCACCCAGCTCGGATAACGCAACGGCTGGCGCAACGTCAACCGGAGAAGCCAGAACAACAGAAGGAGATGCAACTGGAGGAGGAGATTCCGGAAGAGGAACATCAGCCTACGATGCTAGGCCCATTAGCCCAGGCACCGAGCTGGACGATGAAGCGGCTGCTGGACGGATGGCGTGGTTCTTGCGGGAAGCTTTGGGGGGCAGTTTGGGACGGCCAGAGGACCGGCGCACTCTTTCGTCGTCGTCGTCTGCCGGTCGCCATCAACCGACGGCTGATGCCGCCGTGGCAGGAAACGCGCCTTCTCACGTCACATCGCAGCAGCCACAGCAGCAGCAGGCTACTTCTCAAGCTGCTGCTCCAGGACCTTTCGAAAGGTTTGCGTCAGGAGCTGCCTCGACGATGGCGAGTTGGTCGCTGGGCAGAGCAAGCAGTGTTAGCCGTCATAATATCGTTGCAGAGGCCGAAGAGGATGAGAGCGTTCTTGCTTCAACGCGAGGTGGTGCTGTGGCAGGCGAGGATGAGAATGGGGATGTAGTCAACGACCGCAGCAGTTACAGCCTCAGCAGAGGCCAAGCCCGCGGCATTGCCAGCGGCGGTGATTTAGTGAGCCATTTCCTGGGCGCTCTGCACAACAGCGTGGACGTTGAAGAAGATGAAGATGAAGACGAGCAATCAGCCTCTACGGCCTTGTCAGGGATTCGCAGCCGCAATAGCGGTGGTGACCTCAGAAGCAACCATGGAGACGATTTTGAGAAGGGCCAAAGCGTTGATCAAGTTGTGCACCCCATGGTTGAGGAGCCTATAATTGTGCCGCCGCCTGCAGCCCCTGCACCTGGCGCCGCTGCGACTGCTCGGCTAGCTGCGTACCGCAACACGCGACGACGGCACGAAGAACTGAGCGCACAAGTCATCAGCCCTGCTCGCCCGACGTCACCCGACGACGAAGAAGACAACGACGAAGTCGAGCGTGCCGCGGCTGCCGCTGCAGAGGCCGACCGTCGCGCGAGTGCGGCGATTGCAGCGGCTCTAGCAGCGGCTGAAGACGCGGCCACGGAAGCTGCTTCGCTCTTGAGTGCCGACGACGCTTCGATCCTGCTTGCCCGCAGCGATGCGCAAGTAAAGGATTCCAACCCCACTTTAAACGCCGATCAAACCAATGATACCCATGTCGACAACGGTTCCGCCAAGAAGATGAACGCAGAGATAATTGCTACTAAGGGAGCGCAGTCACACGAAGCAAGTGGTAAGGAAGTCAACGGTCAACGCCAACACCAAAGTCAAAATGCCACTTCTCCAAGGCAACAACCAAGCTACTCTGAGGATGCTACTGCAGCAATGCCACCGCTCTTGCCGTCGGGCCACTACTCACCGCCTCTCTCGCCTCGGAGCTGCTCCCGGTCGCCCGCTCCACCGCGCCGCCGGAACCCTCTCAAACTGTCGCCTCGTGCTGCGGGTGCTGCCGCTGCCACTACTAGAAATCATGCAACTACACCACAAAAGGATGGTTTCGTTGACTCTGGTGCTGGTTATGACTCTAATGCTGCTAAGGATGTGAGTGCTACTAGTCCCAATGCTGCGCCTTGGTCCCCAAATTCGTCACCCAACAAATCCGCAAAGCACCGGCGCAAGACCTCGCCTCCGCTGCCGCCGTCTCCTTTCGTAGGGATGTCGTCTACTGCTTTGCGAGCCGCTGAGTTAGAAGCGGACGTTGTGGTGGAAATGGTAAGAAAAGGCTTTTAAAAAATTGCGCTGTTTTTGCAATGAAGTGATCGTAAAATTTGTCAATGAGTACACATTTCGCCTTAGATCTTTTTCGTTTATTCAGCTATGCACTTGCGTTTAATTTGTTTCTTTGCTTTCCCTGTTGTACGTCCTGTACTGACACCGTGATCTCTTCTCTACAGGTGGCCGCCGCGCTTAGGCGATCTGGGTCCCCCATGCCGAAGCCCAGCCCGTCGAGGAAGCAGGCTAGAACATACCATGAAGGTCATGACGAGCGGCATTTCAGTGGAGCTAGCGGTCCCAACATGCACGCAGTGTCACGAGACGATCCAGCAGCAGCACTGCCTCTTCATTTTTCACGACCTAGCACCTCAAGTCAACGGCAACAACAGCAGAGCTATGCCGAATTTGCCGCAGCTACCAAGGCTGCCGCCGTGGTTGAATTTGACAAAGGTGCTCAGCAAGCCCTCAATGCTGCCGCTGCTGCTGCTGGAGAGGGTAGAAATCGACAAGGTGATAATCCGTCTTCTTCTTCCAAGCAGTTTCTGCATCGTCAGAAATCGACACCAACGCGGACTTCAATACCACTCAAAGTGCCTCAGTCAGCACCTCCTCTGGGCAACAAGAACAAAGAAACGTCACGTTTGCGAGGCCGGAAACGATTGTCGGACGCCAGCCCAGCTCGCAGCAGCGGAGCAGCCGCCGGTAGTCCCATTAATAGCGACAACAATACCAACAAGAAACTGGTGAAAGGTGCAAAAGCAGTTTCAAGGTATCCACCTCCTCGAGGACGATCACAGTCCTTGGGCGGGTTTGAAGATTTGGACACTTTGCGAGCAACGCGCTACGAAGAAGGATCGCCCGACTCGTATAGTGTTACTTCTCATCCTGACAACTGTAATGGCGATAGCCCAGGCGACAGGGAAGATGCCAATGAAGGGATCAGCGGTGGCAGTGATGGCAGCGATAACGGTGAAAAGGAGGAAGAGCAGGCAGGCAACGGCCAGCGCAGCAGCGACGAATGGGGTGGCAACTGGGGTAGCTTCAACCCCAAGCTGGCGTACGGCACGCGAGTCTACAACCCATCACCGCACAAAGACTGGCCAAACGAGGGTAAGTTGCCGTCCTATGCCATGCTAGCACGAGCTGCCGACGACCAAGCCGCTGCTGCTGCGGCAGCACCCGCGCGAGCTGCAAATATTCGCCGAACACCGGTATCCCAAGCTGCGCCACACTCGGAAGACAGGGAAGGCCTTCTTTACGGCAGTTCCAACGGCGATGTCAGCAGTCCTTTGCCTAGTAGTAGTCGAAAACAGCGAAGCAAGCTGAAGCGATCACCGAGTGATTCGGTGTCGAGTTTTGCGAGCGCCAGGTCTAAACTCAGCGAGTCCCACTACTTGCGGGCTTCTTCCGGTGGAGGGGAGCTGGGGCGGCATCGGAAGCCTCTTGTGTCAAACGCTGATGGCGCAGGGGAAGCTTGCGTGACCCGCTGGTGCGTGAGAATTTGAGCGCGTGCGATTTGTTTGCTTGGTTCTTTGAAGTGTTACTTCTTTCTTTGAAAAGCAAGCTCTTTATAAAACTGCTGCAGCCGCTTACGCACATCCACACACACACCAAACGCAACTACCGCACATTCTTCTAATCATATTGATGGCTCATTATAAAACATGTGTGCAATAATTGCTCTCAACATGTATTTTGTGCGTGACTTCTCTTGCGGATATCGCAGGGCGCACTGGCTGAGCTTGTCATTCATTTCAGCTGCCCTTCTCGCTGGCTCGGGCGCCATGCTCTACCAGTCTTACCAAGGCGATCTAACGACAAGTTGGGGCAACAACCCTCCTCTTCCTCCGCTCTACCAGGGTGGAGGTGTATCAATGGCAGCCTCGCGTGACACTGCAGCAGGCCATTCTCCTTATTCTGGAGGCCAGGTCGCTGACAACGCTGGTGCGCACACGCCCATCAAATGGAATACTGATACCAGTGGCCACAGCACTCAAGGAGACGGTCGCGGCATGAACAGTGGTGAAGGCCAAGGAAGCCATGGCGGGGGAAGCGGTCGTAGCCAGCAGCGGGTGCGCCCCCCACACGCGACGCTTTGGCCGCGGCCTTCGAGCAAGCTCCGGGAAGGGGGGCGAATTGCCCTCAAGCCGGAGGCAGCTGCTTCCGAAGAAGAAGGCGGTGGTGGCGTGCGCGATGTCGAAGCCCGTGAGGCCGCTGAAGCCGAAGCAGCAGCAGAAGCCATTCGGCAGCGGTTAGCGGCACGGCAAGCCGCCCATGCACAAGCGGAAGCTACTTCCGTTGTGGCAACTGAAGTGGCTGGCGTGCACGCACCAACGAGTAAAGCGAGCGCCACGCGTGAAGAGGAGCCAGACGTCACACCTCTACCAAAGAAGATTGTGGATACTGCTGCTAGCACTCCAGTGGAGATTGCCACAGCCGACACTTCCAATGCAACTGAGACTAAGCTTGAAGCTGAAATGGAAAGTGCAGTAAAACTAGGGACAGATGTGACCAAACCAGCCTCAACTGAATTTACACCCGAACCAAGTGCTGTCAAACCAGGTGCTACTTCATCGAAGCCCGTTGGAAATACTATGCCAAACCCGGCTGTATCTGCAGCCAAACCAAAAACCTGTTCGCATAAAACAGCACCATTCAAACTGGGTTCTTCTACTTCGTCCAAACCAGTGCCAGGGGTTCCTAAACCTAAAAGTTGTGCAGCCAAATCGAAGACGAACGAGGCTAAACAGTCGCCGACCTCAACTCCAGCTAAGTCAAAGTCATGCTCAGCCAAAATAGCTCCTGGTGCTGTGCTGAAATCAGCTCCTACTACAAATAAACCAGCAACAGCAGGGGCGAAGCCAGCAAATGATGTAGCTAAAGCAGTAACTGTCGAAGCGCCCAAGTCAGACAAACCAGTGGTTCAACCAACGACGACCTTAGATAATTCGGATGCAGTAGATGATAAATCTACGGCGACTTCAGCCAATTCAGAGGTACCTGTGGCGAAAGCAAAAGCGATATTGAGCAAGTCAGGTACATCACAGGATATATCAATGGCGGCCTCGGGCAAATCAGACTCAGTGGCTGAAGCATCGACGACTTTAAACAAGTCAGAGACATCAACGATTACACCAACCAGCATAGACAAGCTAGATTCAGTTACTAAACCAAGAGTGACAGCCGATGAAGCTGCCGAGTCAGCAGCACCTATTGTTAATACTAGTATAACATCGGTCTTACCCACAACGGCTGTACTCAAATCAGACTCAAAATCCGTGTCAACAGAAGAGGCAACTTTGAATGCAAGTCTATTTTTTGAAGCCGCCAAGGCAGGGCCTTCGAAGGAGAATGTACCAGTAGCAGGAAGTCAGAAAGAGCCTGACATGGTTGCTGCCTCCACAAACGAGTCTTCATTTGAGGAAACCCCAAAAGCCACATCTCCTCTTCAGGGATCTATAAATGCGCCCAAGGCAGCTCATTCAGCTCCACCTTCAATGACGGGATCGAAACCCGCACAGGATGAAAATGTGCCCGGCAGAGATGCACCCAGAAGAATGTTGACGCGACGGCCGCGACAGGAAGAAAGTAAGCCCCGAGTACTAAGCGACCAGGAACAAGGTGGAATGAAAAGTGGCCCAGCATCACCTTCAATTCCATCGCTGGATGACTTGTTCGCTGAACTTGAGGCCGACTCTGCTGCTGCCGCTGCTAATGTTCCATTAAGAAGTATCTCAGAAGACTTAGCGGCTACTGGGGGCGATGCCACCACCACCGATGACGAAACTTGCCTCTCAGACAGCCTCGCGGCACCGCACGACTCCCCTTCTTCTTCGAACAAGGTCATTGTCCGAAGTGACGGCGTATGGAAGCGTGCCGGGTCCGCAGGCCGGGCGGTCACCGCTGCTGTAGGCCGCGTGGTGGGGTTTCCAATTGCTGTCACTGGCCACTTCACCAAGGCAGCGATCCAGCACATCCCTGCAGCCTTGGTGCTCCTGGTTTTTGCTCTGATTTGAGGACGCAAAATTCACATATATATTTGGTGCCGGTTGCTTGTTTCCTCTTCATATAAGTTGCTTGACTTTGCGCCACACCGCGAACTTCTATTTCATACTGGCCTTGTCTAGTAGTCTACTCCAGTTCCTTTGTTCACAAAGAAAAACCCGCAACTCACGACCTCACAATTACAATAACAATAAACAGTAGCCCGCTCCCGCCGACTTGTTCGGAGGAAAGGCGCCAGTTGGAGCCTTAATTGGCCTTCTGGAGCGAATTCGCTAGCGCATTTGCAGCTCAAGTGTATTCCTTATGTGCCTCTGTGACTGCTGTGTACTTGTCTTTCTGTGTTTTTGGGAGAGTATTAACTAGACTAGACTAGACCGCTGTAATTTTGAATATAGAAACGGGACGGGAATCGGATATCCGTAGGATTCAGGATGTAAGTTCCATAAACGACTTCTCTTCGCTCTTCGGGCGGTGGGCGGTGGTACTTCGGTACTTAAGCCTTCTTAATCATTAGATTAGATAAGATTATACCGCCCAGTTGTAAAGAAACAACAACAATAACATAAAGCTCCGTTGTGATGAATCCTCTAGACCCCAGAACAAGTCTGACTGGGCTGAGTGTCCTTTTGCTAGACCCCAGAACAAGTCTGACTGGGCTGAGTGTCCTTTTGCGTAATGCAAATGGTCATCTTTACTCTCATGAACTCTGTAGACTGTAGAATCAATTCCCGGAAGGAGGCATAGGTAATCCTTAATTGAAGATAGATAAAAATAATGGCTACGTATTCAAGTATGCTTTCCAAATGCGGAATATTAGCCCAGCAAATGAAGAAGGTTTAACATACTTATGTTGTCAAACGGGTGACATGGACTTGCTTCGCTGTCGTTTTCGGTCTCCTTCTCGTTTGTCATGGCCTTGGCTTTGGTCTTCTATTTTGCTACTGCTACTGCTACCAGTGGGCATAGCTGCAGCGGCCGCAGGTGGGTCCACTAACATGGCTTGCGATGCTTCGGGCAGCGCACGCTTGAACTTGCGCAAAAACAAGTAACCTTGGCGCCTGCGCTGCTCCAAGAAACGCGCGTCGAAAAGGTCGTCGAGGGGGATTGGGTTCGCGCGCTGGTCCCCCGTAGTAGGGTACTGGGCAAACACCAAAGCTTGCAGAATGACTTGACCCTGAACAACCTTCGCAGTCGTCGTTGCTTCGCTAGTAGAACCAGCGGAACCGTCAGCACTCTGAGGTGACAGCTGCTCCTTCTTCTTTTCTTGCTGCGCTGGTAAACTCTCAGCAGTTGGTGCGTAGCCTGCGAGGGCGAGGCAGGTGGGGAAATAAATTTCTTCGGGCGCAAAGACTTGCTCAAAAGCGGGCCAAAGCTCGCCGCCCACCTGTGAGCACAGGGACAGGGAGTCAACACTCAACGGATGACAACGCTAGTAAAAAAAGAGTACGACTTGTATTTGAAAGGGTCTAAGTTTTAAAAAGAAATAGACTCAGGGACGCAATTATGGACAAAGAAGCAGAAGCGAGAAATTCCGGGAAAGTCAAAGCAACACGATGCTCTTCTATACTCCTCTGGACTCTCCCAAATCATCTACCATTCTTAATCGTCTTATTTCCCCTTGCCTCACCTTAGCGTCTAAGCGCACGATGGCCTCGGCATGGTGCCTCGCCAGCACTACCCACCCCGGCAAAGCCTTCCACACTGCGCCCAAGGGGACCACTTTCGAGTCCACCACGCGAAACTGAGACGAGGCTTCAAACTTCGAGGCCCGCTTCATGCCCGACCTAAGCGACAAGAATTCAGTTATGCGTGAATTATGTTTTTGCAGGTTAAATCTGATACCATAAAGTTCACCGAGGAACATATGCGCTTGCACAGAATAGAAACACTTGAAATAGCAGCTACAATAGGGTCACGATGAATGAGTGAAAGTGAAACGGCACTAAAGAGAGCGACACAAACAAGCAAGCGAGGCGCCACAATATGAATCTCTACCCTTCCGGCGGGTCTTCTTGCCACATGTCGAGCCACGAGGTTGGGCCTTGGGCCCACAGCGCGTCCACGGTGTCCGTAAAACTACGGCACGGCACGCATGACTCGGTCCCCAGGTAGATGAATTGCACGGCAGGGTCATCCAAGGCTTTCGTCAGCAAGGCAAGCATCGCACGCGCCACCTAGTTAGCGAATAAAACACAACCAGCTCAGCAGTAAGAAGCAAATGGCAGAAACCTAGGCAGGCATGAAAGCATTTCAAGGCAGCTAGGATATAAACTTCATAGATTTAGCATAGGTATAGGGTGGTGACCTTGATGTCGTTCCATTCTGGAACAAAGCTGTGTTTCAAGCAACGGCTGCTCGCCCAGGGCTGGCTCGCCGCTAGCTTGTCTGGAAACTTGGCGTGCACATGTAGGCAGCCTGACCGCTTCAACGGATCGCTACTTGCACCCTCTAGCCAGCGCTGCCAGAGCCCTTCGTGGGGCAAGGCATCCACGACCGTCAAGCAAATTGCCAGCTTGCCGCCGCCGCCGTCACTGGCCTGTGGTGGCGGCCAGGACGGCGTGAGTGGTGGCGTTGGCTCCCAGCCACGGCGCCGACGCGACCAGAGCTTGTGCACTGACGCTGGGAATACGCCCAATTCAGCTGGCGTGGCTTCTGTTGCTACCCCGCCATTTGCGCCAGCGCTGCTACTGCTGTCTCCATTTTTTGCGTTCCCTTTCTTAGGTTTCTTGTAGCCTTTCAATAACTCTTTGAATGAAAATGACATCGTCAGGCTCTCTGATTAAGAGTGTTGAAAACACGGATGTAGAACTGTTTACACGCGGGCTTCTCAAAACTAGCTAAGCTCAGCAACTATTGCCGACAAAGCAAGCAGTGATGCCGCCGTGCCATTCCGCCATTTTTACTTTTTCTTTCTCCCACTCTTGCACGAATGTGCTTTGAAAAAATATTGGCTGGATGTCGATGTTGTTGGTTGTTCGCTCAGATGATGTCGTGTCGTCGTGTCAAGCGCGGTGCGGTGTCGTGTTGTGGCCGTCATCAGGAGCTAGCCGCATTCAGAATAGTGAGCATCGTCGCGATCACTCATTGAGTCCTGGCGGCATGAACCAGGAATCATATTGAGTCGCTGACAGCGAGATCTATTTTCCTCTGTATGCGCGCCGGCTTAGCTTTTGTGCTTGGAAACTCGATGTCGAATTTAAAACGCAAAGAATCTTCGTCATTGCTTGCCTTCCTTCCGGCTAAAAAGGCTGCCATCGCTGATTATTCTAGTTTATCGACTTCGAAGGAGTGGGAATGTTCAACGTGCACCTATCTGAATGCTGTGCCGTTACTTGCATGTGAGATGTGTCACACGCCTTTATCTTCATTGGCACGCAAATCTTTGGCTAAGCCTTCGGCAATCCCAGCAGCAAAAGCTTTAGACACCGCTCTAGAGACGGAAATACTTCTAGTCAAGGAGCCTGAATCGACAGTACTTCCACGGAATTTTGAAGCTGAAGCCTTGGCTGCTGCACTAGAAGCAGGGAGTGCCACTCCTGGTGCGGTCAAACCTACATATTTGACCAATGGCGGTGATTCCTGGTACATTCTGGCGCGTGGATACTGGCCCTCGCCAGAT